>ENA-OREM01001498-OREM01001498.1-marine-metagenome-genome-assembly--contig:-NODE-1498-length-11428-cov-5.363140_pt1 | contig 11428 bp, 12 predicted proteins | sample MGYA00248623_ERZ508561 | MGnify/ENA primary metagenome ERZ508561 (study PRJEB26227, sample SAMN06264494) | marine metagenome | isolation source: Columbia River Estuary | place: USA:Columbia River...
TTTATTGTACAAAATGGTATTAAAAAGAAAAAAAGATCATCTAACCAAATTTACGAACAAGTAGAACAAATCTCTCATAGTAAAAAGATACCTGTGTTAATACGCGAATTGCCTGTTATAAGACAGGTTTCATTAGGCAACACAAAAAAGTCATGTTCGTTTGATGACAGGTGGATTAGATTTTCATGGAATTCGTTTTATATGGATGAAGGAATGCATCCTTATGATGCAAGTTATAATCGATGGGATGATCTACAAAAAAAACATAACTTAACAATTAACGATTGGAAATCTAGGGGAGACTATATTTTATTGTGTCTCCAGCTCGATGGCGATAGTGCATTAAATAAATTAATATATAATGATATTAATTACACACAATATTTAGAAAATATTATTTTAAAAATTAGAATATTGTCTGATAGACCTATTCTAGTTCGAGGACATCCTAGAAGTCCTGGACCTGTACGATATCTTAAGTCAAAATTCCATAATAGCATAGAATTTTCAAATCATAAAGATTTATATGATGATCTAGATAGAGCATATTGTATGGTTACATACAACAGCACTAGCTGTGTAGAATCAACATTACATGGCATACCAACTATTACCCTTGATTCGAGTGCAATTGCATATCCAGTTTCTAATAAACTAAATGACATCGAAAATTTGAAAGAATTTGATAGAACAGAATGGTGTAAACAAATTGCCTTTATGCAATGGCAAGGTAAGGAATTGCATGATGGTTATGTATGGAATTTATTAAAATCAGTTATGCCTAAACAAGGTATAAATTTAAGCTAATTACTTGTATGAATATTGTTTTAGTAACAGGGGGCTTTGATCCTCTACATTCAGGGCACATTGCATATTTTAAAGCAGCTCGTGAATTAGGCGATGCCCTTATTGTTGGAGTAAACTCCGACGAGTGGCTTACTCGTAAAAAAGGCAGACCGTTTATGCCAATGCAAGAACGAGCAAGTATTATATCTAACATACAGTATGTAAACAAAGTAATTAGCTTTGATGATAGCGACGATAGTGCTTGTCAAGCAATTAAGTGGATATTAGATTCGATGCCAGAGCATAATATTATATTTGCAAACGGTGGCGATCGTACTAATACAAATACCTTAGAATATACTAACTATAGTAATAATGACAGACTAACATTTAAATTTGCTGTTGGCGGTGAAGATAAAAAGAATTCAAGTAGTTGGATACTAAGTGACTGGAAAGCACCTAGAACTGATCGTCCTTGGGGATTTTATAGAGTGTTAGACACAGGACCAGGCTGGGCTGTAAAAGAACTTACAATAATGCCAGGCAAGAGTTTATCAGATCAACGTCATCATCATAGATCAGAACATTGGCATGTAGTACAAGGCACTGTTACTATTGATACTGATTGGAATAATGTACAGCAGACTACTGACGTACACCCGCAGCAAAGTTACGACATAGGTAAGCTAGTATGGCACCGCCCACATAACAACACAGACGAACCTGTTAAAATTATTGAAACGTGGTTTGGAGATATACTAGAAGAATCAGATATAGAACGGAGAGAAGAATGAAAGTATTTGTAGGATATGATTCGAGAGAAGATATTGCATATCAAGTGTGCAAGCACAGCATTTTAAACAAACAGCCTAATGCAACTGTTACTCCGTTGATTCAAAAAGAATTAAGAGAACAAGGACGTTATACTCGTCCAGTAGATAAACTTGCATCAACTGAATTTACATTTACACGTTTCTTAATACCGGAGCTGTGTAACTTCGATGGCTGGGCATTGTTTATGGATTGCGATATGATACTGCTTACAGACATCAAAGAACTATTTGATCAATGCGACGACAAGTATGCAGTAATGTGTGCGCATCACGATTACACGCCTAAAGAAGGCACAAAGATGGATGGGCAAACACAAACAGTTTATCCACGCAAAAACTGGTCAAGTGTAATGTTACTAAACTGCGGACATCCTAGCAACAAAAAACTTACACAAGACTTAGTTAATGACGAAAGTATTACAGGTGCATACTTGCATAGATACAGCTGGTTGGATGATTCTGAAGTAGGTGAAATATCACATGAATGGAACTGGTTAGTAGGTTGGTATAATCAGCCACAAGACGGCAAGCCTAAACTGTTACACTACACAGAAGGCGGCCCATGGTTTGAAAACTATCGTAATTGCGAATATCACTACGAATGGAAAACAGAATTAGCGGAGATGATGAATGAATATTGAGTTCGGATCAGGCGAAACACCTACAAAAGATGGATACAAAACTAGTGATATTAGAAATGTACCCGGTGTTACTTTTGTATGCGCCGCCTGGGACATCGATCAGCATGTGCAGCCTAATACTATAGATAACATTTTCTCAAGACATTTTTTTGAACATCTTACTTTTGCCCAAGGTGAACTAGTCTTACAAAAATGGAAAACAATTTTAAAACCTACAGGTACAATAGAAATGTTATTACCTAATATGACATTTCATATTAATCAATGGAATAGAAGAAAAAATAAAAAAGAAAAAAATCATGCAAAGGCAGGCTTTTGGGGATGGCAACGAGGAGAATTTGAAGACACATGGGACACACATAAAAGTGGGTACGACCATGAATTTTTAGAAGAACTTCTTCTAAGATATAACTTTATTGACATAGTAAGTCACGAACCGATAACCAGTAAACATTTGCACTATACATTCAGAAAGAGTAAAAATGCCTAAAAAAAATAAGAAAAAACAAGAAAGCCATCTAGGCGGCCACGGTGGCTTTACAAATACTGATAAGCCTGTGTTTGATGAGATAGTAGAAATGTATGACATTAAATCAGTTTTAGATATCGGTTGTGGCCCAGCAGGTATGAAAGAAATAGCCGAAGCAAAGAATGTTAAATGGTACGGTATAGACGGCGATCCTAAGATTATAGAAACTTCAAATAATTCGTTGTTACATGACTTTACACTGGGTGCACCTAAGTTAGACAGTGTATTTGACTTAGCATGGAGCGTAGAATTCTTGGAGCATGTGTACGAAGAGTATATGGATAACTACATGCAAGCCTTTAGCACAGCAAATTTTATATGTTGTACAGCAGCGCCTCCGGGCAAAAGTGGACATCATCATGTAAATTGTAAAGATTTAGATTATTGGACTAATTGTTTTGAGCAATACGGATATAAGTACGATGATCATTATACTAAAAAACTTCATAGTATAAGTGAGATGCGGAAAGATTTTTTTAAAATATCTGGAATGTTCTTTTTTAAATGAAACACTATTATGCTTTAGATAGCGATGACCCTATTATTAAATGTTTAGCAAGAGGTATTAGTCCTGGAGTAGTTCAATACACTTCAACTAGTCAAATGAAAAATTCAGATGTAAGCATTCCTTTAATATTACGAGGTATGGCTAAACGAAAAGCAGTAGCAATATGCAAACAACAAGGTCGAGATTTTTTTTATATCGATACTGGTTATATAGGAAATTTAGGTAAAAAGAAAAATTGGCATAGAATTGTAAAAAATGGGATGCAACACTCTCAACCTCGTTATGACCTACCGGATGATAGATTTAATAAGATTATAGGAAATAATAAACAATTAAAATTTCCTAATAGATGGAAAAAATCCGGTACTACTATTTTGCTAGTAACTCCGTCATCAAAGCCTTGTTTATTTTATGGCATAAACAGACAGCAATGGATTGATCAAACAATCGGTGAACTACAAAAACATACTGATAGACCAATTATAGTTAGAGAAAAAGGTCGCAGAAGTCAACGAACAGGTAGTAATAGTATCTATAATCAAATTGTAGACGATAAAGTATTTGCAGTCGTAACCTATAATAGTATAGCTGCAACTGAAGCTATAGGTTATGGTATACCTGCTTTTACTCTTGCACCTAATATAGCAGATACTTTTTGCTTAAAAGATCTAAGTAAAATTGAAACACCTTTATATGCCGACTGCGAGCAAGTTGTTAAATGGCAACACTGGATTGGCTACGGACAGTTTACACGAGAAGAAATGCAAGATAGTAGTGCATTGAAAATATTAAAAAAATATTCAATACTGTAAGGATACGAAATGAAAAACAGAATTAATTTATTCATGCTAAGTGGAGAAAATGATTACTTAAAAACTTTATTAAGAGACATGCATCGAGGAATTGTAAATCATTATAGCACTAAATTGTTTGGCGTTGAAATTACTGATCATAATTATGTATCGATCGCAGATAAACTAAGAACAAAACAACGGACATATATTGACATGATTTATACAGAAAAGTTTAAATCATGTGATGTAGCAATTCAATTCGGCGGTGTAAAAGCAAGAGAAACGTTACATCATGCAATTAAAACAGATATAAAGGATAAAGCAAATAATATTGTCTTTTTAGAAACTCCGTTGTTAGGTAGAAAGATAGATAAGAATAATTCTTATGATCATTATAGACTAGGGTTAAATGGATTTTTAAATGGTGAAGGTGATTTTTATAATAAAAATTGTCCTAGTGATAGATGGCAAGAAATAGCAAAAAAATACGGATATTCTACAACATTTACTGGCTGGAAAGATCATACAAAAGGACCAATATTATTAATCACACAGCTACCTGGAGATTCAAGTCTACGGCATCAAAATCACGGAGAATGGATTTGTAATATTATAAGAAAAATAAGATTACACACAAATAGAGAAATACGTATAAGATTGCACCCTGGATTAAGTGATAAAGGTAAGTCTGCTTTGTTTGGAGATATAAAAGAGTTGTTTATAAACAATGTATCTAACATACATTTTAGCACCAATCAATTTTCTCACCAAGACTTTGCAGAATGCGGAATTGTAGTATCATATACAAGTGGTACTAGTGTAGAAGCTATTATACACGGAGTGCCGGTAGTAGCAGTTGATCAAGGAAATTTTGCATGGGATATTTCTAGTAAAGATATTCATAATATTGTAAATCCTGTATTAGCCGAACCAGCAGATGTAAATCAATGGCTAAATAATCTTGCTTACACTCAGTGGACTGTAAATGAAATTAAGTCAGGAAAAGCATGGAGTCATATTGTTCAAGCAATTAATAACAACGAATGAAAAATGTAATAGCATATACAAGCACTGTTCCTAATTTAAAAAACATGGAAAAGATCGAAGTACTAGAACACTTTATATCAGGTGTAAATACTTCAGATGCAACTGGTATTCTATCAGAAAAAAGAAAACTTATAACGTGTAATCTAGCAGTAATACAAGGATTTGTACATTCCGATAGTCCAGCAAGCACACATTTAAATTTAAGAAAAGATATTTTAAAAAAACAAGCAGATGAAAATAATCATACATTAATTATTGATAGTAATTTATTTTTATCATACGATCCAGGTAATTCAAAACATTATTTACGTTACAGCTTTGACGGAGTGTTTCCTACTACTGGTAATTACTTTTGGGATAATCCTGATCCGCAACGATGGAATACTATATCAAAAAATTTAAATATCACAGTAAAAGATTGGCGCTTAACTGGCAATCATATTCTTATATGCCTACAACGTAATGGCGGCTGGAGTATGAAAGGTTTAAATGTAATGGAATGGTTAAACAAAACAGTAAAAGAAATCCGTCAATATAGTGATAGACCTATTATTGTAAGAGCGCACCCAGGTGACCGAAATGCACAGAGATACTTAAAAAAAGATAGACGCTGGAAAATAAGTGAGTCTGAAAGTATATTACAGGATCTAGAGAATGCATGGGTAACAGTAACTTATAATAGTTCACCTGGAGTTGTTAGTGCAATACAAGGTGTGCCGGTGTTTGTTACTGATCCAACTCCTATAATAAGTCAAGCATATGATATTGCAAATACACGATTAAAATTAATCGAAACACCGGGAACATTTGATAGATTAAAATGGCTTAGAAAATTAAGTATGTGCCATTGGAATTTTGACGAATTAAAATCTGGTGAAGCATGGAATCATATACAAAAATATTTATAGTTATTTTCTAGATTCATAATCAGTATTATATAACCAATATTTTTCAGAACGCCGTACTGTCAAATCAGATTGCATTGAACGTCCAGTTTCTTTTCTATTGCCTTTCATATGATCAATATAACCACCTAATCTGCTATTAATAATAGGATGACCTTCGCCATTAACTAATCCTCTAGAATAATTAAAATTATTTACAGAAAACTTTTTTTCATGCCATTTGCGCACCTCATCGAACACAAAACTATCGTGCCATTCATCTAATTGAAATATTCCATTTTCGGCATCGTTGTACATGCGTTCAAATTCATTAAAAAACTCGTCTGCATAGGGATGTCTTAAATTCATACTATACCATCCGCACTCTGTGTACTTGCCTTTGCGTCCTGCATAAGATAGAAATACATCGTCGGGTATAAAGTCTTCATAAAATTCTAAAGGCATTTTAGTATGTACAATACTATCAGCATCCATCCATATAAGAATATCACTATTACATGTACGTGCAGCATCTAGAACTGCATACACTTTATTAGCAAATCGTATAGCATGCCATTTAAATCCTTTTCCAGAATCTTTACGTCTGCTTCTTATTGGATCATCTGTAACATCTCCGTTTGCTTTAGGAATATTTTTCCAGGTATCTTTAAATTTAACAAGCTTAGGTAATCTTGCATGATGATCAAATATTTTTATTTGGCTATTATCATATACTATAGGATCACAGTCTTCTGCATACGCAATCATTTTTACACGCTTATCAACATATCTATGAAAAGAATTTAAAAAGTTTTGTGCATATAAATCTAGTCCTGGCTTATGAAACGTTGTTACTACTGTTATTTCTTTCATTGACATATCCTATTAAGTGTGTTATATTTAACTATGAACTTTAAATTATGGAGAGAACATGGAGCGCAGAATGCCGGTCCCGTTTTTGATGCTTTTGAGCATTCTTGTATTAGTAATGGGCACACTATTAGTAGTAATACTAGCTATCACCATACCGATTGCCATGTTATTTGGAGTGTGCTTTTTCACGGTCGAATGGCTCGTAACAAAGATATTTGGGCCAATAGTATTAGAGATAATAAAGCAATCATCGTCCTCGAAGTCGGAGGAATCAAAAGAGGAACGACGTGGAAGGTAGGATTAAATGGAATCAACAGAGATGCGTTCTTCGGTGACAAAGGCAATGACAGTAAACGAGCAAAAGCACTAGGTTTAGAGTTAAAACCATGGCGAACAGATGGCGAATATATTTTGTTATGTGGGCAACATGATAAGAGTCTACAGTGGCACAATATGCCCAGTATGAGTAATTGGTTTTTACATACCTATGATGAAATACGCAAACATACTGACCGACCTATACTATTTAGGCCGCACCCTCGTTGCAGACTACCGCATATTGAACGTGGACTTAAAAACGTTATACGACAAGACCCTACACACCTAAAAGGTACATATGACGACTTTGATATGGCGTTTGACAACGTATGGGCTACTGTAAGCTTCAGTAGCAATCCTGGTATACATAGTATCATAAACGGAGTTCCAGCGTTTGTAGGCACCAGCTCGTTAGCGTATGACGTCGGTAATGACATAGACTTTATGCATAATATAGAACATCCGTTAATGCCCAATAGACAGCAATGGTTAAACGATTATGCCTGGACAGAATACACAGTAGAAGAAATAGCAAATGGCTTACCTCTTGCACAACTAGAAAGTAAATTATGTTAGAATCAATTGAAGATTGTTTAGAACATCTTGTGTTTAATACAACTAAGAATGTACTATTAGAAGATGATGTAACTATTGTAACTAGTATTGCTAGACAAGTTTCACGGGGAATGGCTCTTACTGATCGTCAATATAATTTAATGCAAGAAAAACTATCTGTGTATAGTAAAGATTTTAAGGAATTAAACTTTAGTGCAGCATTACATAATACTCGTCAGCCATTACGTGATATAGATAGATCAAAAACTATTACAATAGAAGATGATAATATTAAAGTTAGATTTCCGTTTAGTAAAAAACTTATTAGTAAAATTAATGATATAATTAGAAAAGTTGATCAACGTTCATACAGTCACGAACGATCGTCACACGAACACTTTTTTATGTTAACTGAAAAGAACACAGTCTTACTATTAGATAAATTTATTGACAGTAGCTTTATAATAGATAAACAATTAGTAGAATTTTATAATAAAATATTAGAAATTAAAACATCTCCTTTACAGCATTTGCCAGCATATCATAACGGCATGTTGTATAATATATCTGACGAGTTAAAAGACACAATTAAAAAAGAAACAAATAACGACATTAGAAAAATTGTAGACAGACATAGACGATACGGTTTAGTTAATCTTGACAAACGTGATTCTACAAATAATATCTTAGATGAAATTGTTTATCGGCCATCTAGTGAAATAATAATTACTGATGATAATCACAGTTTGCCAAATATTATTAATTCAATCGATGCACTAGATAGATTCCCGTTGCTTGTAATCGCAGGTCAAGGCAAAGAACACGAGCATGTACTCAAAACATTTTACGCACTTGACGGAATAATTAAACCAGAAGAGCAAAATGTATTCTTTAGAGATGAAGGTTCGTCAAAGCTAAATGAATTTATTATTGACAAAAAACTCAATAGAGACATTGACAAACACACAAAAGTAGTGTATATTAAAGCTAACAAGTTTCCAAAAGTATTATTAAAAATTGATTGGAAGCCCGTTGCAGCAATAGTGTTTGATAGTACAGCACAACAATATAAAAAGTCACATCATCATTATATTACTAATATGTGTGACTTGATTATTCATCGTACTGACAATCGTTATCAGACTGCAATGTATAACAAATGGTGGAGTGTATGAGTAGTTGTAAACTAATCATTGAAGATGAAGTAAACATTAAGATCGAAGGTCTTGATGTAGATGTGCGTCGAAAACTAGCAAACGCTCTCAAGTTTGAAGTACCGTATGCAAAGCATATGCCACAGTATAAACTAGGACGTTGGGATGGCAAAGTTGCTTTCTTTGGTATCGGCGGCACTGGCTATGTTAATCATCTTAACGTAGTACAGGAAGTACTTGCAAAGAACAAAGTACAGATTGTTGATATTGAAGATCGCAGACATCCTATACAATTAGACTTTAAACCAGTAACAGAAAACTACTGGAAGGATCAAGGCGTTGTATGGCCTGAGGGTCATCCAGCAGAAGGTGAAGATATTATTCTACGTGACTATCAAGTAGAAGCAATTAATAACTTTATTAATAATCCACAGAGCTTGCAACAGATTGCTACTGGTGCAGGTAAAACAATTACAACAGCAACGTTGTCACATATAAGCGAGCCGTATGGTAGAAGTCTTGTGATTGTTCCTAACAAGTCGTTAGTGGAACAAACAGAAGAGGACTATATTAACTGCGGCTTGGACGTAGGTGTGTACTTCGGCGATAGAAAGAACCTAGGTAAGACTCACACTATATGCACTTGGCAGAGTTTGAATATTCTCGACAAGAAGCATAAGGATGGCTCAGCAGTGTTATCACTTGCAGAGTTCCTAGAAGGTGTTAGCACTGTTATCGTCGATGAGGTACACCAAGCGAAGGCAGAGGTTCTCAAGAACCTGCTTACACGCAACCTACGGAATGCACCCATTCGTTGGGGACTCACTGGCACAGTGCCAAGAGAGAAGTTTGAGTTTGAAAGTATTCATGCTTCGCTAGGCCCAGTCATTGGACAGATTAGTGCTAAAGAATTGCAAGACAAAGGTGTGCTTGCAGCATGCCATGTTAATGTAGTGCAGTTAATAGACACAGTAGCACATGCAGGTTATCAAGAAGAATTAAAATATCTAACAACAAATACAGAACGATTAGAGTACATAGGCAAATTATTAAACAATGTAAAAAATTCAGGCAACACATTAATATTAGTAGACAGAATTAGTGCAGGCGAAGCACTAGCAGAACTCATCCCAGACAGTACCTTTGTTAGCGGTGCTGTTAAAAATAAAGATAGGAAAGAAACATATGACACAATTCGTGAAGGAACTAACGAGGTTATTATCGCAACCTATGGAGTTGCTGCCGTGGGTCTTAACATTCCTCGTATCTTTAACTTGGTTCTTTTGGAGCCTGGAAAAAGTTTCGTAAGAGTAATTCAGTCAATTGGTAGAGGTGTAAGAAAGGCAAAGGACAAAGACTTCGTGCAAATATGGGACTTGACATCTACATGCAAGTTTGCGAAGCGGCACCTTACACAGCGTAAAAAGTTTTACAAAGAGGCGCAGTACCCATTTACCATAGAAAAGGTAGATTGGAAATAAAATGAGAATATTAACTTTAGAAAATAAATGCTTCAACTTAGATGACTTGCCTGATAAACTAGAAGATGATATACGCTTTAGTGTATTAGATAATAGTGATACTAAAGAGCCAGACTTCTTTTTTATGCCGCTGGTCTTTTTAGAATCGTTCAGCTCACCTGCAATGGTATTACGCATTGGCGATAAAGAAATTACTATGCCAGTTGATTGGAGTGTAGCAGTAGGCTGCTCCGAAAGTGGTAACGACATTGAGATACTTCCGCTAACTAGTTTAAATGATAGAGGTTTTGAAGCATTTGTTTTTAATCCTTTGACTAGTTATAAAGTTGACTTTAAGCCATTAGAGATTGTTAATTTTTACACAGATGTAAAATGGTACTTTCCTAAAATGAAAAACGGACAATTACTGTCAACTCCGTTAGCTGAAGGTGATGATCCGATGTGTGCGTTCTTTGTAAAAGATATTTCAAAACAATGTGAGGTAATTGAATATGGAAAACTATTATGACAGATATGTTATTTAAAGATGTAGATTTTTTAAGAGCTTCATATATGCCTGAAAGCATATGTGATAGGCTACGAGATTTTTTCGAGGAAAATACAGACGATCATCATAAAGGATATTCAGGAGGTATAATACAAGAGCAAGTTAAAAAAAGTACAGATCTTCCTCTTGAGCTTGTTCCGTATTATTCGGAATATTTTTGGGAGTTACAAAAAATAATCGATATGTATATTAAAGAGTATCCTGCATGTAATGAAGGTTACCCCTTTGGCATAGTAGAAGGAAGCCAAATACAAAGATACTATCCTAGTGAAGGATATTATGCTTGGCACACTGAAAGAGATTCATGTTTACCTCAAGTGCAAGATCGTCATCTTGTTTTTATGACGTACTTAAATGATGTTGACGATGAAGGTGAAACAGAATTTTATCATCAAAAATTAAAAGTTAAACCAAAAAAAGGTCTTACAATAATATGGCCAGCTGATTGGACATTTAAACATAGAGGTATTACTTCTCC
>ENA-OREM01001501-OREM01001501.1-marine-metagenome-genome-assembly--contig:-NODE-1501-length-11410-cov-3.000441_pt1 | contig 11410 bp, 13 predicted proteins | sample MGYA00248623_ERZ508561 | MGnify/ENA primary metagenome ERZ508561 (study PRJEB26227, sample SAMN06264494) | marine metagenome | isolation source: Columbia River Estuary | place: USA:Columbia River...
CAACGCTGCTGCAAGTAAACATTCGACGCTAAGCTCGCCGTCTGCCGCGAGGTAGAAGGCTATTGATTCTGCATGGTGAAAGGCAGCGGAGCGCGCGAAATGCTGTGCCAGCTGCTGCGCCGAATCGTGCTGTTGTGCCTCCGAAAGCGCACGGCGTTGGGCGCGGAAATGCGCGCGCAGCTGATCGCTGCTCAGAGAGACGAGCTGTGAGCTGCCGGAGACTGACCCGGAGGCTGACCCGGAGGAAGAGTTGCGCGAGCTGTTTTTAGGCATGATCGGGAAACTGGGTTGGAGATAGGGTTGGAGACAGTGAAGCCCCCCGAAATACCGCTACCAAAGTTGCCCTGAACCGAAAGGTTCAGGTGGTGGCCCTCGCGATGCATAAGGCTTTCCGACAAGCGGACATGCACAACAACATCTATCGAGAAGCCTCCGGGGTAACAATTATCGGCTCAAGAACACTTTTGGCTGGCGAATATTCTAGGGAACTTAGGCGAAGTATAGCTTGAGGCGTTGAACGGCGAAAGGAACATCGGTAACGCAGTGCAAAGAGCGTAAAGAGCGTAAAGAGCGCAGAGAGAGTGAGAAGCGCACAAGCATACGTACCTAGAGTTCGAGTTGCCTTGCACCGATGAGTGCTGCATCGATTTTCTCTTCGAGGCTGCGTAGCTGCAGCGCGCTCGCCTGACGAGTCTCGTTAATCAGTAGGTTTTTGCGGAGCATGTCGTGAGTAATATTGAGAGCGGCCATGACGGCTATTTTCTCAGCACCGTGGATGTTGCCGCGGCCCTTAATCGTGCGCATATTCTCGTCGAGATAGCGCGCCGATTTCATGAGCGCCTCCTGTTCCGAGGGCGGGCAGTTGATCTGATACTCTTTATCGAGAATTTTAATCTGTACAGCGGTAGGTTGCTCGCTCATGTCTGTGTCAGGCCTCGTTCATCGCTTTGAGGCGCACAACTATCGACTCTAGTTTCGCCTTGGCTTCTTTATTTTGTGTGAGCAGCTCGCGGCGCTCAATATGCCAATTTTCGGACGTTGCCTTGAGCAGTTGATTCTCGCGTTTTAATGACGCGCACAAATCAATTAGGTCGTCGACCTTAGCGCTAAGAGAGTGGAAGCGATCTTCGTTCATTGCAGCATTCTATAGATAGACGTTCGAGGAAACGTTCGAGATAACGTACGAGGAGGTAACTATAGAGCCGGCATCATCGAGGGTCAATATCAGCAGGGGTGATGCCAAAGAAAAAAAGACGAAGTAGACGCGTGTTTCATTGCCTGACAAATTACTCCCCGCTCGATGCGCATGGCCGCTATACTCATTGGCTAAGACAAAATTAATTGAACGTTTTAACTCAGTTTCGCTGCGAGGAAGCTATGAATCAAGATAACCGCGAATACCAGCAACGCCGCAAAGAATTGATGGCACAGATGGAGCCGAATAGCATCGCGCTCATCGCCGCCGCGCCGGCCCGCACTCGGAGTAACGACACCGAATACTATTACCGCCAGAACAGCGACTTCTACTATCTCACCGGATTCGACGAGCAAGACGCGCTGCTTGCGCTGATACCTGGGCGTAAACAGGGCGAGGTCGTGCTGTTCTGCCAAGAGAAGGATAAGGTAAAAGAGCTGTGGACAGGCGTGCTAATGGGCCCCGAGGCGGCGCTAAGTGCGCTAAGCCTCGACGATGCTTTTCCTATTGCCGACATCGACGACATTCTGCCCGGGCTCATCGAAGGCCGCGAGCGTGTCTACTATTCGATGGGTCATGACAGCCGCTTCGATGAGCGTGTGATGGATTGGGTTAAGGTGATTCGCGCGAAGGCGAAACTCGGCGCCCAGCCCCCGGGCGAGTTCTTGGTATTAGACCATCTATTGCACGAGCTGCGGCTTATAAAGAGCAAACACGAGATCGAATTAATGCAGCGCGCCGCCGAAATCTCCGCCGAGGGACATCGGCAAGCGATGGCGGTGTGTGCGCCGGGCGTGCACGAGTTCACGCTCGAGGCAGAGCTCAACTACGCGTTTACGCGAGGCGGTAGCCGAGCGCCTGCCTACAATTCGATTGTTGCTGCAGGCGAGAATGCTTGCATTTTGCACTATGACCGCAACGACGCCGAAGTAAAAGACGGCGACCTGATTCTGATAGACGCAGGCTGCGAGTATAAGTACTACGCCTCGGATATCACCCGCACCTTCCCGGCCAATGGGACGTTTAATCCGCAGCAGAAGGCAATCTACGAGTTGGTACTCAAAGCCCAAGACGCCGCAATCGATGCCGTGCAGCCGGGTGCGCCTTGGGATGCGCCGCATAATGCGTCGGTCAGGGTCATCACGCAGGGGCTGATCAAGCTTGGCCTCATCGAGGGAACTCTCGCCAAGGCGATAAAGGCGGAGGCCTATCGCGATTTCTATATGCACAGAGTTGGGCATTGGATCGGCATCGACGTGCACGATGTGGGTGATTACAAAATCGACGAGAAATGGCGTTTACTCGAGCCGGGGATGGTGACGACGATCGAGCCTGGCATTTATATCGCGCCGGATAATAAGCGCGTGCCGAAAAAGTGGCGAGGCATTGGCGTGCGGATCGAAGACGACGTGCTTGTGACTAAAAACGGCAATCGCGTGTTGACCACCGGCATTCCGAAAACCGTTGCCGAAATCGAAACGTTTATGGCGCTGGCCAAGCAAAAACGTGCAGCCTAATCGCTGCTAGTCTGTGTCGATTATGCGATTGGTCGACTGGTCAACTGCAAGCACGGGCAAAAGTATTAAGTAAGCGAATGAAACACTACGAAGCAAAAAGCGACGAGCGACAAGTATGCAGCGCGAAGACCTGAAGCAAGAATACGACATCGTTATCGTGGGCGGCGGGATGGTCGGCACAACCCTTGCCTGCGCGCTGGCTGCGTGGGGCCCGACCAGCGCTCTGTCGGTGCTGATTGTCGATGCGCAAATGCCTGCTCATAAAAGTAACAAAGCAGGAAGCAATGAGCGGGAGAAGGCGAGCTTCGATAGTCGTTCGACAGCGCTGTCATCGAGCTCGAAGCTCATTCTCGAGCGTTTTGGCCTTTGGCCGCAGTTGAGTGCCGGTGTCTGTCCTATCAAGCAAATCCATGTTTCCGATCAAGGACGCTTCGGTGCAACGAAACTCGACAGCGCCGATTTCGGTGTCCCAGCGCTAGGGTATGTTGTCGAAAATGCCGCGTTTGGCGCAGCACTAAATTCGACGCTTGCGCAGCTCGCTCACTGTGCAATGCTCGCGCCCGCTCGCGTAATCTCGGCGACGCCGTCGGCAACGGGCATGGATATCGAACTCGACAGCGGCCAAGTCGACGCCAGCTGTGAGCCGAGCCGTGTGGCTGCGAAGCTGCTGGTGATCGCTGAGGGTGGGGGTTCATCGCTCTGCGATCAGCTCGGCATCACGCGCAGCAACGAAGACTATGGGCAGCATGCACTTATCGCCAATGTTGGTCTGAGCCAGTCGCATAAAGGCGTTGCCTTCGAGCGCTTTACCAACTCCGGGCCGCTTGCAATGCTGCCGCTTCTGCCGGTTGAGGGAGAGCCGCGTGCCTCGCTGGTGTGGACGCTAGGCGCCGACGAGTCCGAATACTACGCAGCGCTCGATGATGCAGAGCTACTCGCGCGCCTGCAGGAAAAATTTGGCGGGCGACTTGGACGCTTAAAGCGCATCGGGTCGCGCGCACTCTACCCGTTGAGTTTGCGCGTGGCGCAGGAGCAGATTCGCCCGGGCCTCGTTTTGCTGGGCAATGTTGCGCACACGCTGCACCCAGTCGCGGGGCAGGGCATGAATCTGTCGTTGAGAGATATTGAGGCGTTGGTCGAGGCGCTTAGTGATATTCAGGACGAAGGCGTAGGTTCGATGGCGACGCTGCAGCGTTATCTCGCCGCGCGTGAAGCCGATCAGAGTTTGATGATTTCGGTGACCGACGGTCTCACCAAACTCTTCTCGAGCGATGCGCAGACCAAAGTGTGGCTGCGCAAAGCAGGGTTGCTCTCGATAGACCTTATACCCGCGCTGAAGAAAACCTTCGGTGCGCGAGCAATGGGCTTCGATTAGGCTATTTGATCGCGGCGCGGATCGCTTCGATTCGCTTGCGGTTTGCACCGAGGTCGCTGTAGCCGAGGCGTGACGCCGAGCGGACATGTGTCATGCCCGAGGCGGCATCGCTCATAAACTCCACGTCATCGACATAGCCCATCAGGCTGCTCGTAAACTCTGCGTACAAATAGTTTTCTTGTACATCGACTATATTGGCCTCGTCTAGCTCAACCAACACGCGCTGCACCTGTTCGAGGCTTGCTTCGAGTGGCTCGATGCCATGCTGCTCGCTCGTCTCAAAGCTTGAGACGCAGTTCGGGGAGTCGGGGCACGCCGTGAGCTGTCCGTTTTGGATGCCGATGTTGGTAGGCGGTTGGCCCGCGCAGGCGCCCAAGAAGGGCAGGATGGCAAATAAGCTTTTCTTCATTATTTTCTCTCAGATTGGTGGAGGTGGATAAGGGGTCTGACCCCTTTAACCTACGACAGTCATGCCTAGCCATTCGGCGATCAAGGCGGGTTTGTCTTCGCCGTCAATTTCGACGGTCACGTTGTGCTTGAGCAAGTAGTTTCCAGGCTTCTTCTCTTCTGCGCTGGCGAGTACAAAGCGTGCGCGTATTTTCGCGCCGGACTTGACTGGATTGAGGAAGCGAACCTTGTCTAGGCCATAGTTGATGCCCATCACCGTGTTTTCGAGCTTCAGTCCGCCGCCCATGCCGCTGAGCATGCTCAGTAATGATAGCGTTAGAAAGCCGTGCGCGATCGTTGTGCCAAAGGGAGTTTGCGCGGCACGCTCGGCGTCGAGGTGGATATACTGGTGATCGCCCGTTGCATCGGCAAATTGATTAATGCGTTCTTGATCTACTTCTATCCAATCTGTAAGGCCGACTTCTTTGCCGACGTAGTCTTGGAGTTGGCTCGCGTTAATAAGGTTGCTCATGGAGGGTCCTCTTTTTGTGGTTTTGTCTGCGTTTCTGTCTGTGATGTCATGTGAGCGTGGAGCATGTCCTCTTAGTAAGCACCTTTAGTGAACACCGTGGCTCTCGGGCCTGAGTCTAGCAGTAGACTACCCGACGACCAAGCCCGCTAGGGATTCGCCCGTTCAGGCTTTATACTCGCTCGCATGACCGAATCTGAAGCACATCACTTTTCAGCGCATGAGACGCCCGCCGACTGCGATGTCTTGATCGTTGGCGCTGGCCTCGTCGGTGCGACGCTTGCGCTGCGGCTGCGTACCTCTGGGCTGCGTGTTGGGTTGCTCGACAAGAGTGAATTAACTGGTACCACGGCCGCGTCTGTTAGTGAGCCGCGCGATGCGCCGGATAATACTGAACAACCCCCGAAGTTCGACCCGCGAGTAGTGGCACTTACGGCGCAATCGCAGCAGCTTCTCGAACACGTTGGTGTGTGGCAAAAGCTAAAGCAGTTACGACACTGCCCCTACACCCAGATGCGTGTGTGGGAGCAGGATGGCACCGGCGAGGTCGAATTTGACGCAAGCGAGATACATGAGCCTGCCCTCGGCACAATCATCGAGAACGGGCTCATTGTCGGCGCGCTTCATGCTCGTATAGCCGACTGCCTTATCGAGCAAGCGCGTAGCGTCAACCCTTGGCTCACCCTCTTTATGGGACGCGGGGTGCTTAAGCTCGAACAGAGACAAGAAAAGGGGCGCCCACTCTCAAGGCTTCACTGCGACGACGGGAGCCTCGTGTCTGCCCCTCTTATAATCGCCGCAGACGGCGGCAATTCGCGCCTGCGTGACCTCGCCGGATTCGAAACACGTGAATGGGACTATGGGCAGAAAGCTATCGTGACGACTATTCGCACGCGCAAGCCCCATGATCGCACTGCGCTGCAGCGTTTCCTGACAACCGGCCCGCTTGCCTTTTTGCCGCTCGCCGAGGCGGCTGACACCCCACAAGGGCATTATTGCTCGATTGTTTGGTCAGCCGATGACCCGTGTGCAGACGAGCTTATGGCAGGCGACGAATACGCGTTTAATGCGCGCTTAAGTCGCGCAATGGAAGGTGCTTTTGGCGGAGTCGAGTGGAGCGACACACGCTATGTGTTTCCATTAAGGCAGCGCCATGCCAAGCGCTATGTTGAGCGCAATGTGGTGCTTGTGGGCGATGCAGCACATACGATTCATCCCCTCGCAGGGCAGGGTGTTAACCTCGGTATGCTCGATGTCGTCGCGCTCGCCGAAGAAATCGAGGCAGGTGCTGCGGCCCGACGCTTCCCCGAGGACCCCCTCATTCTGAGTCGCTATCAGCGTCGTCGCATAGGCCCCAATCTCGCGATGATGGGCATGATGGAGGGCTTTAAGCGCGGCTTTGGTGAGCAATCGCTTGCCGTGCGCTTGCTACGGAACGTCGGGCTGAGTTCTGTTAACCGCTTTGGCCCGCTTCGGAAGGCATTAGCGCGCAAAGCGTTAGGCATCTAATTAGCAGAACAATTTTCTGCTTTATGCACTGATTTCATTCGCTTTTATTCGAGCCAAGCTCCAGGCAACGCGATTCTCGTTTACTCGTCATCGCATTCCTCGCCCTGCAATACCTTCTTTTATGCAATAAAAACTCTAAGGTTTAGAATTTGTTATAAGGTTTTTTTAAAGCCAGTCGATACTTTTTGTGTGTAAAGAATAGACGTGATTCTTCACTGTCGTCTCACGATTGAAGGGCTTAGCCAGGAGCCGTTGTACCGATGTCAAAGCAAACCAACTTTCCGTTCGATCTAGACCTCAGCATTATCGATACGGCTAGCCTGACCAATATACTGAGTGATATAGAACAGCACCTCCCTCTCATGGAGAGCGCCGGCGACCTCGATCAGCTGCTCGAAGTAAAAGCGTTTTTCGAAACAGAGCTTAAAGTATCGCGCAGGCTCCACTAATTCGCCTTTTGCTTGTCTCCCCCTCGCTAATTCATCCTCGCTTGCGCTATTCTCAGAGCGCAATCTCGCTTTCATTCAGCATGACCTAAGGAATAGGGAGTTACCTATGAAGAAAGTACTTACGATGATTAGTTTACTGGGGCTTATGAGTAGTGCTGCCTCGGCACTCGACATGGCTGCGCTCGAACGCGCCATGGCTAACCCTGATCGACCCGCCGAAGACAAAGAGCGCGATGCCAGCCGCAAAGCTCCCGCGGTATTGGATTTTATGGGTGTCGAACCCGGGATGACTGTGTTGGATATCAACGCGTCGGCTGGTTGGTACACCGAGGTTTTGTCTTATGCAGTCGGTGCGAATGGCAAGGTTTACATGCAAAACCGGCCTGGAGGCCGAAGTGCCGAGGCCGCCGCGACTCGTGCTGCCCGACTTAACAATGTTGACGCGTGGGACGGTGATGTTTCCGCTATACCGGCAGGGACAGTAGACTTTGCGCTAACTGCATTAAATTTCCATGATTTTCATAACTCGAATCCCGCTGCTGCGCAGGAGCTTCTATCAGCAACGATGGCGACACTAAAACAGGGTGGGATTCTTGGTATTATCGATCATGAAGGCACACCAGGTGCAGACAATCAGTCACTGCATCGCATTGCATTCGATGAGGCAGTGAAGGCCGTGTTGCAGTCGGGTTTCGTCTTGGTCGGTGCGAGCGATGTGTTAGACAACGAGTCAGACGATCATTCGGTGGGGCCATTCGATCCATCGCTTGGTCGCAATACTGACCGCCTCGTGCTTAAATTTATAAAGCTGTAACCCGTTCGTAATATTGAATGACGACCACTAAGGGCTTCGCTAATCACGTGGCCCTTTTTATTTTTCGCCATACACCACAGCTAATTCCGCAATAGATCACCCGAATTATGACAGCAGAAAAAAGTAGTAAAAGCCCTCTCTCTCGATTTTTAGGCGTGTTTCGCTACAGCGCCGTCGCTATGCGAATCGTCTGGGATACTAGTGCACCGTTGATGATTGCCATGGCGTTGACGACGCTGATTGTTGGGCTACTGCCTGCTGCGATCGCCTCGGTCGGCGGCTTATTCGTCGATGCTGTTGCTGGCGCACTAGGAAGCGCTGGCGCGGCGGCCGAGGTTGCAAGGAGTGAAGCACTCACCTTTGTCTACATCGAAGTAGGATTGGTGCTGCTTATGACAGCAGCACAGCAAGCTAACACGGTATGCCAAACGGTGCTTCGTGTTCTGCTCGGTAACAAAATTAATGTTATGATTCTTGAGAAAGCCTTGACCCTCGAGCTGGCGCATTTCGAAGACGCTGAATACTACGACAAATTAGTTCGCGCGCGGCGCGAGGCGAGTTCACGACCGTTAAGTCTAGTAACGAAAACCTTCGACCTGCTCCGCAATGTGATTTCACTTATCGCTATCGGCGTGTTTCTTTTTCAGTTTTCTCCCTATGCAGTGCTTTTACTCAGCATAGCCGGCGTGCCCGCGTTTATAGCCGAAGCAAAATTTTCGGGTGAGGCTTTTAGAGTCAATAAACGACGTTCGGCTGAAAGGCGTATGCAAATTTATCTCGAAATGGTGCTCACACGCGAAGACGGCGTAAAAGAAGTTAAGTTATTGCAGCTTGGGAAAATCTTTTTACAGCGCTATGTCGACATATTCTTAGCGATTTATAAAGAAGACCGAAGCTTGGTATTGCGTCGCGGTGTGTGGGGCTATGGATTGGGCATTATCGCGAGTGGCGCGTTTTATTTCGCCTATGGCTGGGTAGGTTTCGCAGCGATTGCCGGCGCAATTACCATTGGCCAGATGACAATGTATATCGCCCAGTTTCGACTTGGGCAGAGCGCGGTAACCAGCAGCCTGACCTCGGTAAATGGCATGTATGAAGACAATCTCTATCTGTCTAATCTTACCGAATACCTCGAGCATGAAGTGCCGGAACAGAGTGGTAATTTACATGCCGGACCAAGGCCCGAAGACGGCATTCGCTTTGAGAATGTCAGCTTTTTCTACCCTGGTAGCGACGTGCCAGCGCTCGACAACGTGAGTCTGCATATAACCCCCGGCGAAAGCCTTGCGATAGTAGGCGAAAACGGCAGCGGAAAAACGACGTTGATCAAATTACTCACACGCCTTTATACGCCTACGCAGGGTCAGATTATGCTCGAAGGTCTGCCGCTTCAAGAGTGGGACGTCGATACGCTTCGGCGTAAAATTGGTGTGATCTTTCAAGATTTTGCGCGCTATCAATTAATCGTCGGTGAAAATATTGGCATCGGAGATTCCGATAATTTGGCATCCGAAACTGAAATCGAAATCGCGGCGAAAAAAGGCATGGCCGACGAGTTTGTGCGCGATTTGCCGAGCGGATATAAGACGCAGCTCGGCACGTGGTTTAAAGACGGCAAAGAGCTGTCGGGCGGGCAGTGGCAGAAAGTGGCTTTGTCGCGCGCCTTTATGCGCAGTAAAGCCGATATCTTGATTCTAGACGAACCCACCGCGGCTATAGATGCCAAAGCCGAGGCGGATATCTTTGCGCATTTTGCCGAGCTTACCGCTAATCGAATCTCGATCATCATCTCGCATCGATTCTCTACGGTGCGCCGCGCCGATCACATTATCGTGCTCGAAAAGTCGAAGATAATGGAGCAGGGGAGTCACGAAGAGCTGCTAGAACTTGGTGGCCAGTACGCAACGTTATTTAAGCTTCAGGCCGAAGGTTATCAGTAGCCTTTCACTAAACAGGAGAAAGACAATGGAAGGGCAAGTAGAAGAGGAGTCGAACTCCCGCGCCGTTACAATACTCTTGCGGTCGAGAACTAGACTGCTCGTTTGTTTTTTAACCCTGCCTCTTTACATCGCCGCTGTGTGGGCGCTGCTCAGCAATGGCCGCGAAGTCGGCGCACTCATGTGGATTTATATTGCCCTCTATTCGGTGTTCGCTATCGACTTGGTGCGTCGCCGCTGTCCAAGTTGCGGCGAGCAGTTTTTTGTAAAGAGCATTCTCTTGAATTTTCTTTCTAAGCGCTGCGTGCATTGTGGTGAGGACGGATATAGCCAGCGGAATTGAGCGTTTCACTCGAAGCCTTAGTGCCCAGCTTGTGTGATTTCTGAACTGGATTTTGGTTGCACTATGCCATACTAAATATTGCTAGTATTTATGCATTTTTCTAGTAGCCTCCCCCACCTTTGAACTTTAAGTATAATATTCGTTTAGTATTTCCGAATATTTTAATTCACTAGCTTTGCTAATCCCCTCGGGTGAGGCCTGCGAGGGTTTTCCCTGATAAGAAAAAAATTAGAACCGCTCTTTGGAGCTGATTCTTCAGACTTCTCTGACACTTCAGACTTCTCTGTCTCTCGTCAATCGTTAAGCTCCGACACCTTCTATTTCACTTGGCATCGACGCATCGCCTTTGGGGTGCTGCTACTTATGAGTTCGTTGTTTTCGTTAAGTGCAAGCGCGGCCAATGTCTTAGCTTTCGATGGTAATAACGACTTAGTTCGCGACTCCTCGTTTAGTGCAGGCTCTTTCGCGAAGACGAGCTTTAGCGTTGAGCTATGGTTCAAATCGGATGCTGTAAACCGAGGCTATTTAGTACAGAGTGCTAATTCGAGTTCAGCTTACGCTGGTGAAAAAATACAATATTCCATGCGCCTCGAAGCAGGAGGCAGCGTGATAGCCAGCTATGGAGGAAAGGGTTCTTAGGTCAGTGCGGCCTCTTCGAGCTCTTATGGCGATGTCAACTGGCACCATGCCGCTATGACTCTCGCCAGTTCAGGTGTGTTTACTTTGTATATTGACGGCGCCGCGGTTGCTACCGATTCTTATTTAGAAACCCGTGGTACGACTTACTCCTCCCTGTCTCTCTATTTAGGCGTTTTAACCTCTACGAGTTTCTCTAATAGCAGCTATTTCAAAGGTCAGATGAGAGACGTTCGCTTTTGGTCGGTTACTCGTTCTTCAGCAGAGATTCTCGCGAATAGAGACGCAACTCTCACGGGAGCGGAAGCGGGCCTTTTCGCATGGTATACCCTCGACCAAGGCGTAGGCGGCGGGACCAGCACCAGCACAACGACGATAATTGACTCTGCAGGTTCAAACGATGCTGAGCCGTTGAATTTTTCTATGGGCGGGACCGTGTCTAATTTCGTGCCCCTTGTCGACAACACTGATCTGGATGCTTCGCTGACTGCCGCTGCCGGCGTGGCAGAGCCTGTTGCGATTCCTACTATAGTTGATACGGATGGCGAGGCAGTCGATGTTTTTCTCCAGGCACGTCGTGACGGCGCGGTTGCATGTAACGCTCGAAGGTGTCTACGAAACCCGGGGCGATTCAAGCTAAGGAGTTGATCCAAGTCGCAGCGGATTCAGATCCTGTAATGATTACTATATCGTTAGCCGGTATTACGGTTAATGGAGTC
>ENA-OREM01001505-OREM01001505.1-marine-metagenome-genome-assembly--contig:-NODE-1505-length-11380-cov-1.853313_pt1 | contig 11380 bp, 12 predicted proteins | sample MGYA00248623_ERZ508561 | MGnify/ENA primary metagenome ERZ508561 (study PRJEB26227, sample SAMN06264494) | marine metagenome | isolation source: Columbia River Estuary | place: USA:Columbia River...
CGGGAATTGGTCATTCCACCAATTTAACGGTAGCAGAAATGATTGCCTTTAGAAATGCCATTACGCCCACTGAATTGGGTGATTTTTTGCTTCAAGCATTTCACAACTACTCCGTGCCATTGAAAGACGCAGTAAAAAGTATCAAATTCTATGCTGTTGCGGCCGTCGAAGAGGAGAAAATTGCATTGCATAACCTGTCAAAGCATTTCAAAAACGGGGCGCAACAATCGTTGTACAACAGCCATCAAAAACTGATTGCACAAAGTCGTGAAGTAGGCTCCAAAGTCCGTTATAATTTGCAGCACAGCAGACAAAAGATTGAACGTTTGACACAAAACACCCTAAGAGAGTCTGTACATATTTTTCAGCGTGAGAGAGAAAAAATCAATTTGGTGAATACCCAAATACCGAAGGCGACGTAACGGCCATGTATTTGGCCCGCTTACTGAAGCCGCTTGGATTGAGGGTCACACGTATTGCTAGCGGCCTACCTGTTGGTGGCGACTTGGAATATGCCGACGAACTCACGTTGGGCCGAGCCATTAACGGCCGACGCGTCATCGAAGACTAAAAACCGAAGCCCAGACGCGATCATCCTGAGAAACGACCAGGGCACCAGTTCTGCAAAAGGTGCGGGCGGAAAAAGACCTGTTGCAGGACCGGTGCCCTGATATGACAGTTATGTTACAAATGTGACGCAATCATGTCAAGTATTGAGACGTGGGTTACCGTCATTTCCATGGCAAAACCTGGAAAAGTCACGATTTACCACAATCAGCATTGAAACAGCAGCGTCAGTGCCGTGAGCATTGCTGAGGAATTAGGCGTCAACGCCGAAGTGGTTTTGTACATCAAGAACCCGCCCGATGAGGCCACATTGCGCGACATCATCTCGAAGCTTGAAGACCCGTTCACCAATCTGGTGCGACGAGACAGTATGTGGAAGAAACTGGGGCTCGAAGAAAAAGATGCCGCAACCGTCGATCAGGTCGTGAAGTTGTTGGTCAAACACAAACAACTGTTGCAGCGACCCATCGTGGTGACGTCAAAGAAGGCCATTGTGGGCCGACCCAAAGAAAGAATCCGCGAACTACTTTCCTAACCTCGTGATTCAGGTGCAGGATCGTTACGGAATTCGCAACGATCCTGCACCAGAATGACAAGCAAATGTGAGGATCAGACGGTGCGGACGATGATGGCGTCACCTTGACCGCCACCGCCACACAATGCTGCAGCACCCACGCCGCCACCACGGCGACGAAGTTCGTGCAAGATGGTCAACGCAACGCGGTTACCGCTCATGCCGATTGGGTGACCAAGCGCAATTGCTCCACCGTTGACGTTCACGATGTCATCGCTGATTCCGAGATCGGCCATTGATGCAATACCAACAGTGGCGAATGCTTCGTTGAGTTCGAACAAGTTGATGTCGCTGACCTTCATGCCAACTTTGTTAAGAGCCTTCAAGATGGCGCGGCTTGGCTGAGTCAAGAGCGATGCATTGTCGGGACCGGCAACCATGCCGTAGCTCACGACCTGGCCAAGAGCCTTGATACCACGATCTTTCACGAAGCGCTCAGACATCATGACAACAGCTGAACCGCCGTCGCTCAATTGCGAAGCATTTGCTGCAGTAATCGTGCCGTCTTTGTCGAATGCGGGCTTGAGGCCACCGAGGCTTTCCATAGTGGTTTCGGCGCGCACGCCTTCGTCGTTAGCGATCACCAACGGGTCACCCTTACGCTGCGGAATCGAGATGCTCACGATTTCGTCAGCCAAACGACCAGCAGCGATAGCGGCGGCGGCGCGCTGGTTGCTCTTCATTGCGAGATCGTCTTGCTGCTGACGGCTGATGTTGCCAGCGGTGTAGCGCTCGGTGCCAAGACCCATGAGGCATGAGTCGAATGAACACCACAAACCATCGGCGATGATGGCGTCCTTGAGTTCGGTGTTGCCGTAACGGAAACCACCACGTGCGCCCGATGCGATGTAGGGAGCATTGGTCATTGACTCCATGCCACCTGCGATCACGATGTCGGCATCGCCGGCTTGAATCATTTGGTCGGCGAGGTAGATCGAGTTCAAACCTGACAAGCAGACCTTGTTGACGTTGATGGCGGGAACGTTCATCGGAATGCCGGCCTTAACAGCAGCCTGGCGGCTCGGGACCTGGCCCTGACCAGCCATCAACACCTGGCCCATGATCACATGGTCAACTTCGTTTGGCGAAACGCCAGCGCGCTCAAGGGCGGCCTTGATGGCGATACTGCCAAGATCTGCGGCGCTGAACGAGGCGAGTGCTCCGCTCATTTTGCCGATCGGCGTACGGGCTCCAGCGACGATGTATGAACCGGCCATGATGGACTCTCTTTCGTAAGGCGTTCTTGGGTGACGCATTTGTCAGACCTCTATTGTGTCGCCAAAGTGCCCCCAGAACCTACCTCTGAGTAACATCGGCGCATGGAAAAGATCCTTGACGCCATCATGAGCGGTGCCGACAGCGCAACCATCGGAGCCCTCAGCATTCCCGACAATTACCGAGCTGCCCATATTTTGGCGACTGAAGCCACCATGTGGGAGGGCGTGCCGTCCGAAAAGAAAGACCCACGTAAAAGCGTGCATGTCGGAGACGTCGCCACACCCGAATTGGCGCCCGATGAGGTCTACGTAGCCGTCATGGCAAGCAGTATCAACTTCAACACGGTGTGGTCAAGCATTTTTGAACCAGTCTCGACGTTCGGCCCCATGAAGCGCCTCTCGCGTGAAAGCGAATGGGCCAAGCGCCACGATCAGCCATACCAAGTTCTTGGTAGTGACGCGTCTGGTGTTGTTGTCAAAGTCGGTTCGGCTGTTCGTATGTGGAAGCCTGGCGATCACGTGACCGTGCATTGCAATCACGTTGACGATCAAGACAACACTGCGCATAACGATTCGATGATGGCGGCAAACCAGCGCATCTGGGGATACGAAACCAACTTTGGTGGCCTCGCTGATCTTTCAGTTGTGAAGGCCAATCAATTGATGCCGAAGCCCGCACACCTCACTTGGGAAGAAGCAGCAGTGAATGCCTTGTGTAACTCAACGAGTTATCGCATGTTGGTCAGCCGCAACGGTGCTGCCATGAAACAAGGCGACGTCGTATTGATTTGGGGAGCAACTGGTGGTATCGGTGCCTATGCAACTCAATATGTGTTGAACGGCGGAGGCATTCCGGTGTGTGTCGTGAGTAGCGATGAAAAGGCACAAATCTTGCGCGACATGGGTGTTGAACACATCATCAATCGCAAGACCGCGAACTACAAGTTCTGGAAAGACGAACACACTCACGATGAAACCGAATGGCGTCGCCTCGGCACCGACATTCGTGATCTCGCCGGCGAAGACCCCGACATCGTTTTTGAACACCCTGGTCGTTCAACTTTCGCTGCATCGATTTATGTTGCCAAGCGTGGTGGCACTGTTGTGACCTGTGCAGCTACGAGTGGCTTCATGATGGAATTCGACAACCGCCACTTCTGGATGCGACTCAAGAATCTTGTCGGTAGTCACTTCGCTAACTACCAAGAAGCGTGGCAGGCCAACCGTCTGTTGGCCAAGGGAATGATTCATCCGGTGCTCAGCCAGACCTTTGATTTGAACCATGTCGGTGAAGCTGCGTACCAAGTGCATAACAACATGCACGAGGGCAAGTTGGGCGTCTTGTGTTTGGCTCCAGAAGCAGGTCTCGGTATCACCGATCCTGCGTTCCGCGCCAAGGTTGGCGAAGCCAATATCACCCGATTCCAGCGCGCCTGATCTTTCGTGGCATTCTGTTGACATGATTCTCACCGAAATCGATCACATCGCCATTGCTGTCAAAGACCTTGAAGCCGCCATTGATTACTACAAGCGGGCCTTCGGAGCCGAAGTAGATCATCGCGAAATTGTTGAAAGTGATGGCGTTGAAGAAGCGTTGTTGAAGGTGGCCGAAAGCTACATACAACTGTTGACACCAACTCGGCCAGACAGTCCCGTTGCAAAAGCGATTGAAAAGCGTGGCGAAGGTCTTCACCACATTGGATACCGTGTTGCCGATTGTGGCGCGGCGTTAAATGCAATGTTGGCTGCAGGTGCGACGGCAATCGACAAAGCTCCTCGCCCTGGTAGCCGTGGAACCACTGTTGCGTTCATCCACCCCAAGGGCAGTTTCGGAACTTTGATCGAACTCGTTCAAGAGTAACAATCAGAAACTGACTTTCAGTCGGCTTGCAGTAACAAGCCTTTGAGGTATTCAGACTCGGGGAAGTGCAAGTGCACCGGGTGGTCAACTGGTTGACCAAGTCGGCGAATAATTCGCAGATCGCGCTTTGCGTCAAGGGCTGCACCGGCCACAACTTTCTGGAACAGATCAGTGTCCATTGACTGTGAACATGAGAATGTCATTAACTTGCCGCCTGGTGCGAGCAACTTGATACCAACCAAGTTGATGTCCTTGTACTTACGCGTCGCGCGCTCGATGTGTTTTGCGCTCGCCGAATACTTCGGTGGGTCAAGAATGATCAAGTCAAACTCGGCGCGACGATCACGCATACGACGAAGAACTTCAAAGGCGTCGCCTTCAATGACTTCGCCGACATCAACGCCATTCAATTCGGCGTTCTGCTTGGCCAATTCAAGTGCCGGACCAGAAGATTCAACAGTGGTCACTGATGCTGCACCATTTTTGGCAGCAACAATTCCGAATGAACCGGTGTAACCAAACACATTGAGAACACGCAATCCGGGAGCCAGTGAGGCCACCAACTTTCGTGAATCACGTTGATCAATATAGAAACCAGTCTTGTGACCTTCTTCGACATTGACGATGTACTTCTCGTTACCTTCAACGGCATAGATCTTTGCGGGCAAGACGCCGGCAGCAAGACCATTACGAACTGTGAGGCCTTCGCGTTCGCGGTCGGCTCCTTCGCTACGTTCGTAGACACACATAATGCCTTCAACCTTCATGAGCGTTGAAACAACTGCGTCACGCCAACGTTCGATGCCAACGCTATTGATTTCCATCACTGCAACTTCGCCGTAGCGATCGACGGTTAACCCTGGTAATCCATCGGAGTCACCAAAAATCAAGCGACAGGTGTGGGTGAGTTCTGGATCGGCGTTGCGCTGAGCAACAGCTTTGTTGATTGTCTCGGCGATAAAGCCGGCAGTGATTTCAACATTGGGATCAAACGACCACACGCGAGCGCGAAGTGCTGAGAACGGACTGTATGAAGCAGTGGCGAGTTCGGTTCCGTTAGCCGCAATGATGCGAATCGTGTCGCCAGGCTGCGGATCACCATCAACCTTGGCGACGGCACCACTGAGAATCCACGGATGTCCGCGTTTCAAACTGCGATCGCGGTCGGCTTTGAGATGCAGTGAGGCTGAAGGTTCGATTGTCATTGCTTAGAGGGTACGACCTGAAAGAGCCTTGACGCGTTCTTGACAATACAGATATTTAGCCGAGCGTGTCTGTGCCGATATCTAAGGCGTCAATCACAGTCGTCAATTGAAAGGAAAAAACATGAATATCAACAAAGAAACAATGCAGGTCCGCCGAGATAAGGGATTCACCCTCGTTGAATTGCTGATCGTCGTCGTGATCTTGGGCATTTTGGCAACCGTGACGGTTTTCGCCGTTCGCGGCATCACTGACAAGGGGCAAGAGAGCGCCTGTGACACCGATAAGCGAGTCAGGTAGACCGCCGTCGAGACCTGGTATGCCGATCAGTCTGCGATTACCGCTGGTGATCCCACCGAAGCCGGACTAGTCACAGTGCAGTTCCTTCGTGCCGAGTCAACCTTGCACGATGTAGGTGTTGCTGGTGCAGTTGAACCACAAGTCGGTGGAGCTTGCGTCGCCTAAATGGTGTTGAGAAATAGTTAGACAAAAAGGCCGGCCCGCAAGGGCCGGCCTTTTTGATGTCTCCAATTATTGATACCGCGAGTTAAATCTTTTTGATCAACTAGTTGTTGACGAGTTGTGAGCGTTGCGTTGCAATCTGCGTGACAACTTCTTTGGGGTAAGCACTCTGGCTGCAGGCATCGGCCTGGGTGATGTGGCCGGCAATGACCAAACGTGCCAGGTCCATTTCGAGAGTTTGCATTCCTTCGGCCTGACCAGTGCTGATGACATTACGCATTTGGCGTGTTTTGCCCTCACGAAGAAGGTTGCGGACAGCATCGTTGACCATCAGGGCTTCATAAGCGGCGACTCGACCACCGTGTTCGGATGGAATGAGGCGTTGGCTAATGATTCCTTGTAGTGAACCGGCGAGCTGAATCTGAATTTGGTCGCGTCGTTCGGCGGGGAAGACATCGACGATGCGGTCAAGTGCTTGCGATGCGTCGTTGGTGTGCAATGTTGCGAAAACGAGGTGGCCAGTTTCGGCAAGCGTGAGCGTGATGGCGATCGATTCGAGATCGCGCATTTCGCCAAGCAAGATCACATCGGGATCTTCTCGTAGCGCAGAACGCAATCCATCTTCGAATGTGTTGACATCAGTGCCAACTTCACGTTGGTTGACCAGCGACCGCTTATGTGTGTGCACAAATTCGACCGGATCTTCAATTGTCAAGATGTGGCAAGCCCGATCACGGTTGATTTGATCAATCATGGCGGCCAAAGTGGTGCTCTTTCCCGAACCAGTAGGCCCAACAACTAAGACCAAACCGTATGGAGCATTCAGTAACTTCGAACAGGCTGCAGGAGCGCCAAGTTCGTCAAGTGGGCTGATGCGGTGAGGGACAACACGCAGGGCCAGTGCCATGCATCCGCGTTGGCGAAAGGCGTTGGCGCGAAACCGGCCAACACCATTGATTCCGAAGGAAAAGTCAACTTGGTGATTCTGGGCAAACTCGTGAGTTTTTACCTCGTCCATGAGACTGCCGATCATGCGATCAAGTTCGATGGCACCAAGATCGGACATCCCTTCGATCGGAATTAAGTCGCCGCTCAGGCGAACCATCGGAGGGCGACCAAGGGTGAGATGCAAGTCAGAGGCAGATGCATTCACAGTTGCTCTCAAGAGTCTGTCGAGTTCTGGGTCAATTGTGAGTTGTGTAAACGAAGTCATCGCTAGTGTCCTTTGTTAATGATTTGCGCAAATGGAATCGACATTGCGACACCGGTGTTATGGGTTGCTGTTGTCATGGGGTTACTCATTGGTTCGTTCTTGACAGTGGTGATCGATCGTGTGCCACGTGGAGCATCGATTGTTCAGCCGGGCTCGGCGTGTGGATCGTGCGGACTTGAACTTGGCCCACTTGATTTGGTGCCCGTCGTGTCTTGGCTCGTTTTGCGCGGTAAATGTCGCAAATGTCGGCAACCCATTGGGGCTGAGCCGATCATTGTCGAAATTGTGACCGCCACTTTGTTTACGCTGATGGCAATTCATTTTGAGAGCAGTGTTCTCGTTGCAGCCTTTTGTGTATTTGCTGCCGGCTTGACTGGTCTGACTGTGATTGATGTGAAGACTCAGCGCTTGCCGCGCGAGGTGTCGTTCACCGTGATGGCTTTGGGAGCTCCGCTTCTGGCGATCGCTGCATTGATTGACAATGAACCCCGACGTATTTATATGGCCTTGATTGGCGCTGCTATTTCTCTTGCAGTCATGGGTGTTTTGTACGTCGTGAGTCGTGGTGGTCTTGGTGACGGAGACGTTCGACTGAGCCCGTTGCTCGGAATGTATTTGGGTTGGATAAATCCGGGGCTTGCACTGGTCGGCTTGTTCTACGGATTCATTCTTGGTGCAGTCATCGGAGTTGTGTTGATGATTGTCGGAAAAGCAGGTCGCCGAACGCAATTGCCGTTCGGACCCTTCTTGGCAGCCGGATCGATCGTGGCAATCTTCTACGGCCAAAATCTCATTGACGTGGTGCTGGGTCACTGAACTCAACGAGTTCATCACGCACCTTCTTTCACTCCACCAAGCACTCCGTACATCGCTGACACGAGTGCGACGGCGACGAAACCGACCATGAGACCAACACCGATAATCATGATGGGTTCAAACATTGTGGTGAAGCGTTTGATGCGTACTTCAAGTTCGGAGTCGAAGTATTCGCTTGCAGCAGCCAGTTGTTCATCAAGTGTTCCGGTCTCTTCGCCAACTTTGAACATTTGCTTTGCGGCACCGGGGAAGAGTTGAGTTGCCGCTAACGGTCCAGAGAAACCTGATCCGCGGAGCATTTCTTCACGCGCCACTTCTAAGCGTTCGCGATACACAGTATTTGCGGTTGCTTCGGTGGTTGTCTCCATTCCATCGGGCAGCGGAACACCAGCCCGCACCATTGCGCCAAGAATGCGACAGAAGCGTTCAAGGATGGCGTACTCAATGATTCCCTTGATGACAGGAATCTTGAGGACGGCTTTATCTTTGAACCGCTGACCCTTGTCGGTCTTCATCATCCAAATTGCTAAAGCAATAACACACGTAAAAAATGTGATCGGGATATAGATGAGGTCAGTGAATAGGGATGCGACCGCCAAAAGCATGCGTGTCGGCAGTGGGAGATCGGCGTTGAGCTCGGCAAAAAGAGGTTTGAACTTTGGTAATACGTAACCAGCCAAAATAATGACAGTGACAACTGCCATGACCATGACGACCGCTGGGTATGACAGGGCACCGACAACTTTTGATCGAGTGTCAATTTCGCGATTCAAGTAAGCCGACAAACTGTCAAGAGTTTCATCAAGTCGACCTGTGAGCTCCGCGCTGTGCAAAATGCCAACGTAATAGTTGGGGAATACTTGCGTGTGCTTAGCCGCGGCCATTGAAAGCGTTCCGCCATTGCGCAACTCTTCAATCATCGCGGTGATCGCTCGTCGCAAAGCGGTGTCTTGAGTTTCATCACCGATGGTTTCGAGTGCAGTGGTGATTGGTATGCCAGCACGAACGAACACTGCAAGCTGACGTGTGAAGTGCATCAACTCTTTCTTCTTCACCTTTTCTTTGGTGAGTTCAAACTGTAGAAGTCCACGCTTTTCTCCCAACTTGGTCGGATAGAGATCTTGACTGAGCAGATGTGCACGAGCATCGCCAATGCTGTCGGCCTTAGTGTCACCTTCAACGGTGATTCCTTCGTTGTTTATTGCGCTGTAAGCAAACCTAGGCATCAGTCTTCCAATCAGGCCACGTACAGAGTTCTGATGACTTCGGCGACGGTGGTGATGTCGGCTTCAACCAAGTTGACGGCTTCGGCAATCATTGGGCGCATACCTTCATCAATTGCACATTGCCGCACACGTTCGGTCGTGGCGTGTTCAACAACGAGTTGGCGAATCGCCGGTGAAATCTTGAGCAACTCATAAACGCCGATGCGATCGCGATATCCAGTTTGTGAACAGTCATTGCACCCAGCACCGTGAAAGAAAAGTGTTTTGCCACTGTTGGGAAGATGGTGGTGAAACAACGCCAACTCTTCGGAGTCCGGTTCGTAGGGCTGTTTACACGAATCACAAATGCGACGGAGTAAGCGCTGACCTATGACACCCATGACCGATGAAGCAATGAGAAATGCTTCAATACCCATATCAAGAAGTCGATGTAAAGCAGCTGCGGCATCGGTGCCATGGAGTGACGACAGAACGAAATGGCCCGTGAGTGCTGATTGAACGGCAATGCGTGCGGTGTCGGCATCGCGAATTTCTCCAACCAAAATCACATCTGGGTCTTGACGCAATAACGCGCGAAGTCCTGTCGCGAATGTCAGGCCAGCTTGTTCGTTGGTTTGAACCTGATTGATTCCAGGAAAGACGTATTCAACGGGATCTTCGATAGTCGTGACGTTCTTGCCGATGTCATTGATCTCCATGAGCGAGGCGTACAGAGTGGTGGTCTTGCCAGCACCCGTGGGACCAGCACAAATCACCATGCCAAAAGGTGAGCGCACCATTTGCGAATACATCTCGTGGGTGTCCTTGGGCATTCCGAGTTCGCTGAGACCGATAGTTGATCGACGCTTGTCGAGAAGTCGCATGACGAGTTTTTCGCCGAAGACAGTTGAGACAGTGGCGACACGTACGTCGACTTCGCGACCGTCAACTGTTGTTGAGAACTGGCCGTCTTGGGGTCGGCGACGCTCGACGATGTTCATGCCCGCCATGATCTTGAGGCGGCTCACCAAACTTGAATGCAATTGAAGTGGGAGCGTCTGTGCTTCAACCAAGTTGCCATCAATGCGATAACGAATGCGCAAGATGTCATTGAGGGGTTCGATGTGAATGTCAGATGCTCGGTCGCGAAGTCCCTGACTGACCAGCGAGGTGACCATGTGGACGACGGGACCGTCGTCATCGTTATGTGATTGTTCGGCTACCCGAGCCTTGGTGGAGACGTCAGGGGCAGTCGATTCTGTGAGAACTGCTGATTCTTTGGGCGCGGACCGATTAAACACGGGTGTCTATCGGACCGACTGAAGCCCACCTCAACCAGGGGGACCCCTTCTTAACAATCCCTTGACGAACTGGGAATTTCTAGACTGAAATTTTTTGGGGGTAAGGTCACCTTTATGCCGTATATCGAAGTTTTTCTCCCCAACGATTTGCTGGAAGTGGCTTTGAGCCGGGACCTTCCCTTATCGGAAATGCTGCAGGTCACGGTGAGGGCTGTCGTTGAACGTGAAAAATCTCGTGAAGGTTTAGAGGAGTACATCCGCGAACTTGAAGAAGAATTATCGGAAAAGTGAATTCTTAAGCGGCGAGGCGCGGGGCGACAATGCCAGCGATGGCTGCGAACTGCAAACCTGCGGCAACCACGGTGAAGGCATGAAAGATTTCGTGGAAGCCAAACACCTTGGGCCACGGGTTAGGTCGTTTCGTCGCTAATGCGATTGCCCCAAGTGTGTAGCAAATTCCGCCGCCAAGGATGAGTCCAAAACCCAAATGACCGAGACCTCGCCACAGCGCCGGCAAGGTCACAATCGCTGACCAACTCACAACCATGTAACTACCGCCGTGCCAAACGGTCGGCACATTGGGCAACCAATGAATCGCGATACCAATGAGCGATCCGCCCCACACACCAACAAGCACAGCCCATCTGGTCCAACCATCAAGACACAACACCGCAACGGGCGTGTAACCGCCAGCAATCGCCAGAAAAATTGCTGAATGATCGAAACGTTGCATGAGTGCTTTTGCTTTGGGTCTCCATGGCACGCGGTGATAGAGCGCCGAGACTCCAAACATGGTGGCGGTTCCGACCACATATAAGAGGAGTGATAACAGCAAGTCAAAAGGCAAATTGACCACGATCAACAAAATGGTGCCGAGTACAACCATGATCGGAAACGACACCAGATGCGACCAGCCACGCAATAGGGGTCGTAATGCGGGGTCATGGGGATTACTCACTTG
>ENA-OREM01001507-OREM01001507.1-marine-metagenome-genome-assembly--contig:-NODE-1507-length-11369-cov-3.255756_pt1 | contig 11369 bp, 7 predicted proteins | sample MGYA00248623_ERZ508561 | MGnify/ENA primary metagenome ERZ508561 (study PRJEB26227, sample SAMN06264494) | marine metagenome | isolation source: Columbia River Estuary | place: USA:Columbia River Estuary...
GAATGAACAACAACCCCGTACTCATGTTTCCAACACATTATCTGGGCAACTTTATTTTGGGGCTGCCATGGGTGCTGCGCGTTGCAGAAGACTATCCTAACCTTACCCTGGTTATCGATGCCCGTTTCCGCGAACTCACCAATACGGTTATTCCTCCTTCTGTGACCATCATCGAGTATCCACGCCAGCGCCTGAAAGAGCCTGGCTCGGCATGGTCGCGACTCACGCTCTATTTAGGATTCTTGCGAAAGCTTCGCAAGGCGACGAGCGACTGCATAATCGATATGGAAGGCGAACGCTTCAGTGGCGTGTTGAGCAGGCTCAGCGGCGCTAAGAATCGCTACGGGCCAACCGGGAAAAACGCGCATCGGTTCTACAATAATCCGCGCGCGCTCAATTATGAAAAGCATCGCTATAATGCTTTTGGCGAAATTCTTGATGTGCTCGTTACCGGCAAAGCCCCTGCCAATATTCTTCCTTACACTCTCGGCTCTGAGGTCCGCGAGGCGGTGAAAGGTTTCCTTGAATCAAAGCTGATCACGCAGCCTTTTGTGGTCATTCACCCCGGGGCAAGCGCTGATTATAAGAAATGGCCAGTCGAGTATTTTGCAAGCTTAGTCACGCAGCTCAAAAGCCAAAATCTCGGAATCGTGATGATTGGTGTTGGCTACGATACGCGCATGATCGAAGCGATCGCTGAGCAATTACCCAGTATAGCTATTCATCACTTCGATCAGCTCGGCTATCCTGAACTCGTCGCCCTTTTTCAAAAAGCTCAGTTCTATATAGGTGGCGACAGTGGACCGATGCACCTTGCCGCCTCCGCGGGCTTAGATTTAGTCGCGCTATTCGGCCCAAGTAAGGAAACTATTTGGGCGCCGCTAGGTGATCATAGTCGTGTATTGCGCGGCACGAAGGCATGCGGCAAAGACTGTGACGCTTGGCGATGCAAGTTCAATTATCATTGCCTCACGTCTTTAATACCAGAAGTCGTTTTCGGCGCTGCAACGGCAACCAGAGTAGCAATAGATATGCGCAAACCTGCGTTTGCTAATGAAACGAAAGAGACAAATCCATGAGTCAACAGATAGCTGCAAGCGTGTACATGATCACCCTCAACGAGGAGAACAATGTTGCCGAATCGCTCGCGAGCGTTGCTGACTTCGCCGAGGTAATAATTGTCGATAGCGGCAGCACCGACAGAACGTTAGCGATCGCGGAGGGGTTCCCCAACGTTCGCGTTTTCCACAATGACTGGCCAGGATTTAGTGAGCAGAAGGCCTATGCAATGTCACTCTGCAGCCAGCCTTGGGTATTCAATCTAGACGCCGACGAATTGCCTACCGAAGACTTTCTGAACGAGGTAAGGGCATTAATTAACACCGGTTCGCACGACGCGCTAGAATCGAATCGTACGCTCATTCGGTGGGGGCAGCAGCCAAAGAACTTCAGCAAAAACGATCGACTCATTCGCTTCTTTAGAAAAACATGCGGCCATTACGAAGTAAGGCGCGTACACGAAAGCATCTCGATCACAGGTTCTGTCAAGAAAACGCAAGCGACGATTCTCCACAAAGAAAACCTCAGCCTTAGCCAGCGCTTCACCAAGTCTAACCGTTACAGCGAGCTTAAAGCCGAGGATAAATTCGATAAGAACCAAAACGCCTCGCTGGCGAGTATCGTGTTGATGTTTCCGATCACCTTCTTACAGGTCTATCTATTCAAGGGACACTTCCTCGACGGACTCGAGGGTTTTAACACCAGCATGAACGCCGCGTTCTATACCTACATGAAATACGCGAAGCTGCGAGAGCTGCATCAGCGCAAATCAGACGGGCTTTAATACCGACTATTGGATCTATGAGTACAGCGGCAGGGAGTCGAGGTTAGGACTCTGCAAACTGGATATTGTAGAGGTAGGCGTAATGGCCTTCTTGAGCGATGAGTTCTTTGTGGCTTCCGGACTCGATAATCTTACCGTCTTGCATCACCAAAATTCTATCAGCGCTTTCGACAGTCGATAGCCTATGAGCGATGACAAAGGTGGTGCGCCCCTGCATAAGCGTACTCAGCGCCTCTTGAATATGTAGCTCAGATTCGGAATCTAACGCCGAGGTGGCCTCATCGAGTACGAGTATAGGCGCATCGTCAAACAAGGCACGTGCAATCGCAATGCGCTGCCTCTGCCCACCGGACAACATCCCCGCGTCATCGCCAATCTGCGTGTCTATTCCCTGCGGTAGTTGATCAATAAATTCTAACGCATGTGCGTTGCGCGCAGCCTCGATCACAGCATCACGATCGATTGGTTCGGCAGCTCCGTAGGCGATATTGTCCAAAATACTGCCACTAAATAGCACGACCTTCTGACTCACTACCGCAATTTGATGGCGAAGGCTTTGAAGTGAGTAGTCGGGAAGCGCACTGCCATTAATGCGGATCTCGCCTTCGGTGCAATCATAGAAACGAGGCAGCAGACTCACGAGCGTCGTTTTCCCGCTACCGGATTTACCGACTAACGCGATAGTCTGGCCTGCTTCGACGTTGAAACTCACGCCGTCGACCGCACTCTCTGAGGTGTCCTGAATTTCGCCGGGGCGGTTCTCACTAGCCGGTGCATAGGCGAAGCGAACATTGTCGAATTCGATATGCTCGATTGCGCGCGGCAATGTTTTCTCGCCACAATCGACCTCGCCCGGCTCGTCGAGCAAAGAAAAAATACTCGAGGCTGCAGAGAGCCCGCGCTGAATAACCGAATTAATTTGCGACAGCTGGCGTATAGGTTTCGCGAGCGAAGCGGCCATCGTTAGAAAAGTGACGAAGTCGCCCGAGGAACGATCGCGCATGAATTCAGGCGCCATCAAAAACCAAATGAGGCCCGCTATCGCACTACTTACTAGAAGCTGAATAACTGGCGTGCTAATAAGTTCGGTGCCAGCCATCTTCATATTCTGTGTACGATTGCGCTCGCTCGCCGCATCAAATTTTTCGTTTACTTGGCCTTTCGCATTAAACGTTCTAACGACATGATGCCCGCGAATCGATTCGCCTATAATCTGTGTTACCTCGCCCATAGAATCTTGCATCTGCGTGCTGTAGCGGCGGAAATAGCGAGACGCAATAGAGACTGTCTTACCAACGATAGGCGCTATGAGAAGAAACGCGAGGCTCAGTTGCCAATCCACATAGAACAATGCAGCAAGCAAACCGATAACGGTAAGTCCTTCGCGCAAAACCACGGTAACCGCGTTGGTCACCGCGCCCGTTATTTGATTCACATCATAAGTTACTTTCGATATTAGTCGTCCCGGTTCGGCGCGATCGAAGAAGCGCACGGGCAAGTCGAGAGTATGCTCCATTATCTGGCCGCGCATGCGATGGATTAGATAGTTCGCTACATGGGCTATCGAATAGCCACCAAGAAATCCACCCACTCCGCGTATAAAGGCGATGGCAATACACAGCAGCGGACTGTAGACGCGCCAGTCGAGGTCTTTGCTTTCGATTGCATCGATAGTCCAGCCTAACCAGGCGGCCGCAAGTGGCGTCGTCGCAGCGAAAATAAGAAAGCCCAGAATGCTTGTAAACACAGCAGGCAGCTGCGGCTTGAGATACGCTAAGAGACGCTTGTAAAGCGTCCAGCTCGCCGCAAAGCCGCTCGCTTCTTGCGCTAAAGCGGCGCTGTTGTCGAATTCTGCTGCCAAGTGTTAGTCCATTTTTGAGAGTTTTAAGAGCTTTGAGAGCTTTGAGAGCTCTGAGAGTGATTAGGTTTAGCGCTGCAAAGAACAGCCTAGTAAAAACATACAGTATACACGCACAGCTCGCTAGAGCGCCGCCTCCAGCGTCTCTTGATACTCGAGCCACTGCTCCTCGACTGATCCGAGCTCGGCCTTTACACTGCCCTGCTCTTTTACCAGCTCTGCGAGTTTCGCCTTGTTCTGCTCGGCATAGATCGCTTCGTCACCTAACTGGCTTTCTATTTTATCGAGCCTCGTCTGCAGTTTCTCCATCTGATTCTCGAGCGCTTTAACCTGTTTGCGGAGGGGCGCTAATTGCTCTCGTCTTGCCGCGGCCTGCTGCCTCTGCGCTTTTTTATCGGCCGCACTATTGTCGGCCCCCAGGTTACTTTCCGCTGCCTGCGGCGAGGCTTCTAGTTCGTTATAACGCGCAAGCCAGCGTTCGTAGTCGGCAAGGTCGCCATCAAATTCGGCGAAGTGGCCTTTATGTATCGAATAAAACTCGTCAACGGTATTGGCAAGCAAGTGTCGGTCGTGGGAGACAATAACCACCGCTCCCTCAAATTCCTGCAGGGCAACGGTAAGCGCATGCACCATCTCAAGGTCGAGGTGGTTAGTTGGTTCGTCTAGCAGCAGCAAGTTGGGTCGCTCCCAAGCAACCTTCGCCAACGCGAGTCGCGCCTTCTCGCCTCCGGAGAAATGCTCGATGCATTCATCGACGCGGCTGCCGCAAAAATCGAAGCCGCCCAAATAGTCACGGATAACTTGTTCGGTTGCCTTAAGCGCTGGGTCTGTCTTAGCGAGCGCCTGAATTGTCGCAACCGGTGTCGCCGTTTGATCGAGTTCATCGACTTGATGCTGAGCGAAATAGCCTATGCGCATCTTCTTCGCCGGAATCATTTCGCCAGCCATCTGTTTAAGAGACCCGGACAGGACTTTAAGTAACGTCGATTTACCGCTGCCGTTAAACCCAAGCAGACCGAATCGGGAATCGCCGCGAATGGAGAACGTCACTTTGTCGACCAGCGGTTTGTCAAAACCAAAGGCCAGCTTGTTAATCTGCATTAGGTAGCCGCTATCGGCTTCAACCGCGGGAAACGAAAAGCGAAACGGGGAGTCGGCGTGTGCAGGCGCGATGTCCTGCATTCTATCCAATTCTTTTAGGCGACTCTGCGCTTGTCGCGCCTTGCTTGCTTTTGCCTTAAAACGTCTAACAAAGTCTTCAATCTCGCCGCGCCTGCGCTGCTGCTTCTCGTAGAGCGCCGCTTGTAATGCCATGCGCTCGGCGCGCTGGCGCTCGTAGGCACTGTAATTACCGCGATAGAGCGCGAGCGATCCGCTCTCGAGGCTAATGACGTGATCGATTACCGCGTCGAGGAAAGTCCGATCATGCGAGATAACTAAAATAGTGCCGCGGTAGCCACGCAGCCACTGTTCGAGCCATACCGTCGCTTCAAGGTCGAGGTGGTTTGTGGGTTCGTCGAGCATGAGCAAGTCAGACGGGCGCATCAGCGCCGCAGCGAGATTGAGGCGTACGCGCCAACCGCCCGAAAACTCACCTACCGTGCGCGAAAATTGTTCGGTATCGAACCCAAGCCCCGACAATAGTTGTTCAGCTTGGTTCTTAATGTCGTAGGCGCCGAGTTCTTCCATCGCCGCATGAAGACGCACGAGCAGCGCGTCATCGTGTCCCGCCTCGGCCACTTTGATCTTGGCTTCTAAGACGCGAAACTCCGTATGAGAGTCAATCACGAACTCGATCGCCGTGCGATCACTCGCCGGTGTCTCCTGCGCCATTGACACGGTACGAAGGCCATTAGGTAGCTCGATCTCGCCTTGCTCTAACTGAATTTCGCCGGCGAGCGCTTTGAATAGACTCGTCTTTCCCGAACCATTACGCCCGATTATGCCTGTGCGCTGGCCACTAGACAGCAACACACTGGCATCGCGAATAAGCGTCTGCGTGCCGCGCATCAGGGTAATGTTATTGAGAGAAATCATAATCGAGAGAAATCATAGGGGCGTTTCGAGGGATCAGTTATAGACTTGAGCACAAGCTCTGCGTGATGGGCTAAACGATAAAGAGAAAGCAACGCTGTAATCACGCCTTCGGCCGGATCGCATGATACTACAGAATTGATTTAGGCAGGCCGAATTCGTACTATGCAGGCTTCACCGAAAGCGGCCATTGGTGGCAAGGGTTCTGCGCCTAACCTTGCTAAAGACGCGTCGTTTTGCCGCCTCATTTCGAGGCCCAGTGACAAGCGGAACACCAGATGAAACAAATACTTATCATCGATGACGACGAGAATCTCGGCGAGCTACTTACCCAATATCTCGCCCGCTATGAGATGCAGGCGCATGTTGCGCTCGCCCCAAGCAAAGGCTTGGAGATGATTAAAAAGCTCAAGCCGGACCTTCTGATTCTCGATGTGATGCTGCCCGAGAAAGACGGATTTGAGGTATGTCGCGAGATCCGTGCGAAATCGTCGATCTATGGCCAGCTGCCTATTCTCATGCTTACCGCCCACGCAGAGGTTACCGACCGCATCGTTGGGCTCGAGCTCGGCGCCGATGATTATCTGCCCAAGCCCTTCGAACCGAGAGAGCTCGTTGCACGCATCCACAACATTCTGCGCCGCTCTGGCGACGATGCATCGATGCGCGAGATCAAGCCTATCAATGGCATCGAAGTTGACCCCTCGCGACGCGAAGTTAAACTCGACCACGCCGTGCTCGACCTCACCACCATGGAATACGAGCTGCTCATCTTATTTATGCAGTATCCAAACAAAACCTTCACCCGCGACGAATTGATGAACCGCCTTCGTGGTATCGACGCCGAATTGTTCTCCCGCGCGGTCGATACGCTAGTCAGCCGTTTGCGTCACAAGCTCGGCGATACCTCGAAGACGCCTCGCTTTATCAAAACTGTTTGGGGTCGAGGCTACACGTTTATCGGCGAGCAGTTGTAGTCCGCCGTGGCAGGCCTACTGCAAACCATACGCTACTCACTTTTCCTGCGCTTGTTGGCGATTTTCAGCGTCACAGTTTTGATGTTTTTTATTATCATTTCTGTGTCGATACAGACCGTTACTCGCGACAGCGCCGCAATAGAAACAATCCCCGACTTTTTTGCCCGTAACGTCGAATCGATAATCGAGGACATCGGCACGCCACCTAATTTAAGCAACGCGATGCGCCTTGCTGCAGAGCTCGACTGGAGTATTAATATTCGCAATCCGATCATGCGCTGGAGCTCGGATGGCGACAATCGGCTTAACCTCGACGAAACGACGTTCGTCAGATCGCTAGCCGATGACGCGGAGATTAGGTCGAGCGACAGCGAAGACATGATCGTAGTTCGCCGCGACGGTTACGATTTCTATCTCTATCAGCGCTCTCTCGATGAAAACGCCGCAAATCTCGCCGTTCTTTACATTGGGCTCGCACTTGCCGGCTTCGTGCTTTTCGTCAACTATTTCATGGTCAATCGGCTGCTTGATCCGGTGCGTATGCTGCGCCGAGGTGCCGAGCGAATTCGACGCGGCGACCTGAGCTATCGCGTTCACAACGACCGTCAAGATGAACTCGGCGCACTGACCGACAGTATCAACCACATGGCCGACTCGTTGCAGTCGATGCTCGAAGCTAAACGCCAGTTGTTACTCGCAATAAGCCATGAACTACGCACCCCGCTTACGAAAGCGAAACTGCGGCTCGAGTTCATGCCAGACAGCATCGAGAAGCAAAAACTGCGCGAGGATATCGACGAAATAGACCACCTAATCGGCGACCTCATTGAGGCCGAACGACTCAATGACGAACACACTGCGCTGTCTGCCGAATCGGTTCAGCTTGCAGAGTTCGTGGAGTCTGTTGTTGACCAATACTTTAGTTACGAAGGGGGGCTTGAGATTGTTCTGCCTTCTGAGGATCGTGAGTTTGTCATCGACAAACTGCGCATACGCTTACTCTTAACCAATCTACTTAATAACGCGATACGGCACGGCCGTGACAAACCCCTTCGCGTCGAAGTTATTTTTCACGACGGCAGCGCTTCTCTCGTTGTTCAAGACAACGGAGAAGGCATTGGTCCCGAGCACATTGATCAGGTCTGCGAACCCTTTTACCGCGCAGACAGCTCGAGACAGCGCAACACAGGTGGGTTCGGGTTAGGCCTTTACCTCTGCCGTCTTATTGCCCAAGCCCATGGCGGCTCGCTCGAAATCGACAGCGAACTCGGCAAAGGTACCCGCATTAGCATACGCCTGATGCAGCGTCCGCCGCAGATCAGTGCCGAAGACGCCTAGCGAGCAGCCAGCTCTCGTCGGCGCCGGGCTCGCGTCAAACTCATAAAGAGTGCTATTACTGTCAGCAGCATAGGAATAGCTGCTGTATTAAACCATTTTAGATTCGAGCCTAGCGCTTCGATATCGGCCGTCAGTTGAAACTGCACGTCTCGAAGGCTGCGCCGCGTATCGAGCAACTCGGCGTTGAAACGATCAATTTCGGTTTGAATCTCCGGCGTTAGCTGACCCAAAAGTTGACCACCCTCGTCTGTGTTAAGCGCCGCCAACTGCTCCTCGGTTTCGGCAAGTCTTTCGAGTAGCGCCGCTTCTTCAGTACGCAGCCGGTCATCGGCTTCGCGCTGCAGCTTTACAACGCGCTCAAAAGGGCGAGAGTACCGACCGCGACTGCGTATGCTGACGAGGTCTGCGCCGCCACTAAGATTGTCCAGCGCGTTAATGACAAAATCACCATTGTTCGCATAAGGCTGCGGAATTCGCTGCCCCATAAATTGGGCCACCTGAACCCAAAGTCGATCGGTTAACACATCAGTGTCTGCGAACAGAAGAATGTTGGTCTCACCGCTCGTTTGCGAAAGATGGGCTTCCATTGTATCGCTGTCACTGCTCGCTTTTTCGATGCGAGCTTCACCAGAATCATTGTCGTCGTCAGCCTCGATCTCTTCTTCACTCGTGTCCGCAGCGGCATTTCCACTTACTGGCCGTCCTTCGGGAAAAGCGGAAGAGATCACACCACTCACGCGCGCAGCGATAGTGTAGCGCTCATTTGCCGAAACAAATTCATCGAATAACACCGAAGGATCTAACACGTCTTCAAGAAGCGAGGCGTTCATCAGCATCGCATCGCTCGACGATTGAATGAGCGGTTCGAACCGTGTTGTCGCACCGTCGCGAGGGGCGAGGGCACCGACCGACGAAAGATTCAAATTCTCAAGGCGCCGCGTGATGATATCGTCGCCAGCGAGCGCCGTTCGATTCGCACCGATCATTCCGATGTGTGCGACAGGACGCGAACCTTGGCCCATCTGAACGCGCAGTGCTAGGGTATTGTCTGTTAGCACCTTGTCCGATGCATAGTCGACGCCCCAAGCCTCAAGCAAGCCGGGTAAATCGGAACGCATTCCCGCGGGAATCATCGAGCCACGCTCTGAGCGAGAGACCATTGAGTCGGCGGTCGGATCGAGGAAAACGAATGTTTCACCGCCTCGCATCACATGCTGATCAATAGCATAAAGCGTCTGTTCCGACAGCCCCTCTGGATGCACGATCATCAAAATGTCGACGTCTTCTTCAATGATTTCGGTGTCGGTTTCTATACGGCGCAAGTCATAAAGCTGGCGAATATAATCGGTAATCATCCACTGCTGTGTCGCCTGCCCCGTCATCGGGTCGAATCCACCGTCGATATCAAGCGTGGTGAGTAAACCAACCACCTTCAAATCGGGATTAGCAACGCGCGTGACGAGTTGCATAAATTCGTATTCGAGAAACTGCTCTTGGTCTGGTCGAATCAGAGGCATGGTCTCGGACACGCGTAGCGCAGGGTCCTTTTCGTTATCAAGCTCGACCGCAACGAGTCCGAAATATATCCCCTGCCCGCCCTGCGTCACAGGCACTGGCTGAACGCCATACTGGGTGGCGAGGTCTTCTTCTTCTGAGAACGGCTCGGGATCGACAATTGACAGGACTAAATTACCGCCGCTTGCAATCACGATCTCGCGCAACAATTCCTGCACCCGCGTGCCGTAACTGCGAATCTGTGGTTGATCCTCCGTTGCTGACTCGCTGTAAAAAAAGAGTAGCTCGATCGGCTCTTCGAGGCCGGAGACGATATTGCGCGTGCCATCGGCGAGAGAAAAGAGATCGTCTTCGGTGAGGTCAATGCGGATACTAGGCAATGCACTGATTAGCCCCACTGAAACGAGCAGGGCGACCGCGACCGTAAGGAGGCCTGTGCCCGAGAATAAAAACTTAATTTTTGTCATCGCCAGTCTCCTCCTAGTTCGCTTTCTTAATTTCAATAACGATAGCGCTCGCAAAGAGCCACGCGCCAATAAATGCAGCAAAGAAAAGCAGATCGCGAATATCGAGTACGCCCTTTGCGATCGAATCATAATGCGTTAGAAAGCCCATGGCGGCGAAGGCGTCGACAACTACCTGCGGCATCCAGGCAGGGAAAGCTTCGAGCAATATCGGAGATCCCATAATCACGAAGATGAAACAAAGGCTGACGGTAAGAATAAAAGCAATCACCGAATTCTTTGTTGCCGCCGACATGCAAGAGCCAATGGCAAGGAAGCCGCCCGCCATAAACCAACTGCCAAGATACGCTGCAAAAATAACGCCGTTATCTGGGTCTCCAAGATAATTCACGGTAATCCAAATAGGGAATGTGAGCGCAAGTGCTATGCCCATCAGTGCCCATGCGGCGAGAAATTTCCCCAACACAGCGTCTCTCAAGCGAACGGGAAGCGTCAGCAGTAATTCGATCGTGCCTGTCTTGCGCTCGTCGGCCCACAGAGTCATCGCAATTGCCGGCACCATAAAGAGATAGAGCCAAGGATGGAAACTGAAAAAAGGCAGAAGGTCAGCCTGACCCCGTAGAAAAAATCCGCCAAGCTCGAAGGTGAAAATACCGTTGGTAATGAGAAAAATAACAATAAAAATATACGCAAGCGGCGTGGCGAAATAACTCGCTAGCTCGCGTTTGAAAATGACGCTGAGATTACCCACGGCGCGCTCCTCCTGCAGTCACTTGTTTGAACACATCTTCTAGCTGCCCACGGACGACAGTCATTTCGGCAATCGGCCAGTTCTGTTCCTGAGCGATCTTTGCGACCTGGCTGTAAATCGACTTGCCTGCCTGCGCCAGTATACGCAGGCTCAAGCTGTCTTCGGCGTCGACCTCGATACCTGCAACATCGGCAAGCGATTCGAGGTGGCCACCAAGCTCAAGCGGCTGAGTTAGACGCACGTTTACCGCCTGATGATATTTCGAACTCGCCTCGAGCTCGGCAGGCGTTCCATCGGCAACAAGTCTACCGTTGGCGATAATCACCGCCCGCGTGCAGACAGCGGAGACCTCTTCGAGAATGTGCGTCGAAATAATCACGATTTTGTCGCGGGCAAGATTCTTAATAAGTTCCCGCACATGCTGCTTTTGGTTGGGGTCCAAGCCATCGGTCGGTTCGTCCAAAATCAGCACTTTGGGGTCGTGCATGATTGCTTGCGCGAGGCCAACCCGGCGCTTAAACCCTTTCGACAGTGTTTCGATTTTTTGCAAAGCCACCGAGCCAAGCTCGACTTCGGCAAGCACGCGTCC
>ENA-OREM01001508-OREM01001508.1-marine-metagenome-genome-assembly--contig:-NODE-1508-length-11369-cov-2.272671_pt1 | contig 11369 bp, 10 predicted proteins | sample MGYA00248623_ERZ508561 | MGnify/ENA primary metagenome ERZ508561 (study PRJEB26227, sample SAMN06264494) | marine metagenome | isolation source: Columbia River Estuary | place: USA:Columbia River...
TCACTTTAAGATTATTTAAAACTTCAGAGCTATCATTACGTAACGGTATCAAGGATATGTTGTTAAGAGCAATTAACTGACTCCAAGGGCCATTCTCTCGCAAATATTGCTCCATCTTAGGCATAACATATATTGGAAGCCCATGAGCTCCCATAGCTTCTCTGCCAAGATACATTAGTCCAGTGTAGTGACCAATGTGAGCATGGGTAATAAAAATACCATTTAAGCTAAAGTCATCGCTCGGCGCTTCCTGCTCAAGCAAGAAAAGTTGCTCTGGAAAATTTGGTGTGGCTTCAAAAATATATTTCTTTTTACTAGTTGGGTCGATCAAGCCAAGGGATGTGGCGTTTATTTTTTTCTCAGGGTCGTTCCACCCAGGCATGCAATGTGGTTTATAGCACCCCGCTTGAGGAAAACCAGCATCTTGGGCTACACCTAATATGTAGATGTAAGGCGCCCGCTCTTCTGCAAAGACAGCGCCAGGCCCGGAAATAAGGAAAATTAAGATTGTCTTTAATAATGTGTTCATTAAATGTTCTCTTAGCCTCTGAATAAGCTCTCACTTGAAGCTTCTTGCCTACTTTTGGGCCTACTTTAGAATAATAGTATCTCTCTTAGGTTCCCAATCAGGAGGTCCAAAAATATAACCTAGTACTTCATAAAATGACTTAGCACGTTTTATGTCCTTACTCATCGCAAACCAAGTATGAAAGGTAATTACAACTGGATTGTTTGTACCGATATTTTTAACTAACCCGAAAACAACAGGAGAAGTCTCTTTAACATAAGTTCCAAATATTCGATCCCAAACAATCAATAAATTCCCGTAATTGCTGTCCACATATTCAGGATTAGTACCGTGATGGACTCTATGAGTGGAAGGTGTGTTGAAAATCCCATCCAGCCACCCGAGCTTATCGACCCACTGAGTATGACCCAATACACCCCAGAGTCTTGAAAAAAGGGCCACCACCACGGTAATACTGGGGTCAAAACCCAAAAGGGGCATGATTATATAAAACGGAGTCTTAGAAATAGGGCCAAACCAAGCTTGCCTGAATGCAACAGAAAAGTTCATCTCTATACTGGAGTGATGATTCATATGAATTGCCCATAAAACCCTAATTCTATGAGCACAGCGGTGGTACCAATAAAATACAAAATCAATCATAACTAAGGTCAAAAGCCAAACCGCCCAGATAGGCATTAAGTCATTAATCGTGAAGACTCTAAACTGATATATAGAAAAATATAAGACAAGCACCGCACTCTGGATGAGCAGTGACATAGCCACATTTCCTAGTAATAGTCCCAAGGTACCGGTTGTATCATTAAGCTTATAGAAATGACGCTTATGGTAGGACGAATATAGCGCCTCGAGAGCAATAAGCATCCCTATAAGCGGCAATCCTACGGCATAAATATTAGAAGTAGTAATTGTTTCCAATAACTCGCTCTCAGAATCTGAAAATTTCCAAGCTAGTATAAACCGAGCCCATTGTAAAACTTAACCCCTAAATCTAAAATTTAACACTCCATGATTTGTCTCTAGGGATGTCACTGCTAGAGCATCACGGCCAAAATTCTTAACTGATTGCATTAAATTATTAGCAGACAACAATAAATGTTCATACTAATTTACCTTATTCGGATACATGGTCGATAGACCTATACTCAGTGTGACAATAGGTTTAGTGGGTGCATTCTCATTGGGAATCTTAAGACTACGTATGTTTTCTACTAATCTTTCCATGACCAACTTTGCACCAATTTGATCAGTATCACCCAACAAAATCATAAACTCGTCGCCACCGTATCGGGCACAGATATCCTCTGGGCGCTTTGTAAGTTGGGAGAAACTAGATGACAAAAACTTAAGACATTTATCTCCGATACTGTGACCGTAGGTATCATTTTAAAATGATCGATATCTATAAACGCGAGAGATAAAGGCGTCCTCGTTCGCGCGCCTCTTTTCCATTGATTGCGCAAAAAACCTTCAAAGCGCCTTCTATTGGCAAGCCCTGTCAACTCATCAGTCCGAGCCAGCTTTTCAATTTGTTGTTCTGCTACCTTTCGCTCCGTTATTTCTTGATGCGAAATAACTAGAAATTGTTCGCTCTCTGCATTAAATCGAGTGACTCGCATCATAAACCAGCGCAGCTCTGTAGGGCCATCACACGGATAATCTAAGTAATAAATATCTTGTTCTGCACGTGAGACTTTTCAGATCCCTGCGGCCGCTTTTATTGCAAACCTATCATTTTCTCTCGCTGCTTCATCACAGACCTGCAGATAATTCATACCTACCCAACCTTGATACAGAACTCTACTGCTGGAAGGACCTAGGCTATCCCAACTAGAATTTGTATAAATAATCTTTCCATTTGGCTCTATGACTACAATACTCTCTGTCGTGGAATCCAGCACAGATTTAACAAAATTATAGGAGTTGATCAAAAGTCGTTACCTCAGAAATTAATACCAAGAGGCATAAATGAAGTTTTGTCTGTATCAGAAAATTAATGCACTTGTGAACTAACGATAGACCCTGACGATCCACTGTGAAGTAAAACTACCCAAATCATTGGTCAAAACGTAATACAAGTCACATTTTCCTCTATTTTCGAGATTAATATCAATAAAACCTTTGAAATTTTTGTCTGGGCCACTCGAACAATACATTTTTAGTTTATTTTGGGATCTAACTCACCAGTTAGATACCGTGCCGTCATTGTTTCCAAGTTCAAAGCATCTAGCTTTGATGCTTTACCAGCGGTTTCAAATGCTTCGTATCGAGCCACAGCGATGTCTTTCATAGCGGTAATGGTCTCTTTGAGATAAGCGCGAGGGTCAAAAGCCGCAGGATTCTCCGCTAAAAATCGGCGTACTGCTCCGGTAGATGCAAGCCTTAAATCAGTATCAATGTTTATTTTTCGGACGCCATGCTTGATGCCTTCACAAATTTGGTTCACCGGCACACCGTAGGTTTCAGGAATCTCGCCACCAAACTTGTTAATAATTTCTAACCAATCTTGTGGAACTGAAGATGATCCATGCATGACTAAGTGTGTTGACGGAATGCGCTGGTGTATTGCTTTAATTCTGTCAATAGCGAGGATATCGCCAGTCGGTGGTCGACTAAATTTATAGGCGCCGTGAGACGTGCCGCAGGCAATAGCGAGCGTGTCTACCTGAGTCTTTGCAACAAAATCTGCTGCCTCCTCTGGATCTGTAAGCATTTGATCATGGGAGAGGATTCCCTCAGCACCAACGCCGTCTTCCTCGCCAGCTTGTCCGGTTTCTAGAGAACCAAGGCAACCAAGCTCTCCTTCCACTGACACGCCACAAGCATGCGCCATCTCGACAGTCCGCTTTGTCACATCTACGTTGTAGTCATAGCTCGATGGGGTTTTACCATCTTCCTCTAGAGAGCCATCCATCATTACAGAGGTAAATCCAAGTTGGATTGAGCGCTGACAAACAGCTGGGCTGGTGCCATGATCTTGGTGCATACACACAGGGATATGCGGCCACTCTTCAACAGCGGCTTGAATTAAATGTCTCAAGAAAGGCGCGCCAGCGTACTTTCTAGCGCCAGCAGAGGCTTGCACAATGACGGGACTGTCAGTTTGATCCGCTGCCATCATGATAGCTCGCATTTGCTCGAGATTATTGACATTAAACGCCGGTACGCCGTAGTTATGTTCGGCAGCATGATCCAGCATTTGTCTAAGTGAAATAAGCGCCATGGGCAACCTCCTTTCTATCTTTCACTGTAATTCTAGTTACAGGTTTAAGTTCTCTATTTTTAAACCAATTGTTCCGCTCGATTCTGCAATATTGCAACAGCTGGGAGCTGTTTCCCTTCAACATATTCTAGAAATGCACCGCCGCCAGTAGAGATATATGACACCTGGTCCGCAATATTATATTTATCAACGGCTGCCAAAGTATCTCCGCCGCCTGCAATAGAGAACGCATCACTATTGGCTATAGCTCTGGCTAGTATTTCTGTACCCTGACTAAACTGCGTGAACTCAAAAACTCCAACAGGGCCATTCCATATAATTGTGCCCATGGTTGTAATCATTTCAGCCAATTTTTTAGCGGATTCAGGTCCGATATCAAAAATCATATCATCTTCCTCCACATCATCAACTAACTTTACAACAGCTTCTGCAGTCTCAGAAAACTCTTTACCGACAATAACGTCAGTGGGTATTGGGATATTAACTTTCGACATAAGCGCCTGTGCTGCGGGTATTAAATCAGCCTCAAAAAGAGACTTGCCCACGGGCTTTCCTGCTGCAGCAAGAAACGTGTTTGCAATCCCACCGCCAACAATTAACTGATCGACCTTATCTGCTAAGCTTTCCAGCACCATTAACTTAGTGGATACTTTAGAGCCACCAACAATGGCTGCAACTGGGGCTGTTGGACTGGCTAGGGCCTGCTCTAACGCATCTAACTCATTCGCTAAAAGTGGTCCAGCACATACCGATGGTGCATATTTAGCAACGCCATGAGTTGAGGCTTGGGCTCGATGTGCTGTGCCAAAAGCATCCATTACGAAAATATCACAAAGCTCAGCATAAGCCCGAGCCAAACTATCTGAGTTGCTTTTTTCACCAATATTAAATCGTACATTCTCTAACATCACTAGGCGATGATTACTGACAATACTCCCATCGCTCCAGTCTTTAATGAGATGTACCTTTTGGTCAAGTAATTTGCCTAAATAATTGGCAATCGGAGCCAAGCTAAATTCAGAGTTAAATTCGCCTTCGACAGGTCTTCCCAAATGAGACATGACAATTACTTGCGCCCCACTATCAAGCGCATATCGAATGGTGGGCGCCGCAGCTTTTAGTCGCGCCGCACTAGTGATGTGGCCCTCTTTAAGTGGGGCATTAAGATCTTCACGAATGAGTACTCGACGACCCCTCAAATCTAGATCAGTCATCAGTTTTACTTTCATCTACCTTACATCCTTATGGATTTTCAATCTCTATTAGTAACGTCTTAGCCGGCTGTTTTAAATAATGTGGACCAATGGCGAAGAGTATCTAACATCCGATTGGCATAACCCCATTCGTTATCAAACCAAATTAACACTTTAACCAGTTTATTTTGACTCACCCAAGTCTGACTAGCATCGACAATTCCACTGCGGGGGTCATGGTTAAAGTCACATGAAGCAAGTGGCTCTTCAGTATAGCCAAGGACATCAGTCAAATATCCCTCACTGGCATTAGATAAAGCCCGATTAATGGCGTCTACATCAACCTGGTTATTCAGCATAATGGATAAATCAATTGCAGATACATTTGCCGTGGGGACTCTCATTGCTTGCGCCTGAAATCGCCCCGTTAGCTCTGGAAGTAAACGGTCTATGCCAAGTGCAAGTTCTGTATCGACAGGAATAATAGACTGCATTGCGCCTCTTGTTTTGCGAAGATCCGTATGATGGTAAGCGTCAATAACTGGCTGATCGTTCATTGCTGAGTGGATAGTAGTAATCACACCGCCATCGACGCCAAAAGAGTCGTTAAGGACACTAATCACAGGCACCACACAATTGGTCGAGCAGGATGCACTGGATATAATAGTTTCATCCCCACTTAAAATCTGGTGGTTAATCCCATAGACGATGGTTGCATCAACATTCGGCTCAGCAGGCTGAGAAAAAAGAACTCGCGTAGCACCAGCCTTTAAATGAGTTTCGGCCGTTGAACGATCGCTAAAAGTTCCACTGCATTCTAAAACGACATCAATACCAAAATTCGCCCAAGGCAACTGATTGAGATCCTCTTGATGGCAAATTTGGATGACATCGTCATTCACCACAAGCTTATCTTGTTGCCATTCAACTGTCCCTGGAAACCTTCCGTGGGTCGAGTCATAACGTGTTAGGTGTGCCATGGTTTTGGTTTCTGCAGGCTCATTAATCGCGACGACTTGAACCCACTGCCTGGCATTTGATTCGTATAGAGCTCGCAAGACTGAGCGCCCTATACGACCATAACCATTAATGGCGACCCGTAACACTAGCCAATTGCCTCCAAGACATTCGCGACAACGTTTTCTACCGTAAAGCCAAACTCATTCATTAGCTCGCCCCCGGGAGCAGACTCACCAAAGCTACGCATACCGACTACTCGACCATCAAGGCCTACAAATTTATGCCAATAATCTGCGTGTAATGCCTCTACGGCAACCCTTGCTCTTACTGCTGGGGGCAGTACTGAATCTTGATAATCTACTCCTTGAGCTGAAAATATTTCAGCGCAGGGCATAGAAACTACGCGAGTACTAATACCTTTCCCCGCCAATGTGTCTGAGGCCTGCATCGCTAGTTCAACTTCTGAGCCAGTAGCAATAAGAATCGCCTGTGGGTCAGCGGAATCCTTTAACACATAGCCACCACGGGAAATCGCCGCAACCTGTTCGTCAGTTCGTGGCATTGGTGCAAGGCCCTGTCGACTAAACACAAGCGCACTCGGCCCATTTTGATTTTCGATGGCGCTTTTCCAGCATACGGCCGATTCGACTGTATCGCATGGACGCCAGGTGTTTAAGTTGGGGGTTGAGCGCAAGGCGCTAAGTTGCTCAACTGGCTGGTGAGTCGGACCATCTTCACCTAAACCAATAGAGTCATGGGTATAAACGAATATGCTCTGCTGCTTCATAATAGCGGCCATTCGCACAGCATTGCGCGCATATTCCATGAACATCAAAAAAGTAGCACCGTAATTAATGAAGCCACCATGAAGAGCAATACCATTCATCATTGCGCTCATACCAAACTCACGAACGCCATAATAAATATAATTACCATCAGCATTGTCCGCGCTGATATCTTTAGATCCAGACCAGATAGTTAAATTAGAGCCTGCCAAATCGGCTGAACCACCAAGTAGTTCAGGTAGCAATGGACCATAGGCATTTAAACAATTTTGTGATGCTTTTCGAGAGGCTACTTTTTCCATTTTAGCCTGGCAATCAGCAATGTAAGCATCTGCTTTCTCACCGAAATCAGTCGGGAGTTGGCCACTTGTGCGTCGTTCGAACTCAACGGCAAGATCAGGGAACTCCTTTCGATACGCATCTAGTTGCTCGTTCCAAGATGATTGGGCAGAAGCTCCTTTCGCGGAAGCATCCCATCCTTCGTAGAGGTCACTAGGGATCTCAAAAGGCGCATGGGCCCAGCCCAGTTGCTCGCGAGCTAGTACAATTTCATCTGCCCCCAAAGGTGCACCATGACAATCTTCCTTTCCTTGCTTGTTTGGAGAACCAAATCCAATAATCGTCTTGCAACAGATTAGAGTAGGCTTGTTGGGCTCACCTCGAGCTACCTCGACAGCCGCCTTAATCGCAGCACTGTCATGGCCATCAACATCAGGAACTACCTGCCAACCATAAGCCTCAAAGCGAGCCGGAGTATCATCGCTAAACCAACCTTCAACCTCACCGTCGATAGAAATACCGTTATCATCATAAAAAGCGATTAACTTGCCGAGCCCTAAGGTTCCAGCCAAGGAGCACACCTCATGAGAAATACCTTCCATCAGGCAACCATCTCCAAGAAATGTGTAGGTCTGATGATCAACAATATTGTGTCCTGGGCGATTAAACTGAGCAGCCAAAACCTTCTCTGCTAAAGCCATACCAATCGCATTGCTGACGCCTTGCCCGAGGGGCCCTGTAGTCGTCTCTACGCCCGGCGCATAACCGTACTCCGGATGACCTGGAGTTTTTGAATGCAACTGGCGAAAGTTTTTGATTTCCTCAATGGGTAATTCATAACCTGTTAGATGCAATAAGGAATACAAAAGCATCGAACCATGACCATTTGACAGAACGAAGCGGTCCCGATTAACCCAATCAGGATCTGCTGGATTATGCACAAGGTAATCATTCCAAAGCACTTCGGCGATGTCTGCCATCCCCATTGGAGCTCCTGGGTGGCCACTGTTAGCTTGTTGTACAGCGTCCATACTGAGTGCACGGATAGCATTAGCGAGGTCTCTGCGTGAGGCCATGAATTTTTACTCCTAAAGGGGAAATTAGATTCCGTTATTGTCTCTCACACAGCCTTATCAGTAAACCGATATTCGTTATTGGCATGCAGGATATTTAAAGAACCGAGAAAAATCTTATGTTCTTTTTGTTATATAAAAATATTTTGATATAGAAAGCCTACGTGATACCATGCCGGCATGATTTCTAACGCCCAATTCGAGAAAGAGTCTCGGTCTGTTACGGACACCAGCGCAATTACTGCTTTATGCAAAGCTGCAGGAGATCCGTTGCGCATGCAGATATTAAAAGTATTGCAACAAAATGCTTATGGAGTTCTAGAATTATGCGGTGTTTTTGATATCCGCCAATCAGCGATGAGTCATCATTTGAAAATTCTTGCCAACGCGTCTCTTGTCGCAACCCGCAGGGAAGGTACTTCTATTTTCTATCGCCGAAATGAGCTAAACCCTGATCCTGATTTACAAAGCCTGCAGGATAGTCTTTTCCAGACCATTGACTTAGCGGCTCTTGACTTAGATTACATTAATCGCCTAGCTACCATTAATGCAGATCGGTCTGCAGCTTCGGTGGCATTTTTTAATCAAAATGCTGACCGATTCGAACAAAATCAAGACTTGATTGCCAGTTGGTCGGACTATGGCGAAAGTATTGAAGAATTTTTACCAAGGCATACCGCGGGCCTGCAGTCCGCTCTAGAAATTGGCCCAGGGTATGGTCAGTTCTTAAAAGCTCTTTCCTCTGTCTTTGATAAGGTGACTGCCCTAGATAATTCTGAAGAAATGCTAGAGCAGTCCATTGCGAGAGCCTCCACGCAAGGGCTGCAAAATATAGCCTTTGTTGTTGGCGATACCCAACAGGCTTTAAACCAAGGGACTAAATATGATTTAGTTTCCCTTAATATGGTGTTACACCACAATCCAACACCTGCGGAAATTATTAGTGATTGCGCTCAGTTGCTCACTAAAAGTGGTGTTTTGATTATTACAGATCTATGTGCCCACGATCAGGAATGGGCCAGAGAGTCCTGCGGTGACATCTGGCTTGGCTTCGAACCTGAAGCTCTAACCCGATGGGCTGAAGCCGCTGGCTTAAAAGAAGGCAGTAGCCTTTATCTTACACAACGTAATGGATTTCGCATCCAACTACGCCAATTCAGTTTAGGAAAAAGTTAATTTAAGGAAATTTTATGTCTACTTATAATGTATTCACATCGGAGTCTGTTTCTGAAGGACACCCTGACAAAATGGCTGATCAAATTTCTGACGCCGTTGTCGATGCTATTATCTCAGATGATCCCGACTCTAGGGTCGCTGTAGAAACTATGGTGAAAACTGGAATGACCATCATCGCCGGAGAAGTAAGAACTAATACCTATGTTGATCTCGAGGAAGTCGTGCGCAACGTTATTACCGATATTGGTTACGACAATTCTGAGGTCGGCTTCGATGGAAATACCTGTGCAGTGTTAAATGCCATTGGTAAGCAGTCTAATGACATAGCTCAAGGTGTTGATGCTGGCGAGAATAAAGATATTGGTGCAGGAGACCAAGGCTTAATGTTTGGATATGCCACCAACGAAACCTCTGTCCTGATGCCGGCACCTATCTACTACTCTCATCTGTTGGTGAAGCGACAAGCGGAAGTGCGGAAAAATGGTACTCTTCCTTGGCTACGCCCCGATGCTAAGAGTCAGGTGACTCTCCGTTATGATCAAGGCAAACCTGTCGCTATTGATGCCGTTGTGCTTTCAACACAACACTCTCCAGATATCTCTTTGAGGGATTTACAAGAGGCGGTTCGATCTGAAATTATCGCTCCTATTTTGCCTGAAGAGTGGCTACATGAAGGAACTCAATATCACATAAACCCCACTGGTCAATTTATTATCGGTGGTCCAGTGGGTGACTGTGGCCTAACCGGCCGCAAAATTATCGTCGATACCTATGGTGGCATGGCTCATCACGGCGGCGGTGCTTTTTCTGGGAAAGATCCCACCAAGGTTGATCGCTCTGCGGCCTATGCCGGTCGTTACGTGGCAAAGAACATTGTTGCAGCTGGCCTTGCTGATCGCTGTGAGATTCAAATTTCCTACGCCATAGGCGTTTCTGAGCCTACCTCTATTAGCTTGGATACCTACGGAACAGGAAAGCTTTCAGAGGATGAAATCTCCAATTTAGTTCGAGAGCACTTTGACCTTCGTCCAAGCGGTCTTATTCAGATGTTGGATCTACGTCGGCCCATTTATCGAGATACCGCTGCCTACGGCCATTTTGGTCGCGAAGAGGAAAACTTTACTTGGGAGAACACCGACAAAGTAGCGCTTCTAAAAAAAGCACTGTAACAACAAACAATGTTTATTAGCTTTAATATTATATAAGGAACTACACAATGACTACATTCGACGACTACAAAGTTGCCGATATCTCTCTTGCCGATTGGGGTAAGAAGGAAATCTCTATCGCTGAATCTGAAATGCCAGCACTAATGGCACTACGGGAAAAATATCGTGCCGAACAACCCCTAGCTGGAGCGCGAATTCTGGGTTGTATTCACATGACCATTCAGACCGCTGTTCTCATTGAAACGCTAACAGCCTTAGGTGCCGAGGTACGATGGACCTCCTGTAATATTTTCTCAACTCAAGACCATGCAGCAGCGGCTGTTGCCGCTAATGGAACACCTGTTTTTGCTTGGAAAGGCGAAACAGAAGAAGAGTATGAGTGGTGCCTAGAACAACAGGTTTTGAAAAATGGCGTACCCTGGGATGCCAACATGGTTCTTGATGATGGTGGCGACTTAACATCACTGTTACACCAAAAATATCCAGAAGTACTAAATTCTGTCCATGGTGTTACAGAAGAAACTACCACTGGCGTGCATCGCCTCTATGAGATGCTTGAGTCAGGAGAACTCAAAGTACCTGCCATCAATGTTAATGACTCCGTTACTAAGTCAAAGTGCGACAACAAATATGGCTGTCGTCATAGCCTAAATGATGCGATTAAACGCGCCACTGACCATCTACTTTCGGGTAAAAAAGCTGTAGTTGTCGGGTATGGCGATGTGGGCAAAGGTTCTGCTCAATCTCTGCGCCAAGAAGGCATGATTGTTAAAGTGACAGAGGTTGATCCGATTTGTGCTATGCAGGCCTGTTTAGACGGTTTTGAAATTGTATCAACTTACAATGATGGGGAAGTCTCTAAAGGCGTAAATACCGAACTGCTCGCAAATACTGACATGTTGGTTACCAGCACTGGTAACTACAACGTATGTGGTTCAGACGTTTTGAGCGCACTAAAAAGTGGTTGTGTCGTCTGTAATAT
>ENA-OREM01001516-OREM01001516.1-marine-metagenome-genome-assembly--contig:-NODE-1516-length-11335-cov-2.933825_pt1 | contig 11335 bp, 8 predicted proteins | sample MGYA00248623_ERZ508561 | MGnify/ENA primary metagenome ERZ508561 (study PRJEB26227, sample SAMN06264494) | marine metagenome | isolation source: Columbia River Estuary | place: USA:Columbia River Estuary...
CATCGACGCGATAACCCAACAGCTCAGGACTCTCCCCTATAGCCAATTATTCGGTGGTCGTACTCATCAGCGCGCAATAGACCTCGCCGATGAGTTGGCATCGATGGTTCCGGTAGACGATGCGCGTATTTTTTTCGCCAATTCAGGCAGCGAAGCTAACGATTCTCATGTGAAAATGCTTCGTTATTATTTTAACGTTATTGGGAAGCCTCAAAAGAAGAAAATTATTGCTTTCGAGAAGTCTTATCACGGCGTTACTGTTGCTTCAGCATCGTTGACCGGCCTTCCCGCGATGCATGCGCATTTTGACCTTCCTACAAAGGCCCTCGGTGTACTTCGCGCTGCTACGCCTCATTATTATCATGGACAGATAAACGGCGAATCTGAATCAGAATTCGTCAAGAGGCTAGTTAACGATGTCGAAGCGCTGATTTTGCGTGAAGGTCAAGAGACCATAGCGGCTTTTATAGCCGAGCCTGTCGGCGGCGCTGCTGGCGTGATGGTGCCTCCGAAAGGTTATTTTCCTGCGCTTAAAAAAGTGTTGGAAAAGTACGATATCTTATTTTGGGCCGACGAGGTGATCTGTGGTTTCGGGCGAACAGGCAATGACTTTGGTTGTACAACCATGGAAATAAAGCCAGATCTGATGAGCCTCGCGAAGCAGCTTTCGTCAGCGTATATACCAATTAGTGCGAGCATAATTCCTGGGTTTATGCACGAAGCCATGCGCGACCCGAGCGAACAGATAGGGATCTTTGGGCACGGTTATACTTACACGGGTCATCCTGTTGCCTGTGCGGCGGCGCTGAAAACGCTTGAGATCTATAAGAGAGACAAATTGTTCGAGAATGCTGCTGTCGTGGGCGCTTATATGCAGACTAGACTCAGAGAATTCAGCGACCACCCCTTGGTCGGCGAAGTGCGCGGCACCGGCCTCATCGCAGCAGTTGAACTTATGAAAGACAAACGCATGCGCACGAGTTTTAATGACGGAAGGGTGGGTGCGATGGCTAAGCAATTCTGCCAAGAGCAAGGACTTTTGATCCGCGCTGTGGCGGGTAATAGTCTTGCATTTTGTCCGCCGCTCATCATCAATAAAGAGCAAATAGATGAGATGATCGCCATGTTCGGTGCGGCCTTGGAGCAGACACTCGTTTTTGCCACGCGCGAAAAGTTGCTTGCCCTTTAATATTTTCTATTCTGAGTAGAACAGCATCCTGTTCTCATCAGGACTGTGTTCGGTAAGCAATGACACGATGACCATAACTGGCAGGCCAATAATCCAGCCCATGTAAGAGGAGGCCAGCCCAAAGGGCTCTCCGGCCAATGACCAAATCACTGCAGATCCCCCTCCGCAAAGCATACTCCAGTATGCCCCCTTCGCTGTAGTCCGTTGCCAGAACAACAGCCCCAACATTGGAAAGAATAGACCCGCTGCACCGAATGTGTAGGCGTAGAGAATTAACTCCAACACATTAGGAACTCGATACGCGAGCCCGATCGCAAGTATGCCGAACACGATTACTGCGATGCGCGCGACACGGACAAGTTCTCTATCACTCGCCTCCGGTTTGAGCCTCTTTCGATAGATATCATTGACAAAAATAACGACCGGACCCATTAGCATCGAGTCAGCAGAGGACATCACCGCGGCCACATACGCTGCGATCACAATACCGGCAATTCCTGATGGCAGTAGCTCTAAGATGATCATGGGAGTAGCCATCTCTGGGTCTGTGATTTCTGGCAGTAACATCCGCGCAATCATGCCGATTAACGTGCTGCCGATAGCAAAAAGTGGCCACTCGATAGGCACACCTGTGAGGAGGAAGCTTCGGCGTGCAGTTTTTTCGTCCCGGGCAGCGATGATGCGCTGCATCCCTGCTATTGAAATAAACCAAACAGGAAATACCGCAAAGAACCACTCGGCGATCGTTCCCCATCCTGCCGCGCCCCATTCGACCATAGAAGCTGTTTCGGGGTCGGACTCAAAGTGCGCAACAATACCTTCCCAGCCTCCTACTTCAATGAGACCAATCGGCACCGCGATGAATACGATCCCCACCATAAGGACCACCATCTGGAACACATCGGTGAATATGACTGCTTTAAGTCCACCCATCGCGGTGTAGGCTAGGACGATTGCGCCAGATGCAATAACAGCTAGTGTTAGGTCAACGCCCATGGTGACTTGCACGAGTTTAGCGCCGGCGATAATCTGCCCGCCAACGAATGTAAACCACGCAAGCCCGATAACAACTGCAGCGATGGTTCCCGTACGGCGATCGAAGCGCGCTTCAAATAAATCCCCCGTAGTCAGCCCCTTTACGGCGTCCGCCCAACGTTTAACTTTTGGCACCATGAAAAAAGAAACGATGATGATGCTTAACCCTGAGATCGCGATAAACCATGAGCCGGCTATCCCGAGTGTAAAGCCGAGCCCGCCCATCGCTATGCTAAAGCCTCCTCCTATGTCGGTTGCAGCGGTGGAGGCAGTCGTTTGTAGTAGGTTCATATCGCGATCGGCGGCCAGGAACGACTCGCTGTCTCCGCCTTCTTTTTCTGAGCGTGCGACTCTGAGACCTATTCCAATTAGGACAATGAAATAGATTCCCATCGCGAGTAGGTCTAAGCCATGCAATGCTGTCATAGTATTTTGCTTCCCAGCTCTTGGTTGTCTCTCATCAATTCGTTGTCGACAATTCCTCTCAGAGGGCAGGCGATTCGCTGCAAAGGGGCTGTATCAGAATTGTTATTGAGGTAGCCTCTCACTCATGCTCGATCGAGTCTAACAAGAAGGGGATGTTAATGTCGCATGAAGCTAGACCGACACTAAAAAACTCGGCGCTATTCTATCAATCCGAACTCCAGCGGCCGCTCTTTTCGCATAGCGAAGGCATTTATTTGTGGGACATCGATGGTAAGCGCTACATAGATGGCAGCAGTGGTGCCATGGTTTCAAACATTGGCCACTCTAATCCGCGAGTATTGGCCGCAATGGCTGCGCAGATGGATAAGGGGACCTTCGCGTATCGTCTGCATTTTGAGAATGAGCCGGCAGAAAAACTTGCCGACGAACTTGTCGCTCGGAGCCCTGCAGGCTTAGATAAGGTGTTTTTTGTTTCGGGCGGCTCCGAAGCCGTAGAGAGCTGCCTTAAACTAGGGCGGCAGTGGGCTTTAGCGACAGGGCAGCCCGACCGCCACAAAGTGATTTCTTGTTTCCCCTCGTACCATGGCTGTACTTTTGGAGCGCTCAGCATCACTGGCTATACCCCGCTCAGTGAGCCCTTTGATGCGATGATGCAAGCAATGCCAAAAATTCCGGCGCCGCGGTGTTACCTTGAACGAGAAATTTATGCAGAGGAAAACGATGATGCTCTCGGCCTGCGCTATGCTGAGAATCTGCGCGATGAAATTCTGAAGCAGGGTGCAGAATCTGTGCTCGCTTTTATTTATGAGCCCGTTGGGGGGGCTTCAACAGGTGCGCTCGTTGCACCCTCTACTTTCCATCAGCGGATTCAAGAAATCTGCAGAGAATTTGGCATTCTGTTAATACTTGATGAAGTCATGACCGGCGTCGGTCGCACCGGTAAATTTCTCGCAGCAGAACACTGGCAACTCGAACCAGATATGATCGCCCTATCTAAGGGTCTCGCTGCCGGGTATTCGCCACTCGGCGCGATGCTCGCGAGTAATCGTCTGGTCGACCCAGTGCTTGCGAATGGTGGCTTTATGCATGGTTTTACGAGTGCTGGCAATCCACTTTCTTGTGCCGCGGGGTTAGCCGTGCTGAATGAGCTCGACTCACTCGATCTTGTAATGAACTGTGAACAGCGCGGTAGCGAGCTCAAGGTTGGGCTCGAAAAGCTTATGACTAAATATCCTTTCATCGGTGATGTTCGCGGGAAAGGATTACTGCAAGCATTTGAGTTAGTCTCGGATCGCGAGACCATGGCTCCTTTACCCAAGGCGTTTAATGCGCACTTGATACTTGTTGATATCGCGTACGAAAATGGCCTCATCATCTATTCACGACGAACGCGTGGAGGAGTAGAGGGCGATCACTTTCTGGTTTGCCCTCCCCTAAGCGTTTCCTCGCAGCAAATCGGCGACATACTGCGGTTACTCGAGACAAGCCTTGAGCAGTTTGCTGATGTTTTACTGTCCTCACTCAATATCAATGGAGCTTCGCGATGAAATGTATTTATAGCAGCGCTCAGGAAAACCATTATCCAAAGAACTATTTGGTTAACGGTATACCGCAAGCGAACCCTGAGTCACCAGAACGGATCGGCATGCTTCTCGAGGGCGTGCGAGCTGCAGGGTTAACCTTAGAATCGCCGCCGGCGTACACGCGTGAACATTTGTTGCGCACTCACCCAGAGCGCTATCTCACGTTCCTTGAAACCGTAGCAGAGCGCTGGCAGCGTATTCCAAACGCTGCTGACGAGGTGACGCCAAATATCCATCCCGACACTCGTAGTGGCGGCTATCCTAAGTCGGTCGTTGCGCAGGCTGGATTTCATATGCTCGACGCGTCCTGTCCGATCACTAGCGATACATGGAACAGTTGTGTCTGGAGCGCTTGGAGTGCCGTTCATGCGGCCGAGCAGGTCATTGCCGGCGACGCTTCTTGCTATGCTTTATGCCGTCCACCCGGCCATCATGCGGGGCCAGAAGTAGCCGGTGGATTCTGTTATTTGAATAACACCGCCATTGCAGCAGAGCATCTGCGCACAAAATTTGCTCGCGTCGCAGTGCTCGATGTAGATCTGCATCACGGTAACGGTACGCAAATGTGTTTTTACGATCGAGCCGATGTGCTGACCGTTTCTTTGCATGCACACCCCGAACGCTTTTATCCATTTTTCTGGGGTTATGCAGACGAGGATGGGGAAGGAGATGGCGTTGGTTTTAACAAGAATTTCCCGCTGCCACGCGGCACGGGAGATGAGGTTTATCTAGAATCACTAGATAAAGCAATTACGGAGGTTGAAGCGTTCGCACCTGATGCGCTCGTCATTGCTTTGGGACTTGATGGTTTTGAGGGAGATCCTATTGCAGGTCTGTCGATTACGACAAAAGGCTTTTATGAAATAGGTAATATGATCGCAAAGAGGCTTGTGATGCCGACAGTGATCATTCAAGAAGGCGGCTATCCGTGCGAAGAGTTGGGGCAAAATTTGGCGTCTTTTGTTACGGGATTTGACTGTTAAGTACGCTAAAGGCTGTTTTACTTTGAAGGGCTTATTAACACTATGCGAATAACTCATCTCTGGCTTCCGGGTTTTATACTTTTGCCTGCGCTTGCTAATGCGCAATCAGCATTAATGGCTCTCCAGCCAGACCGAATATTCTCTGGCGAAAAGCTTTATGAGTCTGGTGAATGGCTTTTGATTAAAGAAGGCTATGTCGTTGACATTATTCGAACAGAGACGGAGTTGCCACCTGGAGCTGAGAAACAGCAACTAAAAGGCAAAACAATGATACCCGCCCTAATCGATGCACACGCGCACTTAGGGTATCAGTCTGTAAACAGTTGGGGCGCGAAAAATTACAACGAAGCTAATTTACTCGATAATCTCTCGCAGTATGCCTACTACGGTTTCTCAACTGTGTTTTCAGCAGGCAGTGATCCGGTTGCGTTGATTAATGAGCTTCGAGCCACTATCGATCTTAAGTCGCTACCTGTAGCAACACCTCTCGCCGCCTATGGTGTAGCTCCTACAGGCTTCGGTCCAAATAATACGTTCCTAGACGAGATTCGTACTGTTGAAGCGGAGCAAGAGACAAATATACTGTTTGGCTTGGACCAGACGTCTGATATTCAAACGCTGATAAAGGCAGTGGAACCAAAACGAGACGCTATTATTAAGATATGGGTAGACGATCGAGCGGGTACACAGCCGAAATTAGCCGAATCTCTGTACACCGAGTTAGTTAATCAGGCTAATCAGAGGGGGGTTAAAGTAGTAGCGCATCAACAAGACTCAGTTGACACTGCTAGGCTGGTAAAAGCTGGTGTTGCGGGATTTTTACATGGAAGGTTCGAGGATGAGATAGGAGAGGAATTGAGTCGTTCGCTTGCTGAATCGAATACTTTCGTTATTCCGAATCTGGGGCTTTCTTTGCTCCGCAACATGACTATTTCTGAAGACCCACTGTTAATTGAGACGTTGCCCTCTGCTACTTTATCTAGGCTCGGCAGCAGAGTGTTGGCAAGGACTGATAAAACGATGCCTGCCTCCAACTCCAATGACCTGATTCGGTGGCAATTAGGTCAATTGATTTCAACTCTCGACGCATCAATAAAAATAAGTTTTGGGTCTGCTATAGCGCGCGGTGTTCCAATCATATTAGGAACTGATGCTGGGGCACTCCCAGATCATTTTTTTGGCTACACCGGTCATAAGGAATTAGAGATATTTGTTGCCTTAGGAATGACGCCAGAGCAAGCAATTGGAGCCGCAACTTATGCAGCTGCATCACAACTCGGTCTTAATGATCGTGGTCTGCTAGAGAAGGGAAGACGCGCAGATTTTCTCTTGTTGAATGCTAATCCGCTGAATGATATTCGCGCCACGCAAGATATCCACGCTGTCTTTTTGCTTGGTAACGAACTAGATCGAAAAGCAATTGTTGGGCGATTAACACAAGATAGACGCGACTGAATTCCTAGCTGTGGGGATTAAGGTGACTCGGTCCCAACCATTTCGCCGACAAAGATGTCGAGCGGTAGCACTGCCGTTACCCCGACATTGGGCGCATCCACCAGCTGAGTAATGCGCAGGTCGACCGCTACGCTAGCAATAACGAGCGCCTGATTTCTGTTGTACCCATAGGTAGTCACGATGTAATTGATCATACTATCGAGAGCATTCCGAGCTGCTATGTTTAAATCGTTGGACACGTTGCCTAGGAGCCCTAGCACTCTTGAATCGAGATAGTCCATATGAGGGGGTACGTCACCTTCTTTTTTAACAGGTATTCCAGTTACCGCATAAAATCGTTCAGACGGGATATCTAAAAACCGTGAAACACCCTCATAATGAGGGCCATATGTCAGATCTGGTCCATTGCTAAGCAGCTCCGTGCTAATAAGAATATCTGCCGACATCTCGATCGCCGTTCCCGATACTTCGCCGTCTCCCTGCGCATAGTGCAGATCGCCAATGGTTAGGCCGCAGCCTTCTATAAAACATGGTAGATAAACCGATGAACCAGACTGCAAATAACGAATGTCCATATTTCCACCGTGTTCACGAGGCGGAGAGGTGCGGAGGCATTCGTTGGAGGCAGACCCATCAGGGCCACAGATTGTCGCGGGCGTCGCTTTGTCGGAAACTGGCAACATAACTTGTCCGCCCGCATCGGCGAGCTGCTGTTCGCGGTGCAGTATCGTTTGCAATTGCTCGGGTCCGGGCAGCGTCGACACGATGCCCGGGAAACTCGCGTTGGGTATGCGCACTCCTGGAATATCATCGCTTACGGCGAACTCGTTATTCAGCCGCCAGATCGCTAAAAACTGGCCTTCCATCAGATCGCGGATAAAACCACCACTGCCGAAAGTGTAGCCATACTCCCCAGGGTCAATGCTTATTATGGTGACCTTTAATACATCGCCAGGTTCCGCACCTTCGATATACACGGGTCCTGCCATAGGATGAGCGAAGTTGTTGTCCATATCGTAAAAACGCGATTTATCGAGGATGCTCGCCCGCAATACTTCGCTGTCTTCTGTGTCCCCCCGTTGCGCGGCAATAGTGCCCAAAACATCGACTGCATCGCGGGTATGGAACAAGATGGTCTGCCCAGGCTTGACCCGATGGGTCATTGGTATCGACGGGTGTAATCGATTGATGCAACTTGCATCTTCAATGCAAAGTCCTTGAGTTGCGCCGACAACGACGCTGACAGGCTCAGCCGCAATAGTGGAAACGTTATAAATGGAGAAAGCAATAAGAAGGAGTGTCTGCCTAAAAAAATTTTGCAAAGTCTTGTTTTCCCAATTAATTGTAGATGCGAAATAGGCTATATTGTCAGAGAATGCAGTGTCCCTTGTTCCGAAGAGAATAGTATGAGAAAAATTGGTGTCAATGGTCTGCCCGCAATTTTAACGGCCGTATTTTTTATTGCCTCAGCTCACGCGCAAGAATGGGAAATGCCGAGAACTGAGTTTGGCGATCCAGATCTTCAGGGTGTGTGGAGCAACGCAACTCAAACCAAACTTGAGCGGGATAGCCAGTTGGGTGAGCGCAAAGCATTCACAGAAGAAGAGGCGCTAGCCAGAGAATCACGCTCGCGAGACCGGCAAATCGCGAGTGACCGCGCGAGCGATCCAAATCGTGCTCCGCCGACCGATGGCAATACTGCTGCCGGTTACAATTCGTTCTGGCTCGATCGCGGTAACGGCATTGTTCAAATCAATGGCGAGTATCGGACATCAATGATTATCGATCCTCCTAACGGCCAGATTCCTTTTTTGCCGGCAGCCCTAAGTAGGCCCACACAACTGCAGCAGTGGCTAGAACAACCGGGCGTAGACGCATTCGATGGGCCCGAATTGCAGACGATAGGGGAGCGCTGTTTATTGTTTTGGGATTTCCGCACATCGAATTCCAGTGCGGGTCCGCCGATGATGCCGGTCATCTACAATAATAATTATCAAATCATTCAAACCCAAGACTACGTTGTCATTATGGCAGAGATGATTCATGACGCCCGTATCATCAGGTTACAAGACAAACACCATTCGACGGTAATGAATCAATGGATGGGCGATTCGGTTGGCCATTGGGAAAATGACACCTTGGTAGTTGAGACGCGAAATCTGCATCCTCAGCAAAATCATTATGGATCGAGTCCGGATCTTGTCGTTATCGAACGTTTTACCCGCAGCAGTGAGGAGCAGATAGATTATCAATTCACAATGATCGATCCTGCAGTCTACAGCCAACCTTGGACAGCTGAACTTGCGTTTCGCCAGCGTCCGGAAGTCAAAGTGCTTTACGAATTTGCCTGCCATGAGGGTAACTATGCGCTGGGTGGAATACTAGCAGGAGCGAGGCGGAAGGAGCACGACGAAAGGAGCAAGACGGGCGCTAGTTTTGAAACCTCAGAATTGTGACTACGCCTGTCTCTCTTTCATTTTTGCTGCTCTGCATTTCCCTATGATTCGGTTTTCATGCACGCTGTCTCAATCGAATTTGTGACTAAAACAATAAATACTTTTTGGAGTTTATTATGTCTCGGAACAACTTTGCAGCAATAGCCGCAGCCTTCGCACTATTTATTTGTAGCAGCATCGTCAATGCCGCTGAATTAAAACTGCTGCGTTATGGACCGCTAGGCGAAGAAAAGCCAGGATTGATAGACTCGCAGGGCCAGATTCGCGACCTTTCTGCGTTTATTGATGACATTGGCCCAGCCACTCTCTCCGACGCAGCATTAGCTATGATCGCGCAGATTCCCCTTGGCGAATTGCCACTTGTGCAAGGCAATCCGAGGCTCGGCGTGCCAGTCTCGGGCACCGGCAAAATTATCGCCATCGGCTTTAACTACGTGAATCACGCTGCAGAAATGGCGGTGGAGCTGCCCACGGAGCCGCTGGTTTTCATGAAGGCCACTTCCGCACTTACCGGCCCTTTCGACGACGTAATTCAGCCGCGCAACGCCCTTAAACTCGACTACGAATCAGAGCTGGTCGTCGTCATCGGGCGTCGCGCGCAATATATCTCTGAGGATGAAGTCTTCGACTATATCGCGGGTTATACCGTGGGGCACGACGTGTCCGAGCGCGCCTTTCAGCGAGAGCGCGGCGGGCAATTCACGAAAGGTAAGAGTGCCGACACATTCGCACCTGTGGGTCCCTATCTGGTGACTCGGGACACCATCGACGATGTGCAGAACCTGTCCGTATGGTCTGAGGTGAACGGCGAAATGCGCCAGCAGGGTAATACCGCCGACATGGTTTTCGGCGTTAAGGAGATCGTGAGTCACCTGAGTCAATTTATGACGCTCTATCCAGGCGATCTAATCTTCACTGGAACGCCTGCGGGTGTTGGTGATGGCATGGTGCCACCGAGCTATCTGCAGCCCGGAGATGTGGTACGCGTTGGCGTGGAAGGTCTCGATTTTCAGCGGCAGGTGATTGCGCGGCCGCGATGATCTGATGCGCCCCGCTAACAATCAGAATTCTCAATGTCTAAACACTAGTTCAGCACGCACTCCGCGCTAAACTTCACGCTGTCGAAGGGGAGCTGCTGGGTAATTGTCCTAAACGCTTCTTCTAAATCAGTCGCGAGAGTCCAAGGTGGATTAATTACTAGCATCCCGGTAGAGGACATTTTCCCGCGAACAGACTCGTCTCTAACGGCGAGCTCGAATTGCCAAAGTTTGGAGTCAACGAATGCTTTTATTGCATTAAGCATGGGGAGATGCGGCGCGCCATCGATCACCGGATACCAAAGGGTGAATACCCCATTGCTCATTCTAAGGTAAGCCGCTTTAAGACTCGCGACGACATCGGTATAGTCCGCCCCAAGCTCATAGGAGGGATCAATAAGCACTAGAGCCCGAGCATGCTGAACCGGTAGCAATGGTAGCAGGCCCAGAAAACCATTTGTTGGTGATACGCGAATACGACTGTCGCTAGCGAAAAGCGCCTGTAAACGAGGCGCTTCGGTGGAGTGCAATTCGAAGAGCTTCAATTCATCCTGCGGCCGAAGAAGATCAGCGGCGATAAGCGGTGAACCCGGATAGCGCGCTTGCGACAAATAGGATTCGATGAGGTCGCCGTAAACCTGCAGCTGCGCAGGAAAATCATCGAACTCGAGGCTGCCGACACCCTGCGCGAACTCTCCGGTCTTAGCGGCCATTTCACCACCAATATCGTAAAGTCCCCCGCCCGCGTGAGTATCGATGTAGCGTATCGGCGCTGGTTTGCGCTTGAGATACTCAATGATAAGAGAGAGGACGGCGTGTTTGAGCAGGTCAGCGAAGCCTCCTGCGTGGTAACCGTGGCGATAACTAAGCATTCGACTCAGCACTCAAAATAGGTCTACGTTTGCAGTACTTACTTGTAATTAGCGGGGGGTATCATAAATCAGTTTGGCTGGTTTGGCCTTAGAAATTGTTTGCTTCGCTGCTGAGGCTTTTAACTTTGCAAAGGTTTGACTTGTGGGAGTAGTAAAACCAAAAAAGCCCTGATTAACAGGTCTTTAAAGACTTCGTTGGACTTGCGTGGACTTGTGTTTGGTGGAGGCGGGGGGAATTGTAGTGGTCAACTAATTCCGGACAGTAAGATAGTTAGATTTTCAGCCTTCGCTGTGACCTT
>ENA-OREM01001528-OREM01001528.1-marine-metagenome-genome-assembly--contig:-NODE-1528-length-11215-cov-1.950799_pt1 | contig 11215 bp, 10 predicted proteins | sample MGYA00248623_ERZ508561 | MGnify/ENA primary metagenome ERZ508561 (study PRJEB26227, sample SAMN06264494) | marine metagenome | isolation source: Columbia River Estuary | place: USA:Columbia River...
GCAAACTTCTTTTTACCTTAGCGCACTAAAAAAGTGCATTATTGAAAATAGCGCGCCATAACAGTGCGTTTTTCTGGTGGTATAAGACCTTGAGACCTGCGTTAATTCCGCTAACCCAATCGCCGACCCACCCTCAACCTGCAAAATGCCCCATTTTATGGCGCCTCTGCGTCAGATTACTCTCAATTTTCATTCAACTCTTTGCAGTCGGGAGTGTAATGGCATATATTTTGCTCCCTCTTACCCATGCAGCGAAGGTCTGCGGCGCGCACCATCCCGCCAACCCTCCTCAGAGAAAGACCAAAAAGACCAACAGGGTAAAAACGAATCACCAAACAACAGTAAAGCAGTCGAATGCGATTAGGAGAATCGAACGGTATGAAATCAAAACTCGAATATATCTGGCTTGACGGAACCGAGCCCACACAAGGCCTACGCAGCAAAACGATGGTCCGCAATGACTTCGGCGGCACGGTTGAAGAATGCCCAGTATGGTCGTTCGATGGTAGCTCGACTAATCAAGCCACCGGCGACGATTCAGACTGCCTCCTGCAGCCGGTCGCAGTCTATCCTGACCCTGATCGCGCTAGCGCTTACCTTGTCATGTGCGAGGTTCTCAACGCTGATGGCACGCCACACGCCACCAATGGCCGCGCGACTATTGCAGATGATGACGATGATTTCTGGTTCGGTTTCGAGCAGGAATATTTCCTCTGGGACGTTAAAACTGATCTCCCGCCTGGCTTCCCTAAAGGCGGCTATCCAGCGCCTCAGGGCCCATATTACTGCTCGGTTGGCGCACGAAACGCGTACGGCCGCGAGCTTATCGAAGAGCATATGGACATCTGCCTCGAGGCAGGTCTCAATGTAGAAGGAATCAATGCCGAGGTAGCACCAGGGCAGTGGGAATTCCAGATCTTCGCCAAGGGCGCTAAAAAAGCCGGTGACGAAATTTGGGTGGCACGCTACCTGTTAGAGCGCACCGCCGAAAGCTATGGCATGGCAATCGATTACGAGCCCAAGCCTCTCGGCAAGTTCTCTGACTGGAATGGCTCAGGTATGCACGCAAACTTCTCGAATGGCGCGATGCGTGATCTCGGTGACGAGACTGTCTTCACTAAAATCTGCGAAGAATTTGGCAAGCACATCGACCGTCACATGAGCGTTTACGGCGCCAATAACGATCAGCGCCTCACCGGCCTCCATGAAACGCAGTCTATCGACGAGTACAGCTATGGCGTTTCGGACCGTGGCGCATCGATCCGCATTCCAATCGGCACAGTGCAAGACGGTTGGAAAGGTCGTCTAGAAGACCGTCGTACGGCGTCTAACGCTGATCCGTACAAGGTTGCAGCAGCGATTATCAAGACAACTAAGGAAGCGCTCGCCTAACGCGTCGCTAGCCGCGCGGATGAACCGCACGGCGACCTTATTCTTTTTGATCGTAGAGAAAGCCCAGCCTAGTGCTGGGCTTTTTTATGCCTTAATTCTAATGCCCGGTTTTGCACCTCGCCTACTCACACACGCCTCCTCCTTCAACCCACGCTTTCTCCAGATGATCGTCAGTTAAGCCACATTCCTCGTCTTGATTATTGCCATGCGCACCATTTTAGTGCATTTTGTAGGAAGCATCATTTTCCTGCGGCTCTCATCGCCTGCTTCAACGCCTTTATGCAACAGTAAACAAGGCCTGCTGGACAGTGGCCAGTCGTTTTGCAAACCAATGAGAGATGGTTCAGAAATTGCATAGTTAACACGGTAACCTGAGACCTGCCAATGACCATAGACAGCATTCACAAGAAACTGCTCGATCAGCTGAAGACGGCCGTGCTGCTGCTCGACAGCAATCTTACCCTGCAGTTTCTGAATCTAGCCGCCGAACAGCTTCTTGAGGTAAGTGGACGTAAGGCGATTGGACTCACTCTAGGTCAGCTCTTTATTGCCGCAGACACAGACATCGCCGAAATCGACTCTGCTCTGAGTGACAACACTAGTTTCACCAAGCGCGAAGCAACTCTGATGCTTAGCCAGGGGAAAAAAATCGAGATCGACTACACGGTCAACACTTTCGACGACGCGCAGGGACGACAAGCATTAATCGAAATTCATTCGCTCGAGCATGCGTATCGAATTAATCGCGAAGAGTCGCTTAACTCCGCTCACCTGACAACCCGAGAACTCGTTCGCGGCCTGGCGCATGAGATCAAAAACCCGCTCGGAGGCATTCGCGGGGCAGCCCAACTCCTTGCCGACGAGCTCCCAAACAAAGAGCTAGGCGACTATACCAACGTCATCATCGAAGAAGCCGACCGGCTGCGCAATTTGGTCGATCGACTTGTCGGCCTGCGGAAGCAGCCTGAACTTGCGCCAACCAACATTCATGAAGTGCTTGAGCGCGTCCATAGCCTTGTTGAAGCTGAGATAGCTGGCAATGCGATAAAGCTTGTGCGTGACTATGACCCCTCGATACCGCCTCTGCCTGCAGACGCTGAGCAACTTATTCAGGCCACACTTAATATTGTCCGCAATGCGATGCAAGCGTTGTCGAGCCCAAGCGTCGACCACGACCTTGGGAAGATTATTCTTCGCACGCGCATTACTCGCAACGCCACGCTTAACTCGACATTTCACAGACTCGCTGCAAAGATCAAAATTATCGATAACGGACCCGGCATTCCAGAAGAGATTATACACAACTTATTTTATCCAATGATCAGTGGTCGGCCAGAGGGGACAGGATTAGGATTATCGATAACCCGGGACATAATCAATCGACATAATGGTTTGGTGGAATGTCAATCGAGACCAGGAGCAACGTGCTTCTCGATTGTACTGCCGCTCGCATAAGCCAAGGGCTTCAGGCCAAAGGGGAAACAAAGGTGACACAGAAAAATAGCACGGTATGGATTCTAGATGACGATCGCTCTATCCGCTGGGTGTTAGAAAAATCGTTAGGCAAAAGCGGTCTGGCAACCGAATCTTTTGACAATGGCGACGATCTTCTTCACCAGCTCGAACAAGTGCAGCCCGACGCAATCATTAGCGACATTCGCATGCCAGGCATCAGCGGCCTCGAACTGCTCTCGACCGTCAACGCACGCTTCCCCGAGCTGCCCGTAATTATCATGACCGCCCATTCCGATCTTGATAGCGCTGTGTCTTCCTACAGCCGCGGTGCATTCGAATATCTCCCCAAGCCATTCGATATAGACGAAGCAGTGGCGATGACCCTCAGGGCTCTCGAACACTCACGCGAAAAGCAGAGCGCGCACGAGCCCGAAGTTACCGAAAAACCGCAAGAAATCATCGGTGAAGCACCTGCCATGCAGGAAGTATTTCGCGCAATCGGCAGGCTTTCGCAATCGAATATCTCTGTTCTCATCAATGGCGAATCGGGCACGGGCAAAGAACTCGTCGCACACGCACTACACCAACACAGTCCACGCAGCGGAAACACATTTGTGCCGCTTAATGTTGCTGCGATACCAAAGGAGCTAATCGAATCGGAACTTTTTGGGCATGAGAAAGGGGCATTTACCGGTGCGACGACACAGCGTACCGGGCGCTTCGAACAGGCTAATGGCGGCACTTTGTTTCTTGATGAGATAGGCGACATGCCAGCCGAGACCCAGACGCGGCTCCTTCGTGTGCTCTCCGACGGAGAATTCTATCGAGTCGGTGGCACCACATCGATTAAGGTCGACGTAAGAATCATCGCAGCGACACACCAAAATCTCGAGAGCCTTGTCGAGCAGCATTTGTTTCGCGAAGATCTTTTCCACCGTTTGAATGTAATCCGCATTCATATACCTAAGCTCAGTGATCGCCGCGAAGACATTCCAAAACTCGCACATTATTTCCTCGGTGTCGCCGCGAAGGAACTTGGTACCGAGGCGAAGATTCTGCGCCCCGAAACAGAAGAACATCTTAAGGGCCTGAGCTGGCCCGGCAATGTGCGGCAGCTAGAGAATTTCTGCCGCTGGATCACCGTGATGGCATCAACGCGCGAGGTCTACATTAACGACCTTCCGCCCGAATTCGCCGCACAGAGCGCAGAGGACTCACCAGCAGATGAATGGACCGACGCGCTTCAGAACTGGGCTGACCGTCAATTAAGTCTGGGCAATAAAGGTATCCTAAACAATGCGACACCTATGTTTGAACGCACAATGATTGATATCGCACTCAAACATACTGCGGGCCGCAAACGCGACGCGGCAGACCTCTTAGGATGGGGACGAAACACATTGACTCGCAAGCTTAAGGAGTTCGACCAAATTGCTGGAAACTAAAAAGCCAAGAGTTCGCTTTATTCATTAGCGAGAATCGTTCTGGCCGCCAAGAAATCTTGAGCTCCGACCACGATATCATCAGCGTGTTAGCGTAAGTAATGATGCGCGGCCGACAAGCGTGAATCAATACATCGTATCCCTCTACTCGATTCGCTAACTTATCAATAATACCCTCATGCATCGCTCGTCTCGCCAATCCCGTAGCCTTCTTCATCAGTTGTTAAAGCGCCATCATCAGAAGCAGTAAAGAGGACATTTTCGGCAGGCTCCTCTCAAGCCTCATAGCTCGCTCTGAAAAACGTAACGCCAGTTCTAAGACCACCAATAACTCAGCTAATTACTGCGTCGTGTGCTCGTCTTCTACATCCAAAAACCGTGGCAGTGCTGTTGCTGTAAGAATGCCGAGAAGGAGGACAACGACAATCAATTCGATAATCGTAAAACCACCTTGTTTTGCTGATGTCTTTAAGTTTATTGTTTTAGTCATCTTAAATTAAATTGATTGACCAACTTTAATTAATAAATCTCTAGTTGCTTTAATTCCTTCAACTTCAGATAATCTTTCACCTTCATATTCAACTCCAATATATCCTGTGTATCCAAAGCTTTTAACAATCTTCAACATTTTCATATAATCAATAGTTTTTTCATCACCATTTTCATCAAAATCATTAGATTTTGCACTTACAGCAAATGCTTTAGGCATCATTTCCTCAACTCCTTGATAGAAGTCATACATAGTTTCACATGTTCCATCAAAAACAGATCCATATCCTTCATCTGCCATACAGAAATTTCCAAAGTCAGGAAGAGTCCCTACGTTTTCCATATTTACGCCATTAATTACATTCATCATAGGTGTAGGTAATTGCATGGGGCTTGAGCCACCAAGATAACGGTAAAGAGGTACATTAGAATTTTTAGCTGCAGCCACAGCGGATGCCATTGAAACCGCAAGAATCGCATTAGCTCCTAATCGACCTTTGTTATCAGTTCCATCTAATTCAATCATGGTTTGATCAATCAATGCTTGATCGTCTGCATCAAGCCCTATCACAGCTTTAGCAATTTCTGTATTGACATGCCTTACTGCATTTAACACACCTTTTCCAAAATAACGTTTCGCATCACCGTCTCGAAGCTCAATCGCTTCTTTGCTTCCTGTGGAGGCACCTGACGGAACCATCGCTCTTCCCATCACGCCAGAATCTAAAAAAACATCAGCTTCAATAGTTGGGTTACCTCTCGAATCAATAATTTCTCGAGCAACGATTTGTTTCACAAAACTCATTCTTATTCCTTCATCTGCAGTTAATTATTTAAGACATTTCAATGAAGCCTGCTTTTTTAACTGATCTATCAATCTCAGCTAATACTTCAAGCAGCGCTTTCATTTTTTTAAGTGGCCACGCATTAGGACCATCAGATAGTGCTTCTTTTGGATTCGGGTGTGTTTCCATAAAAATTCCTGCAATACCGCTTGCTACAGCAGCTCTTGCCAAGACAGGGACAAATTCACTTTGACCACCGCTTTTATCCCCCTGCCCTCCAGGTTGCTGCACTGAATGCGTTGCATCAAAAACGACTGGGCAATTTGTTTCTCGCATAATAGATAAACTTCTCATATCTGAGACAAGCGTGTTGTAACCAAAAGATGCGCCTCGCTCACACACCATAATATTATCTAGGCCGCCATTAGCTTCTTTGGCTTTGGTGACCACTTGTTTCATATCGCCAGGGGCTAAGAATTGGCCTTTCTTTATATTTACAGGCTTACCTGAAGTTGCAACAGCATTAATAAAATCCGTTTGTCGGCATAAAAAGGCGGGTGTTTGGAGAACATCCACAACGCTTGCAACTTGCTCAACTTGAAATTGATCATGCACATCTGTTAAAACGGGCACACCAATTTGTTTTTTTACTTCAGATAAAATTCTTAATCCTTCATCAATACCAAAACCTCTAAAGGTTTTATTAGAACTTCGATTAGCTTTATCAAAAGAGGATTTAAAAATAAATGGAATATTGAGCGCTGTAGTAATTTCTTTTAATTGCCCTGCTACATCTAAAGTCATTGCTTCAGACTCTATAACACATGGGCCTGCAATTAAGAAAAGTGGGTGATTTAATCCAACATCAAAGTTGCATAGTTTCATGATGCACTTCCTTTAGACTGTTTATATTTAAGCGCAGCTTGAATGTAGGCTTTGAATAATGGATGGCCTGTTCTTGGATTGGAAGTAAACTCTGGATGGAACTGACAGCCAATAAACCAAGGATGCTGATCTTGCGGTAATTCTATAATTTCACAGAGCTGTTCAAAAGGCGTTCTGGCAGAAATTATTAGTCCTGCTTTAATCAATTGATCTACATAATGATTATTTACTTCGTAACGATGACGATGTCGCTCGTTCACTTCAGATCCATAAATCTTATGCGCTAAAGTACCAGATTCAATTGGACACTTCTGTGCGCCTAATCTCATTGTGCCACCTAAGTCTGATGAATCATCTCTTTTCTCAATCGCACCTTCAGATGATTTCCATTCCGTAATTAATCCAATAACTTGATGTTCGGCATCCTGATCAAATTCGGAACTGTTTGCAGTTTTCAGCATAGCTTTATGTCTTGCAAATTCAATCACAGCAAGTTGCATACCCAAACAAATACCTAAATATGGAATCTTATTTTCTCGCGCAAATTGAATGGCTTTAATTTTACCTTCAGTACCTCGCTTACCAAAACCACCAGGCACTAAAATCGCATCCATATTGGCTAATGGCTTAGTGCCACTTTTTTCAATTTCTTCTGAATCAAGATAATGAATTTTAATTTTTGATGATGTATGGATACCAGCGTGTATTAATGCTTCTGTGAGAGACTTGTAAGACTCAGTGAGGTCTACATATTTACCCACGAATGCGATATCAATATTATGTTTGGTGTGTTTAAGTGCATCGGTAATTTTTTCCCAGCTCGATAGGTCTGCAGGTTTAGCCAGAATATTTAATTTGTGACAAACAATTTCATCAATCATTTGCTGATGCAATAAACTTGGTATTTTATAAATGGAATCTGAATCAACTGCTGAGATGACTGCTTCAGGCGCAACATTTGTAAATAACGCTATTTTTTTTCTTTCTTCATCAGGAATAGCACGATCTGCTCTACAAATTAAAATATCTGGCTGAATACCGATCTCTCTTAACTCTTTCACCGAATGTTGGGTTGGCTTTGTTTTTAATTCGCCCGCTGTTGAAATAAAAGGAAGTAAAGTGAGATGGATGTAGCATGCATTTTCACGACCTTCTTCAAATCCAATTTGACGAATAGCCTCTAGAAAAGGGAGTGACTCAATGTCACCAACCGTGCCTCCAACTTCAACGATAGCAACATCGGCACCATGAGAGCCATTTTTAATGTGTAATTTTATTTCATCTGTTATATGCGGGATGACCTGAACGGTCTTACCTAGGTATTCGCCACGGCGCTCTTTGCGAATGACACTGTCGTAAATTTGGCCTGTCGTAAAATTATTTTTCTTGCCCATACGCGCTGAGATAAAGCGCTCGTAATGGCCAAGGTCAAGATCTGTTTCTGCACCATCATCTGTCACAAAGACTTCGCCATGCTGGAATGGGCTCATTGTACCAGGGTCAACGTTAATATAAGGATCGAGTTTGAGCATCGTCACTTTGATGCCTCGTGATTCTAAGATTGCGCCGAGACTAGCGGCTGCGATACCTTTACCTAAGGAAGAAACGACACCGCCAGTAACAAACACGTATTTGGTCATGGAAAGGCTTTTAAATAATTGCTGACGGGAGTCTATTTTACTTTAAAGCTATGTGTCTCACAATTGAAGTTTGAGGTTTCTCAAATAGGGAAAGGGATTTCAACGTTTTTTATCTAAACCAACAAGAAAATAGCCTTTCTTTAAGTGGATAAAATAGAGCGCTGTCAACCCGTTTTACTAAAAAAACATCTCCACAAAATCTGTGGATAACTTTGTGGATAAAGATGACATAAATTTATAACTCTTGAATTTATAAGCGTTTTTTTAAATCGCTTATTTTTTAAGCTAAATAAAATTTCTTTAAAATCAATGACTTAACTTATGTCCCTAATTCCATTAGGATTTTTGGTCACACTTAATGTAAATTCTCAGCAGATGTGCATAACTGCACTATTTTGGGGAGTGCATCGAGCGTATTTTGATGTGACGTTTCAATCACGGAAGTTAAATTCATGCCTCGTAATTCGGCAAAAAAAGTTGCGATCTGATGTAATTCTCCAGGAGTATTTCTTCCTTGATGTCCTAACCATGATGGCGGAATATCTGGCGCGTCTGTCTCTAGCACAATAGACTCTATAGGTAATGATTTAGCTAGCGCTTGAATATGTGTCGCCCTCGTATATGTCATTGCACCACCAAAGCCTAATTTAAATCCCATCTCAATAAAAGCTTCTGCTTGTTGCATGCTGCCATTAAAGGCATGAGCGATACCACCTTTGACTGGGTAGCGTCTTAAATTTTTAAGCACATCATCAATCGCATGTCTGACATGCATAATGACTGGCAAATCAAATGCAGTTGCTAATTTTAATTGAGCTACAAAAATTTCTTCTTGAAGTGTTTTGTTGTCTTTAGTCACAAAGAAATCTAAACCAATCTCACCTACTGCAACTGGTTCGTATGTTTTTAAATAGGTTTCTAGCGTATCCATATCGCCATCCTTCATGTCATGAATATACATAGGATGAAAACCTAGCGCATAAAAACAATTGGGAAATTTTTTTCTAAGCTCGATGACATCATCAAAACTTTTTCGGTTAACTGCGGGAATAATAATTTTCTCAACACCATGATGAAGCGCATTTTTAATAATCACATCTTGCTCATGACTAAACTCTAATGCATCTAAATGACAGTGGCTATCGATGAGCATTCTGAATGATTACTTTAATTTAAATCGCATTCTTAAATCTTGACCAACCCAGCGGTGATCTAAAAGTGTCGTGGTAATCTTATTTTCTAAATTTTCATAAGCAGGGAGTGTAAACATACCCTTAGCTTCTGAACCTAAAATTACAGGCGCATAATAAATCATAAGTTCGTCAATTAAATTAGCTTTTAAGAACGCACCATTAAGACCCTCACCCGCTTCAATCCAAACTTCATTCACTTCTCTTTTTGCAAGTTCTTTAAGAAGTGATGTCAAATCAACTTTACCACTATCATCCAATTGAATACATTCAACGCCTAAGGCTTTTAATTGTGGTAATTTTTTTTGCTTATCATTTGCATAAGCAATAAGTAATGGTTTTTCAAGAAGTATGTCTGACTCTAATGGAATTTTTAATTCTGAATCCACAACTACACGTAAAGGTTGCCGCGCATGTTCATAAAGTCTCACAGAGAGTTTTGGATTGTCATGTAATACAGTACCAATACCTGTAATAATTGCACAGGAAGAAGCGCGCCAGTATTGAACATCTGCTCTCGCTGCATCGCCCGTAATCCACTGACTCTTGCCGTTATGAAGTGCAGTCTTGCCATCTAAGGACACTGCAAGCTTCGCTCTTACATAAGGTAATTGCTTTGTCATGCGAGAAATAAAACCCATATTTAATAATTGAGCCTGGGCTTCCATCACACCTAACACAACTTCAATATGAGCATCTTTTAATTTTTGAATGCCTTGGCCTGAAACTATGGGATTAGGATCTTGCATCGCAATAAATACTTTTTTAACTTTAGCTTTAATTAATGCATCTACACATGGTGGCGTTTTACCTGTATGCGAACAAGGTTCTAATGTGACATATACATCACTACCTTCTGACTGACTGCCCGCTTCTTTTAATGCAATCACTTCAGCATGCGACTCCCCTGCCTTCTCGTGAAAACCGCGACCTACAATTTCATTATCTTGAACGATCACACAACCAACTCTTGGATTTGGCGATGTGGTGAATAAAGCTTTTTCTGCAAGCCTCAAAGCTTCACTCATGAAAAATTGAGGTGATTGTGAGTTCATTTAATCAAGATCGCGGATAACATCATGGAAATCTTCGACATCGGAAAAACTTCTATAGACAGATGCGAATCGGATATAGGCCACCTTATCCATTTTTTTTAATTCATGCATGACGTTTTCGCCTAGCTCTCTAGCGGTGATTTCTTTCTCACCATAAGCTAAAACTTTTTGAATGATACGTTCAATGGCTTGCTCTATATATTCAACAGGTACTGGGCGTTTATGAAGTGCGCGGCTAAATGATTGGTGAAGTTTGTTTCGACTAAAGTCTTCGCGCTTACCATTTTGTTTCACCACTTGAGGAAGTGTGAGCTCGACTGATTCATAAGTTGTAAAACGTTTATCACATTCTGAACAACGACGACGACGACGAATGGAATTGCCTTCATCGTTAACTCTTGAGTCAACGACTTGGGTATCATCAGTTCCGCAGAATGGGCATTTCACTTGGGATATTTAAATCTGAAATTAAGACCCATAAACTGGAAATTGAGCCGTTAAAGCAACCACCTTGGCTTTGGTCTCGTGAATGACTTTTTCACTAGCAGGATTGTCAAGGATATCTGCAATCATATGCGCTACCATGTCGGCTTCTTTTTCTTTAAAACCACGTGTCGTAATGGCTGGGGATCCAATACGAATCCCTGAAGTCACAAAAGGACTTTCTGGATCATTAGGAATTGAATTTTTATTGACCGTGATATGAGCTTGTCCCAAAAGAATATCTGCGGCTTTTCCGGTTAAACCTTTAGGTCTTAAATCAACTAAAAAGACATGTGACTCAGTGCGGCCAGAAATAATACGCACACCACGTTTACTTAATGACTCGGCCATCGTTTGTGCATTTTTAATCACTTGTGTTTGATACACTTTAAATTCTGG
>ENA-OREM01001530-OREM01001530.1-marine-metagenome-genome-assembly--contig:-NODE-1530-length-11200-cov-1.962150_pt1 | contig 11200 bp, 10 predicted proteins | sample MGYA00248623_ERZ508561 | MGnify/ENA primary metagenome ERZ508561 (study PRJEB26227, sample SAMN06264494) | marine metagenome | isolation source: Columbia River Estuary | place: USA:Columbia River...
CAAGAAACTCAATCTCAATACGTTGCTCGATCAATACGCATCGATCGTTCGAGAGCCGTGGTCGCTTGGTGACTATATAGATAAGCCTCGTGCGTGGCGATTGCCCATGAGTTGCGTGCGCAGACACGGCCCAGGTTGGGTGGCTATTGGTGATGCAGCCGGTTTTGTGAACCCAATGAATGGCGAAGGAATCGACTATTCATTGGAGTCGGGCATGCTTGCAATCTCGTGCTTTTTGGAAAACCCCGAAACCGCTACCAGTGAATATGACAAGCGAGTGGGCGAGCGGTTTGACGCATTTTTGCGCACGGGTCGGAGGTTCAGTTTCATCATCGGACATCCGTGGTTACTCAAGCCAGGGCTTCGAGTTGCTGTTGGGTCGCAAGTGGCTGCCGACATCACGCTTGCGGTGATGGGCAATCTCATCGATTCCACAACACCTGGTGCTGCCGGCAGGGTGATGCGATTTGCCGACAATGCACTGCGGATTGCCGATCCTCTCTTGCGCCGCACCCGCGCAAAGGCGTAAAGGCGTAAAGGCGTAAGCCGCAGTTTTCTACAGACAGTTGCATTATGGGACTTCAGTCTTTGCCCTGTAACCTAAAGAACCGTAATAAGGGGACGTAGCTCAGTTGGCTAGAGCACCTGCTTTGCAAGCAGGGGGTCGTGGGTTCGAGTCCCATCGTCTCCACTAGATATCGTTGGAAAAAAGCACAATCGTGTAAATGAAAGCGAGCAGATCATGATTACAGCGGTGATTGTTGATGCACTTCGAAGCCCAGGTGGCAAGGGAAATGGCAAATTAAAAGATTGGCACCCAGTCGATCTCGCAGCCGAGGTCATGAAGACACTCGTCGAGCGCAACGGCGTTGACCCAGCAACCATCGATGACGTGGTGATGGGTTGTGTGATGCAGGTTGGCGAACAGAGTCTCAACGTTGCCCGCAACGCAGTCTTGGCCGCAGGTTGGCCAGACAGTGTTCCTGGTACAACAGTCGATCGTCAATGTGGTTCAAGCCAGCAAGCCGCACACTTTGCAGCGCAAGGTGTTATGGCCGGTGCATACGACATCGTTGTTGCATCTGGTGTTGAAGTGATGTCGCGAGTACCAATGGGTGCATCGTTGTCTGATCGCACATTCGGTTTTCCATTTGGTCCACGAGTGCAAGCTCGTTACGAATCAGTTGGTGGTTTGGTCGGTCAAGGCATCTCGGCTGAGATGATTGCTGATAAGTGGAACATCACCCGCGAAGACATGGACGCATTTGGTGCTCGTTCACAAGAGCTTGCTGCACGCGCAACACGCGAAGGTCGTTTCCAAGGTCAAATCCACCCAGTCATGGGCGCCGATGGCAACATGGTGACGCAAGACGAAGGTATCCGCGAAACAACGATTGAAAAACTTGCTTCATTGAAGCCAGCATTCAAACCTGTCGAAGAGGGTGGCCGTGTTACTGCAGGCAACTCGTCACAAATCACCGACGGCGCTGCCGGATTGTTGATCATGAGCGAAGAGCGCGCAAAGAAGTTGGGTCTCACCCCACGTGCTCGTTTCGTCAACTTTGCAATGGCTGCTGAAGATCCTCGTTACATGTTGACCGCACCAATTCCTGCAACCAAAAAAGTGCTCGAGCGTGCCGGCCTCACTATGGACGACATCGACTTGGTAGAAATCAACGAAGCATTTGCTTCGGTGGTGTTGGCATGGGAAAAAGAATTGCACCCAGACATGAGCAAGGTCAATGTCAACGGTGGAGCAATTGCACTCGGTCACCCATTGGGTGCATCTGGCGCACGTCTCATGACCACATTGTTAAACGAACTTGAGCGCACCGGTGGTCGCTACGGTTTGCAAACAATGTGTGAAGGTGGCGGCATGGCCAATGCCACCATCATCGAACGTCTCTAAGACAAAAGCATCATGTCATTCGGAACCGTTATCTGGTTCCTCTTGGGAGCCGTTCTCTTTCGTGGCATCTGGAAATTTGGTCTTGGCATGTTGAAGAGCATGACCTCGTCACTTCCTGCGCCACCCCCAGCAGGAGAGATGCGACGTATTAACGTGCGTTATCGCTGCGGAGTATGCGGTGTTGAATTACGAATGGTGATGGCACCCGATCAAGACCCACCGCCACCGCGGCATTGTCTTGAAGACATGGATTTTGTTGCACCAATTGAGTGAGTAAAAAACTAGTGATATTTGGTGGCAGTAAATAAGCCACCCAAAACACCAGTGAGGCCAGCAAACAAATACCAATTGTTGCGACCACCAGGCACGAAGCCAAGGTAGTAGCACAAGATAACGAGGGCGCCGAGGCCGAGCAGTGTAAACATCAACACTGGAACCCACTGCGGACTGACCTTGGTTTCACGGGCAACAGGCGGTGTATATCGCGATGATGCCTCGGCGATCGTGTTGCCGTGGACCGATGTTGGATCTGAATGGTCCAAGCGGTGGGTTTCGTGTAGATGACCAGGCTTGGTGCCCTTTGGTGTGGTGCGACCACCGGTGCGTCGTTTTGAAGGTGCCATGAGTTTTCCAGTGTAGATCGTAAATGAGGTTTCGCCTCGCCCGATCGGCTGACAGTATTACGGGGTGGCTCGCATACTTGTGCTCGATAACTACGACAGTTTCACCTACAACCTGGTGCAATATCTTGGCGAGCTTGGCGCTGATCCAATCGTGGTGCGCAATGATGCATCGAGCGTTGCCGAATTGCTTGCGCTCAAGCCAGATGCTCTTTTGTTGTCGCCAGGCCCAGGACGTCCCGAAAACTCTGGGGTGTTGTGCGATGCGATCACGGCTTTTGCTGGAGAAGTGCCGGTGCTTGGTGTGTGTTTAGGACATCAAGCTATTGGTCATGTGTATGGAGCAAAAGTAGTGAGTGCGCCAGAACTATTGCATGGCAAAACATCAGAGGTGCATCACACTGGTGAAGGAATCTTTGTTGGTTCGCCATCACCAATCACTGCTACCCGATATCACTCCCTCATCATTGAGCGCGAATCACTGCCAGCCGAATTGGTTGTCACTGCGCAAACTCAGGACGGAATGATTATGGGCGTACGACATCGCACGCTCGATGTTGAAGGTGTGCAGTTTCATCCAGAAAGTATTTTGACAACACTCGGACACGACTTACTTAAAGTGTTTGTTGAGAAGGCAAAACGCGCAACAAACTAGGCGAAGTTGAGTTGAAATTATGGTGTTGTTGATTTTCCAATAACCAGTGTGACTTTGGTGCCAGGAGCAACTGCAGACTGTGCTTCGCGACTCTGAGAAATAACTCGACCATCGTTCGCATCACCAGCAGGCACGTTTTGATATTTAATTTCAGTGATTAAACCAGCCGCATTGATTGCGGTCTGTGCTTCGCCTTCGGTGTTACCTGTTACGTCGGGTACGACAACGGTTGGCGAACCACTTGAAACGATCAGTGCAATTGGCGAACCAGCAGGAAGTGGTGTGCCAATTACCGGGTCGGTGCGAATCGCTCGCCCCTTTTCTACTGTTGTGCTCGGTTCGGCAGTGATGGTAACAACGAAGTTGTACGGCGAACTTTTGAGCAACTGTTCGGCTGCTGAAGAAACTTGGCCTTCAATATTTGGAATATTGCTGCCGCCCGTACCGCCAGACACAACAACCGAAATTTGAGAACCGGAACGAACCTGCTCATTTGCCAATGGATCTTGAGTAATGATCTGATTCAACGGCACAAGTGGATCATTGCGAACATCGAGAATCACCAACTGCAACCCAAGCGGAGCAAGCAACTGGGTGGCACTCTCGACAGAAAGACCCTGAATAGGAGGCACGGTTTGCAGTTGCTTCGCGGGGTTATAGGTGATGGTCACAACATCACCCTGATAACCAGTGGCAGTGGCTGGTGGGTCCTGTGCATAAACAATGTCGTCACCGACAGCGTCATTGATCACTGCATTGGGTATTGGCGTGAGCCCCAGGTCGAGCAGTATTTGACTCGCTTCGGCTTGGGTGCGGTTGGTGACGTCAGGGATCGTGAGCGAGGTCGCCGAGCCGCGATCAACAGTTCGGTAAATGAACACTCCTGCTGCAAGCAAGATGATGGCGGTGAACACCGCACCAAATATGTAGGACGCTGCTCGACGGGGAGCAAAATCGTCATACAAATCTTCATACAAATCTTTGTCGTCAGTCGTTTCCGGCGAGGTGGCAATAACAGGTATCGCCATGGTGTCTGTTGCTTGAGACTGCGTCTTGCGACCTTGCACATCGGTAAGTGCAACTACTTCCTCACCTGCACTAAACCTGCGCAAATCATCGCGCAGTGCATTTGCATGTACATATCGACGTTCTGCCGATTTGGCCATGCACTTGGCAACAATCGCTTCAAACTCTCTTGGCGCATCAGAAGCAAACTCACTCAATGCAGGAGGCACACCGTGCACCTGTTGATATGCAATACCCACTGCGTTGTCACCAATAAACGGCGCACGTCCGGCAACCATTTCATACATCACCACACCAAGCGAATAAATATCACTCCGAGGGTCTGGTTGTGAACCCTGTGCTTGTTCGGGAGAGAGGTATGTCGCTGTGCCCATCACCGAGCCAGTTTGTGTGAGGCCCTCTTCAACTGCTGCGCCGAGTGCACGAGCAATTCCAAAGTCAGCAACCTTCACTTGACCGGTAGAGCCAATCAAGATGTTTCCTGGTTTAATGTCGCGGTGCACCACATTGCCACGATGGGCAAATGACAAAGCCGCTGCAACTTCAATACCAACTTCTGCTGCTTTCATTGCAGTGATTTGGCCAACGTCGTGAAGGGCTTCGGCCAAGGTTCGACCTGGCACATATTCCATGGCCATGAAGTACGTGTTATTACTACGACCCCAGTCGTACACGCTCACGATGTTGGGGTGATTGAGGTTTGCGGCCGACTGAGCTTCGCGACGGAAGCGTTCGACGAAAGCGGGGTCGGTTGCGTATTCGGGGAAGAGCACTTTGATCGCTACAAGGCGATCAAGCAAAATATCGCGAGCCAAATAGACGTCGGCCATGCCGCCCCGACCAATGCGCTGTTGCATTTCATAACGATCGTTCAATATGACTGCGTTGTTGTCCGACATAACTCATGTCAGGTTACCTAGGTTGATGACCCTGAGACTGTCGCCTCCGACCAAGATGGTCGATCATTTCAGCCCTTGGGCTACTGATTGAGCGCGATGTCGAGCACTTTCTTGGCAACTGGGCCGGCCAGACTTCCGCCCGTTCCCTCACTGATTTCGGCGTTTGTGCCTTTGAGCATCACGACGATGACGTATTTGGGTGCTGCGGCAGGTGCGAACGCGATGATCCAGGCGTGTGACCGTTCGGGTTCGCCCGCAGTGTTCAATTGAGCAGTTCCGGTCTTTGCGGCGGCCTGAATACCGTTTGCCAATTTCATACAGCATTGAGCGGTTCCCTCATTGACGACCCCGACCATCAATTCAGTTAAGAGGTTTGCTGTCGATGGAGTCATCGGGGTTTTCCAAACAGTCGGCGCCGTGCGTTGGAGCACGCCACCATCGTGGTCGTACGTGGCACCGATGACATACGGCCTCATCATGACTCCACCGTGAGCGATCGAGGCCGCAACCATTGCCATATGTAACGGAACCATCTGCGTGTTGCCCTGACCAAATCCACCGATGCCGAGTAGCGGCAGATTTTGTGCGAAGTAACCGACATCACCGAATTGACTGCTTGTGGCACGGGGCAGGTCAAACGGTATTTGATCCCCGATACCGAATCGTTCGGCAGCAGCGACCATCTTTTCGGGACCAAGTTCGATTGCCGTACGTGCGAAGGGCGTGTTACACGAACGGCGGAAAACCTCGGGTAAATCGCCACCACAGACTTTGTTGCCGAAGTTCTGAATTGGATCGGTTGTTTGTGGCGGAAGGAACTCACTCTCTTCAACCCAGATTGATTCTTTGGTGATGAGTCCATCATCAAGTGCGGCGGCAGTCGTGATGACCTTAAAAGTTGAACCAGGCATGTAGCGCTCTTGATAGGCATTTGATAACAAGGGCTTACCAGGTGCTTCGCCGAGATAATTCAAAACATCGCCAGCTAACTCATTGTCTTGAACCGCAACGAAGTTGGCGTCGTATGTTGGTGAACTCCACATTGCTTTGACGGCCCCAGTGGCCGGCTCAATGACGACAACGCTTCCTTCTCGATTTCCTAATGCGTCCTTGGCTGCTTGTTGAATATCGGCATCAATAGTTGTTTCGACAGTTCCGGTGGTGTTTTCACCGTTAAAGAGTGAACGGAAACCTTTGATTTGTTGTTCAATTGTGCGGCCAGCCAAAACATCGTTTTGTACTTTTTCAATTTGTGTGGCGCCGTAACCAAATGTGAAATAGCCCGTGATTGCAGAATAGAGATCGCCCTCTGGATACGTGCGTTGCCAATCGAACTCGCTACCGGGCTCGTTTTGAACCGAGGTAGCCATGACCACGCCGTCACTTGTGCGTATATCGCCGCGAGGGTCATTGAAGTCACGCACCGTTTGTCGTGTGTTGCGAGTATCGGCTTCAAGAGTTGATTTCTGACCAACCTGGATGAAGTTGAGTTGGGCAAACAAAATGACGTAGAGAACGATGAGCACAACTGCAAATCGACGGATGCGCTGATTCATGACATCGCCTCGAGTTCTTCTGGATGCTTCTTCACTCGGCGTTGAGCAACGCGCGTCGCAAAGCGTTCTCCGAATGTGGCGGTATCGGGAACTTCGCCGAGGCGGCGGGCCGAACTGTCACTGACACGAATGAGTAACGCGAGAAGAACATAGTTGGCGACCAAACTTGATCCGCCGTAACTGACAAACGGAAGCGTGATTCCGGTGAGCGGAACAACACGAATCACTCCACCAATAATGATGAAGGCTTGAATTCCAAGAATGGTCGTGAGACCAACTGCTAAGAGTTTTTCGAATGGTCGAGTGGTGCGCATCGCGGTTCGTAAACCTGCACCAATCATTAATACAAAGGCAATAAGAATCGCAGTGGCACCAAAAAGACCCAATTCTTCGCCGATTGCTGCGAAGATGAAATCGTTCTTTGCTTCAGGGATGCGCGTGGGATCTCCGAGACCTAAACCAGTTCCGCCAAGTCCGCCACTACCCAGTGCGTACATGGCTTGAGCGATTTGATAACCCTTGCCTTGGTAACGACTCCAGGGGTCAAGCCAAATCGCAACTCGAGTTTGCACGTGATCAAACATGAAGTACGCAGCCGTGGCGCCAGCAACGAACAGTCCAAGACCAATCACCAAAAAACTGGTCTTCTCGGTTGCCACCCACACCATCACGATGAAGAGAGTGAAGAACAACAAGCTCGAACCGAGATCTTTTTGTCCAACCATGACAATGACCGAAAATCCCCACGCTGCAAGCAAAGGTAACAAGTGCCTCGGTTCGGGTAAGTGAAAGCGACCGACCTTCCATGTACCGGCAGCGATGAGTTCGCGGTTGTCGGCAAGATAGCCAGCAAAGAAAAGTGCCAAAGCGATTTTCGCAAACTCGCCAGGTTGAAAGTTGATGGGACCGATACTGACCCAAATGCGCGCCCCACCAGATGAAAATCCAATACCTGGCACCATGGGCAATAACAGCAATCCAGCGCCGAAGAAAAAGAAGGTCCACTTGTATCGCGCTAAATCATTCACTCGTTGAATCACAAAGAGCACGGCGACAAACGCGGCAACACCAACGAAAGTCCAGGTTGTTTGTAATCCAGCGAGCCGTTCAGAAAGACGCGCAATCATCACGTAGCCGATGCCATTCAAAAGAGTCGCAACGGGAAGCAATGTTGAGTCGGCTCCTCGTGCTAGCCAGCGAACACCAATATGTGCCGACATCAAAACCAAAAGCAAGGCAGCCAAAAAAGGCAAGATACGTGGTGGAATGACCGAGTTTTGACCGAGTGACGCCAGTGTGTACGCCCCAGCAGTAATGATTCCGGCCATGAGGACAAGACGGAATTCAGTTGAACGCCGTCGGGCGGCGATCACGTTGTTGGTGTCGGTCACTGGCTCGATGTGATGGCCGAAATCATCACCGTTGCGGTGATTGCTGCCGATGCCAACCACATTGCGTATGTCGCAACCGTGAACCAACGAGATGGTCGCGAGGGAGCGATGTCAACAATTGCTAGACCCGGGATAATCACCGCAATTTCTTCGGTAATCGTTGCGTCGGTTGTTGATGGCATATCAATACCGTCGTTGATAACTGGTAGTACAGGCTCGGAAGCGACAAGATCTTCATTATCCACTACTTCAAAATCAACGACGACAACAGTGATGTTGTCGCGACCACCATTGCGGTTAGCTAGATCAACGAGTCGATCGGCTAGATCTTGAACCGAAACTGATAAACGAATCTCGGCTTCGATTTCGTCATCGTCTGCTTCATCAACCAAACCATCGCTACACATAATGTAACGATCACCATCTTCGACAGTCATGGGGAAAGTATCAATGTCAACCCACGACTCAATACCCATGGCCCGCAACACGATATTGCGCTGAAAGTGCACTCGAGCTTCGGCCCGAGTAATGGCTCCGCGATCGACCAATGTTTGAACATGTGAATGATCTTTGGTGACTTGGCGCAGTTCACCGTGACGCCAGAGATAGGTGCGACTGTCGCCCACGTTGGCAACAACGATTTGATTGTCGGGCGCATTAGTGACTGCGAGTCCTGTGAGTGTGGTTCCCATGCCCGCCTTGGAAGAATCGTGCATTGCTTCCATAAAGATCGCGGTATTGGCGGTTGAAATAGCGTCGGCCAATAAACCTGGCGATGAGACACGAACTTTGGGATCGGTATAGACCTCTTGAAGAATACGTACAGCGATTTCGCTGGCAACTTCGCCGGCACTATGTCCACCCATGCCGTCGGCAACAAAGTACAAACCATCAATCGAGACGTAATTATCTTCGTTGCCATCGCGTACTTGACCTACATGTGTGGTGACACCACTGGTTGCGCGAATCATTTGACAGCCTCAATGATGACTGAACCGATTTGCACGCGATCGCCAATTTTCAAATTGGCTGTTTTGTCGATGCGATGGTTATTGACAAAGGTTCCATTTGTTGATGACAAGTCATCAACAAAGACTCGGCCATCGCGTGTGACGAAACGAGCGTGATGGGTACTCGCGAATTCGTCATCGTCAAGACACATGTCATTATCGGTAGCGCGACCGACGGTGAATGGCTGCTCAAGAGTAAAAGTGAATCCTCGAAGTGGTGCGGGAGTAATCACTTTCATACGGGCAACACGATACGGGCGTGGAACCTTGACTGCGCCGACAGGGGAGTCTGATGTGTCCATTTTTGGAGTACCCGGGCCTTGTGCCGACCTATTGACCGCGGGAACTCGGACTTCGTTCCATACGGCCCACAGAACCCGGGCAAAGAAAAGGTAGAGAGCAAGTAAAAGAACAATCTTGAGAACGCCGAGGAGCTGATCAGTCATGTTCGATAACCGTCAAGCGGCTTACTTGGCCTCGTAACGAATGGAATGGCTACCAACCGAAATGATGTCGCCGTCGCGAAGGGCCCGTTCAAAAGTAATCGTGACACCGTTGACCTTGGTGCCATTGGTTGAACCTAAATCGTTCACGGCGTATCCACCATCGCGGGCTTTGATTTCGGCGTGACGGCGACTGACATTTGAGTCATCAAAGGCAATCTCGCATTCAGATAGGCGGCCAATAATGAGAGTGTCTTTACCGAGGGTGATTTTGCGGTCATCGGGCAAAGTGACGCGGGCAACTACTTCGGTAGATCCGGCTTTGCGAACCGATGAATCAACATCAATCCGTCCTGTGCTGACTGCCTGGTCAACTTCGATTGTGACTGTGACCGACCCACGTAGGTGATAGTTCTCGTCGGCGCAATATTCTTTGACTGCTTCGATGAGTTCGGTGATGAGGGCTGGTTCGACATCGGCCAAGGCAGCCTGATCGTCAGGAGCAAGCCGAACCACAAACTGGTTGGGGACGACTCGGCGACCCTTCATATCAACAGTTCGATTGCTGTCTATTTCTTTAATGAGTCGGCGACCGATCTCGATCGGGCGGACATTGCTTTTAAATGCACGGCTGAACACACCCTCGACCATACGCCCTAGACCATCCTCAAAAGATTGCAGACCCACAAATTCTCCTAGAGAGAAACACTTTGTTGCGTGTCTCAGGGTATCGGGGGGTTGGGGGGATGGTGAGGGCGTGGGTACCCTACAAGGCGTTACTCGGGCGAGTGGCGAAATGGCAGACGCGCTAGCTTCAGGTGCTAGTGATCGTAAGATCGTGGGGGTTCAAGTCCCCCCTTCGACACCAGTTGTTTTTGTTTTCTGTGACAACGTTTGACAAATCAGAAATGTCACAATTTCGTTGATTTGGCGTTATCCGAAGTATGAAAAGATTGCTTTTGTCTTTCGCGGTGTTGGCGTCCCTTTTGCTGTCTTTGGTTCTATTTGAACCCGTTGAGGCAGAGGCTTCACAAGCTCAATGGTCAAGTATCAGTGTCGGGTGGCTTCGACCGACTGGACGAAACTCTGGAGTAACCAAACTTCAACAAAAAATCGAAGTCAGCTCGTTGGGTTCGGCAAGTTACATCGCCTTCACTTGGATGTTTACATCCGGAGTCGGAGGATACGTTGGGGTGCAAACCAATCCGACCACTCCAGATGGTTCAGTTCCTCCACCAGTTGGTTTTAATTTCGCGATCTGGGATTCGTCAGAATCATCCGGCGACCATTGCGGCCCGTTTGGAGGCGAGGGCATCGGTCATAGGTGTACAAATCCAGCTACATATGTTCCCGGAGCTGAATACATCTTCTCAATTGAAAGAATGTCTCTTAACAGCCAAAGTGGAGAGTGGAAGTGGCGAGCCTCGGTAGCGACCATCTCGGAGCGAGGTTCTGAGAGCATTGTAATTGGAGAGATTGAGTCACCTTCAAGCGCAATACGAATCGACAGCGTCACCAATTTTGAAGAATACTTTGGTTCGATGCCGAGTTCTTGTGACTCTATTCCGTTGACCAAAGCAAGATTTTTGTCTCCGCAGGAAATTGTTGGTAATTCGAAATACGAATTCATGTTCAATAGAGACCTTTCAGTGATGCGTGGGCCCGATCGCTGCAGCGAAGTTGGTGGAGCG
>ENA-OREM01001536-OREM01001536.1-marine-metagenome-genome-assembly--contig:-NODE-1536-length-11186-cov-2.273022_pt1 | contig 11186 bp, 10 predicted proteins | sample MGYA00248623_ERZ508561 | MGnify/ENA primary metagenome ERZ508561 (study PRJEB26227, sample SAMN06264494) | marine metagenome | isolation source: Columbia River Estuary | place: USA:Columbia River...
CCTTGCCGCTAAGTTTCCCCGCGATGAACATTGCGAACACGATGCCGACACCTCTAGGTGCCAATAATATGCCGGTATCATATACCGAATAGCCGTAGAGATTCTGCAGCATAGGCGGCAACAATGCAAAGATGCCGAACATCATCATGCCAACCAGCAGCATCATGTTCAGCGAGATAAAAAAGTTACGGTCCGTGACCAGAAGCCGTTCAAACATCGGGCGATCAGTCGTTATTTGATGCATCGCAAACATCCAGAGCGCCGCCACGACAACCAAAAGCTCGATGATAATTTCCCAACTTTGCAACCAATCTTCCTGTTGGCCGCGATCCAACAGCAGTTGTAACGTTGCTAGGCCGATGGCGAGCATTGCAAAGCCGAAACGGTCTAGTTCGCGGCGATTGATGGGGCGCGAAGGCAGCAACCACCACAATAGGGCCAGCGTCGGAATGCCGATGGGCAGGTTAATGTAGAACACCCAGCGCCAGTTGTAATTCTCGGTCAGCCAGCCGCCAATCATCGGGCCCAATATTGGCGCAATCATGATGCCCATGCCCCAGATGGACATGGCCCGTGGTGCCTCCGATGGTTTATTGATATCCAGCATGATCGTTTGGGAAAGCGGGCCAATGAATGCGGCGCACACACCTTGGAAAATACGGAAAGCCACCATCTCGGTCAGGCTTGTCGCAATGCCGCACAGCATAGATGCGAGAATGAACCCGGCGACGGCGCCGAGAAACAGATTGCGTGAGCCGATCCTGTCGGCAAGCCAACCCGTGATAGGCATGGCCACCGCGCTGGCGACGATGTAGCTTGTTAGGACCCAGGTGATGGTGTCCATCGTCGCACCCAGGCTGGTTTGCATGTGCGGGATAGCGACATTGGCAATTGTCGAATCCAGAATCTGGATAATCGTCGCGCCCATGACGGCAAGCGTCAGCAGCGCCTTGTTTTTGACCGGATAAGCGGCTTGATCGAGCGGATTACTTATTGGTGTCGATGCGGACATGGGCCGACAATCCTGCAATCATTGCACGCTTCGGCTTGTCGGTAATCGATATCCGTACAGGGACGCGCTGCGTTACCTTGACCCAATTGCCATTGGCATTTTGCGCCGGAAGGACAGAAAATTCGGACCCCGTGCCAGCACCAATGCTTGATACCTTTCCGCGCACTTTTAGGTCCGGATAGGCATCAAATGTGATTTCGGCAGGTTGACCAACGCGCATATGCGCAAGATCGGTTTCCTTGAAATTGGCTTCAATCCAGCTTTTGTTGCTGGCGACAATCGTCACTCCGGGCAATCCCTGCACCATCATTTGGCCAGGCTGCAAACGATCGGCCTGACTTACGATGCCCGCCACAGGCGCGCGCACTTCCGTGCGTGAGAGGTTAAGCATCGCCTGATCGCGTTGTGCTTGGCCTGCCTTGATGGCAGGATTTACGCCTGGCGCTGCTGATCCCGTCGCAAGAGCAGCGCGCGCCTTGGTCGCACCAGCCTGAGCAGAAGCAACGCGGCTGCGCGCATTGGACAAGGCATGCTCTGCGGCCTGCAACCTTGCACGCGTGGTAAAGCCAGCCTGCATCAGAGTGGATTGCCGCTGATATTCCTTTTCATAAAAAGCGACATCTTCACGTGCGCTGTCTATATCGATACCCGTGGTTTGAAATTCGGTCTCGAGCGCCGAAACGCGGACTTGGGCGGCGGCAATGGCCGCGTTAGCCTGCTCAATCGCAATACGATAAGGCTCTGGATCGATCCGAAACAAAAGATCGCCTTCGTTCACCACGTCATTTTCACGGACAGCAACATCGATGATGCGTCCGCCCACTTCAGCTGAAATGGATACCTTGTCTTGTTGGACATAGGCATTGTCGGTCGACACATAATGGTCGTTGGCAATATAATATGCGGTCGCCCCGCCAACCAGCACCAACGGGACAGAAGCCATCAACGCCAATCGGCCAAACCGCCGCGACTTTGTCTTCGTTGTTACAGCATCAATTTTTGGATCAGCCTCAGCCATGCGACACCTCAAGCGGTTTACGGGTTAAGTTTGCACGAATGACGTTCAACATTGCTTCCAATTCTATCCGTTGCGATGCGTCCAAGCCGGCTAATGCATCATCAAACAATGCAAGGGCGGTTGGTCGCAGAGCTTCAATTTTTTGTTCGCCTTCGGCCGTTAAGTGCAGCCGCCACGTACGGCGGTCATTTGGGTCCGCGCGGCGTTCGACGAGCCCGGCGTCCTGAAGGCGATCCACCATTCTTCCAAGCGTGATCGGTTCGACATCAAGCATATCGGCCATGGTAACCTGCGCGCTTCCGTCGAAGCGCTTCAGCAGCGCCAGCACCCGCCATTGGGGCCGTGTGACGCCAACGGCGCGTGCGCGCTCATCGAAAGAACGCCGCAGCAAACGGGCCGCATCACCCAATAGAAAGCCTAAATCATCGCTCATGCTGTCGATATAATAGCTATGCTTATTATGTGCAATAATTTCTGCGTGCAGCCGAGAAAAACATGGAAAACACTTTCCGGATGAAACGGCGCGTGCCAAACGATAGGGATCAACTGGCGACAGAAGAACGAACTGACTTATGATTGAATCCAACAGTTTCGAAACAACCGACGGCATTGAAATCGCCTGGCGTGAGATGGGGCAGGGGCGGCCCTTATTGCTCATCCATGGGTTCATGTCCGAGGCCGAGACCAATTGGATCAAATATGGCCATGCAACGGCTTTGGCGGACGCAGGGTATCGCGTTATCATGCCCGACCTACGTGCCCATGGCCTCAGCGGTAAGCCGCATGCGCCAAGCTGTTACCGCGCCGATATCCTCGCCGATGACCAATTCGCATTACTCGCGCATTTGGGGATCGAAGATTATGACCTTGGCGGTTATTCATTGGGCGGGCGAACCGTGGCGCGGATGTTGGCGCGCGGCGCGCAGCCGGGGAAGGCAATCATTTCCGGAATGGGTCTACAAGGGCTTACGCAAACCGGAAATCGTGGCGCGCATTTTCGTGAAGTCTTTGACAATTTGGGGCATCATGAAAAAGGGACGACAGCGTGGATGGCCGAAGCATTTTTGAAGACAACGGGCGGCGATCCATTGGCGTTGCGCAATATATTGGAGACCTTTGTCGACACCAGCGAAGCCGAGATTGCGAGTTGGGAATTGTCGGTGGGCATAGTGTGCGGCGAGCAAGATGATGACAACGGGTCTGCCGCGGCTCTTGCGGCGCGCCTTCGCCACGGGAAGCTGTTCACGGTACCCGGCAACCACATGAGTGCAGTCGTGAATCCTGAACTTGGTAAGGCGTTTGTAGCGGCGTTGACGACGACATGGTGATGCCCGACCACGCCGATTTGCAACCAACATTGGTTGGCGACAAACTGTTGCTGCGTCCATTGACCGAAAGTGACTGGGACGCGATGTATGCGGTGGCGTCTGACCCGTTGGTGTGGGAAGTCCACCCCGCATGGGACCGATATAAAGAGCCGGTGTTCCGTGAATATTTTGCCGGAGCGATGGCATCACGCGGAGCTTTGGCTGTGATCGACCGCGCGACCAACAGGATCATTGGGGGTAGCCGATATGGAAATTACGCACCCGATCGCAATGAAATTGAAATTGGTTGGAGCTTTCTTGCGCGCGCATATTGGGGCGGAGCCTATAACGGTGAGATGAAGGCGCTCATGCTGTTCCACGCTTTCCAATTTTTCGACAGCGTTCGGTTCAATATTGGTGCAACAAATGTGCGCTCGCGCCGCGCCATTGAGAAAATCGGCGCGCGCTTGGATGGAGAATATGTGCCGGAAGCGATCAATGGTGTGCCGCCAGTGCCGCATGTCATTTACCGAATGTGCTTGAATGATGCCGAAGCGGCGGACATGCTTTTGGAATCGCAGCACAATGGCTGAAAGCAAATTGGAACGCCGCTTCTGGCGGTTCTGGTTGAGTGGTCTGTTGCTGCTTGCACTGATGATCGCCATGGATCCAGCATTCTCGAACGAGATTTCCCCATTGGGAATGCGGGACCATCAAACCGCAGGAACCGCCTTGCGGGTGGATGCCATTCAATGGGCTTGGCAAGCAACCGGAGTTTTGAATCTGGCGAGATTTGGCATGGCCATCGACCTGGTCTACATCGCGATTTATGCGTTCGGGGCCTATTGCGGTGGGCGGCTATTTTCCCAATCACCAAAGCCAGTGTTGCGGCGGCTGGGTTGGGTCATTGTTGCGACAGCCATTATCGGCGGCGCGGCTGACGCCATCGAAACATTATGCCAATTTGCGCAGATAATGATGCTTAAAGGCAGCGACCTGTTGGCTGGGGTCGCAGCCACTGCGCAGCCGGTTAAAACGATCGCATTTCTCGTGACGTTTTTTGGTCTGCTGATGGCGTTATACATTCGACGAACAACGCGCCGCACGGGTTGACGCCGCTGCATGAAAGTTTCACCAACGGAACATATTGTTTTCTGGGAACCCTTCATGAAAAATCTTGTATCGATTGCCGCACTGGCATTTGCCTCACTTTCCATTCCAACCGTCGTCATGGCACAGGATTCCGCTGCGGCGTCATCTGCACCGACTGTGGCTGAGGCAAATGCCTTCGTCGCCGCTGCGGAAAAGGATCTGTTTGATTTTTCGATTGAGGCGGGGCGTGTTGCGTGGATTAACTCCACCCATATTACGGACGACACCGATGCTCTGGCGGCGCGCTATGGCGAAATTGGAACCGAGAAAGCAGTCCGGTACGCGTTGGACGCGGCGAAGTATCAGGCGCTTCCTGGCCTATCATATGACACCAAGCGCAAGCTTGATATCTTACGCGGTGGAATCGTGCTGCCCGCACCGACAACAGCGGGTGCAGCGGCTGAACTTGCGACCATCACCACCAAGCTGCAGTCGGCTTATGGCAAAGGGCGTGGCACGCTTAATGGCAAGGAAATCAACGGTTCCGATATTGAGGCTGCGATGGGGTCAAATCGCAACCCCGAAGAACTGAAAGAAATGTGGGTGAGCTGGCATGACAATGTCGGCGCGCCCATGGGCAAGGATTATGCCCGGATGGTGGCAATCGCCAATCAAGGCGCGGCCGAGCTGGGCTATGCAGATGTCGGCGCGATGTGGCGTTCAGGCTATGATATGCCAGCCGATGACTTTGCCAAGCTGACGGACAAATTGTGGCTTGAGGTGAAGCCGCTCTATGACGAATTGCACACCTATGTGCGCACGCAGTTGAACAAGAAATATGGTAATGCGGTCCAATCGAAGACAGGGCCCATTCGCGCCGATCTGTTGGGCAATATGTGGGCGCAGGAATGGGGCAATATTTATGATGTTGTCGCGCCTCCCGGCGCTGGCGATATCGGTTATGATATTGGCGCGTTGCTGGTTGCAAAGGGGTACAAGCAAACCGAAGCCGGCGATTTCAGCGCCAATCGCGGCAAGGCAGAAAAGGACATGGTCAAGGTCGGCGAAGGCTTTTTCTCGTCGCTTGGCTTTGCCCCGCTGCCCAAAACCTTTTGGGATCGCGCGCAGTTTATCAAGCCCGCGGACCGCGAAGTTGTCTGCCATGCCTCTGCATGGAATATCGATAATGTTGACGATCTGCGCATTAAGATGTGCATCAAGGTTAAATCCGATGACTTCGTGACCATCCATCACGAGCTTGGGCATAATTATTACCAGCGCGCTTATAACAAGCAGCCATATTTATATTTGAATGGCGCGAATGATGGTTTCCATGAGGCGATTGGCGATGCCGTCGCTTTGTCCATTACGCCAAATTATCTGGTGCAGATCGGCCTGTTGGATGCCAGCAAAGTTCCCGGGGCGGACAAGGACAACGGACTGTTGCTGCGCCAAGCCATGGATAAGGTCGCGTTCCTGCCATTTGGACTGCTGATCGACAAATGGCGCTGGGGCGTCTTCAATGGCTCTATTACGCCCGCCAATTATAACAAGGGCTGGACCGACTTGCGTTTGCAATATCAGGGCATTGTCCCGCCCGTGGAGCGTGCAGCAGACCGTTTCGACGCCGGTGCGAAATATCATATTCCCGGCAACACGCCATATACCCGCTATTTCCTCGCGCGGATTTTGCAGTTCCAATTCTACAAGGCTGCGTGCGACATTTCGGGCTGGAAAGGCCCTCTTCATCGTTGCTCATTCTACGGAAACAAGGAAGTGGGTTCGCGATTGAATGCAATGCTGGAAATGGGGGCATCAAAGCCGTGGCCAGATGCGTTGCAAGCATTTACGGGAACGCGCGAAATGTCGGGCAAGCCAATGCTGGAATATTTCGCCCCGCTCATGAAATGGCTCAAGGCGCAGAACAAGGGCGCGAAAAAGGGCTGGTAATCAAAATAGGCCCCACCGTCACAGGTGGGGCCATTTGGTTTTTGATTAAGCTGCAGTCTTCGGTGGGGTTTTAGCGGGTGCTGCCTTTTTAGCTGCAGGCTTTGCGGCTGCAGCGGGCTTAGACGCCTTTGCTGTTGCCGGTTTCGCTGCAGCCTTCGGAGCGGGCTTGGGTGCCGCAGCTTTTTTAGCAACGGGCTTTTTGGCCGCTGGCTTCTTTGCTGGAGCCTTTTTTGCGCCTGCTTTGCGGTCATAAACCTTTTTACCCGCAACGGCGGCTGCGGCAGTGGCGATAACTGCGCCTGCGACGGCAGCAGTTTTGCCGGGGTTTTCCTTGATTACGGATCCAGCGGTCGCGGCTGCGGTAGACGCTTGATCGACTGCAGATTTTGCCGTTGTCGACGCGGATTGCGCGACCGAACGCGCGCTAGCTGTCAAACCGTCGGCGAATGCGCGAAATGTATTCAACAACTTGTTGAGCGGTCCGGTGTTTTCGGGTTTCTTCGGCATGGGCCGTACCTCCTTGGTTAGATTTTAGGGATAATCAGTTGGTTCAGTTTTCGTTCCTGACCCTATCTAAAGGGTGGTTCGTTAAAGGCGCGAAGTTTGCGACTGTGCAGGCTATTTCCCGCCTCCCGAAGCAGTTCGCATGTCTGGATGCCGATTTGCAAATGGGCGGCGATAGCTTCTTCATAAAAACGGTTGGCTTGCCCCGGTAGCTTGATTTCACCGTGCAGCGGCTTGTCGGACACGCACAGCAATGTGCCATAGGGTACGCGGAAACGATATCCTTGGGCCGCGATGGTCGCCGACTCCATGTCGATCGCAATCGCACGGCTTTGTGAAAATCTCAGTGCGGATGCTGAGTAACGCAGCTCCCAATTCCGGTCGTCTGTCGTGACAACTGTGCCCGTGCGCATGCGCCGTTTCAGATTGGCGCCGCTGGTCCCCGAAACATGCTCTGCCGCGCTCGCCAGTGCCTGCTGTACTTCGGCGATGGGCGGAATGGGAATTTCGGGTGGCAGTACCTCATCGAGAATATGGTCGTCGCGCAGATAGGCATGCGCCAGGACATAATCCCCAATCCGCTGCGTTTCACGAAGGCCGCCGCAATGACCGATCATCAGCCATGCTTCCGGGCGTAGCACCGCCAAATGGTCGCAGATGGTCTTGGCATTGGAAGGCCCAACGCCGATATTCACAAGGGTAATCCCCGACCTGTCTGGTGCGATGAGATGGTAGGCCGGCATCTGGTGCCGCCGCCACGTGCTGTCCGCCACAAGCTGCGCCGCGTTGTCGGTAGGTTTGTCGACATAGAGGCCACCCGCGCCCGACAAGGCGGTGTAACGGCCATTGCCAACCTGTGTGCATGCCCAACTGACAAACTCATCCACATAACGGTGGTAGTTGGTGAACAGGATGTAATGCTGAACATCCTCGGCAGGCGCGCCGGTATAATGGCGAAGGCGCGCGAGCGAGAAATCGGTGCGCAGCCCGTCAAACAAAGCGAGCGGTGCGCTTGCATTGCCCTTGATCCGAAGCAATCCGTCGGCAATTTCATCGCCAATATCGGCCAGCTCGGTCGTGGGGAAATGGCGTGCAAGCTCGTTGGGGCTAACCGTGCCCAGTTCCAAATCGGCCGAGCCATCGAGGACATAAGGAAAAGGAATTTCCTGTTTGCTGCGGCCAACAGAAATCTCGAGCTCATATTGTTCCATCAACAGATCGAGTTGCTCACCGATATAGTCGGCAAACAAATCCGGCTTGGTAAATGTCGTCCGGAATGTTCCGACTTTTTCAAGCTTTCCAAATGCAAGGTTGGACTGCGTCTCACGCTGTTTACCGGCGTAGGTTATGACCAATTCGGGATAACAAAAATCATTGCCCGCGCGTTGGTCGGCCGAAGGCGGCGTCCGATCCTTCAAATAATGCGCGAGTGCCGTTTGCAGGCGTTTTACCGAGGCGTCATATTCGGTAACGAGTTGATTAATGATGTTTTGAGCGTGTTCACTAGGCATGGATACACATCACCGAAATTTCCAATTTTCGCAACAAAAAAAGGGAGGGTTGCCCCTCCCTTTAGATACCCAAAAGGGCAAGATTTCGTAAACTTAAAGCTGACCGAGCATATATTCGGCGGAGCTGACATTGAAGTCACCGGGGGCTTCAACATTCACATGCTCAACGACGCCGTCATTGACAACGAGCGAGAAACGCTGACCGCGCTTGCCCATGCCAAATGCCGAACCGTCCATCTCAAGGCCCAATGCAGCGGCGAAATCGCCATTGCCATCGGCCAACATGGTGATCGCGTCTGATCCGCCAGACTTGTTCCATGCACCAAGGACGAAGGCGTCGTTTACTGCGGTGCAGGCGATTTCATCAATGCCCTTGGCTGCAAGCTCACCGGACTTTTCAACAAAGCCGGGAAGGTGACGCGCAGAGCAGGTTGGCGTAAACGCACCGGGAACCGAAAACAGGGCAACGCGGCGGCCTGCGAAATATTCTGCGGACTGAACAGGCTGTGGGCCTTCAGCGGTCGCTTTTACCAACTTAACGTCCGGGATTTTGTCGCCAACGGAGATGCTCATATTTGGATTCCTTTTAAAACTGGGGTTAGTTGCATAATCCGGGACCCGGTCGGCCAAGTCAAGTAGCGGTTCCTCTTCAGTCGTAAATTACGTTCTTCAAATCACGAAACAGCGCGCTGCAATGCCATATAAAGCAACCTTTATATTTGATTTCGTTGAAAGCTAGGGCTAAGGGCAGGGGCATCAAAAACCTCCCGGAGACCGAGCCTGTGGCTTTCAACGATTATGTCATTGCCGATATTAATGAGGCCGATTTCGGTCGCAAAGAAATAAACATTGCCGAGACTGAAATGCCCGGCCTTATGGCGCTGCGCGAAGAATTCGGCGCATCGCAGCCATTAAAGGGCGCGCGGATTGTCGGCTCGCTGCACATGACCATTCAGACTGCTGTGCTAATCGAAACGCTCACCGCGCTTGGCGCAGATGTCCGTTGGGCAACATGCAACATCTTCTCGACGCAGGATCACGCCGCTGCGGCAATTGCAGCGCAAAACATTCCTGTGTTCGCGGTTAAGGGCGAAAGCCTTGCCGATTATTGGGACTATGTCGGTCGCATCTTCGATTGGGGTGACGACACCACGGCGAACATCATCCTCGACGACGGCGGCGACGCGACAATGTTTGCACTTTGGGGTGCAAAGCTTGAGCGCGGCGAAAGCTTTGGCGAGCCTGAAAATGAGGAAGAGGTTGAATTCCAGCGCGCGCTGAAGGAATTTGTTGCCAAGAAGCCGGGTTATTTGTCTCAAACCGTCAAGAACTTGAAGGGAGTTTCGGAAGAAACAACAACTGGCGTGCATCGCCTTTACGAAATCGCGAAGAAGGGCGAGCTGCCATTCCCTGCGATCAACGTCAACGACAGCGTTACCAAGTCGAAGTTCGACAACCTTTATGGCTGTAAGGAATCGCTTGTAGACGCCATCCGCCGTGCCACCGACGTCATGTTGGCCGGTAAGGTTGCATGTGTTGCTGGCTTTGGTGATGTCGGCAAGGGTTCTGCCCAGTCGCTTCGCAATGGTGGCGCGCGCGTTATGGTCACTGAAATTGACCCGATTTGCGCATTGCAGGCTGCGATGGAAGGTTTTGAGGTCGTCACGATGGAAGAGGCCGTGCAGCGCGCAGACATTTTCTGCACCGCCACGGGCAACGCCGACGTGATCACTGCCGAGCATATGATGAACATGAAGCCCATGAGCATCGTGTGCAACATCGGTCACTTTGACAGTGAAATTCAGGTTGCGGCGTTGTCGAACTACAATTGGAATGAAGTTAAGCCCGGCACGGATTTGGTTGAATTTCCAGACGGTAAGCAGATCATCGTTCTTGCAAAGGGCCGCTTAGTCAACCTCGGCTGTGCAACCGGCCATCCCAGCTTTGTCATGTCGGCAAGCTTCACCAACCAGGTGCTCGCGCAAATCGAGCTTTGGACCAACGGTGCGAACTATAAGAACCAAGTCTATGTTTTACCGAAGCATTTGGACGAGAAGGTTGCGACGCTGCACCTAGAAAAGCTTGGCGTTAAGCTGACCAAGCTGACCGACAAGCAGGCGCGTTACATCGGCGTATCGACCGAAGGGCCATTCAAGCCAGACCATTATCGTTATTAATTCGTGGTCTTTCGAGACTTAAGAAAAGCCCGCTGCGGAAACGTGGCGGGCTTTTTTCGTTGCGCGGCGCAAGCATTTGGGCATTAGCTTGTTCTGGGTAAATTAAAGGGCTTCATGACGATGACAGGCACTGGCCTGCCAATTGCACTGATCGGGGTTTTAATGGCGCTGTGGCTGGTAGGAGCCATAGTCGCTGTCTGGATTGGGCTGTCCCTGCGCAATAAATCGCGCAAAATTTTAGTTCAGATGTCGCGGCTCAGAAGGCTGCTGGAAGCCGCTCCGGCATTTCCGGTCGTGGTGAAGAGCGATGGGCAAATTGAGGCGCCAGACCGTTTTTCGAGATTGCTTGGCCTGACAACGCCTGCGACCACGCTTTCGGACTTGGGCGGTTATGATGACGCGGGCCTTGCCATAGATGATGCGGCGGCGCTTGAGGCAAAAGTGCGCGAGACCCAGCGGACCGGAAAATCCTTTGTCCTTGCGTTGGCCATTAAAGGGTCCGAACGGCGTTTGACGGTTGTCGGAAATATCGCCGATGTTGCGGTCTGTCCCAATGGCGCTGCTTTGTTATGGTTTTTCGATTCCACGGATAGTTTGCGAGAGCTTGAGAAAAGG
>ENA-OREM01001537-OREM01001537.1-marine-metagenome-genome-assembly--contig:-NODE-1537-length-11175-cov-8.857272_pt1 | contig 11175 bp, 22 predicted proteins | sample MGYA00248623_ERZ508561 | MGnify/ENA primary metagenome ERZ508561 (study PRJEB26227, sample SAMN06264494) | marine metagenome | isolation source: Columbia River Estuary | place: USA:Columbia River...
TGCGAACCTTCCCCGTTTGGATTATTCGGGTGGGGCTACTTGCCCTTCGCTTTTGCTTGAACCGCAGCGGACAAATTCGGTAACATATTCGGAGCAGTTTAATAATTCCGATTGGTTGAAGGCTGAAACTACCGTGACGGCTAATGCAATTATATCGCCCGATGGCTCCACCAATGCCGACAAAGTAGAGGCAACTAATACCATAGGTTGTTATGTTAACCAATCTAATACGTTCACGGGGACATACACGCATAGCGTTTATGCAAAGGCTGGAAATGTGTCTTCGTTTACTATTCTATGGGCATCATACACCAGCGGCAAAGGGGCTACTTTTAATTTGAGTAACGGAACCGCTACGACAGTAGGCTCAACAGTTACGGCCACAATTACCAACGTAGGAAACGGCTGGTACCGATGCACGACTACTGACACAAGTGCAAACTATATTTATTTGGTTAGCTTGAATAACCCGAATAATTCACCCATTGCAAGCGGTAGCTACATTTACTTATGGGGCGCACAAATTGAAGCGGGAGCCTACGCCACCTCGTACATCCCCACTATTGCGGCAACGACACGGGGGGCGGACTCTTGTTCAAAGACGGGTATTGGTTCACTTTTGAGTGCTTCCGAATACACCCTTTATTGGGAAGGTACGCATATCCCAACTTCGCAGTACAATAGTTTTATGACTGTTTATAAATCTACCGACGAAAATTCTTCAGCAAGATTTTACCGAAGTAATACAAATAACGAAATTCGTGCTGCAATTTTTAATTCGGTCAATGGATTAATTTTAGATTTAGGAAGCGAAGTAACTACACAAACGGCAAAATGCGCTTTTCGTGTAAAGGCTGGGGATTATGCTTTTTATGTAAATGGCACTTTAGCAGCGTCCACCACAAACGCACTTGCGCCAGCGAGTACACTTGACGTGGTAAATCTACAATACTTGAACAATTCGCAATCTTTTGACCAAAAGACCGCACAAGTGCTATTCTTTAAAACTGGATTAACCAACGCCCAACTGGCTGAACTAACAACCCTTTAAGATGAAATTCAGAAAGTATGAGTTTACGCCCACGCAATGGGCAACGGCTCAAAAGAAAATCCAAAAGGAAACGACAAACCCCGAAGGCGAACCCGTAACCTATTGGGACACCGACAAGGTGGCTGTAGTGGTTGAATTGGGCAAACTTTGCACCGAGTGGGGAACCGACGAGGAGGGGATGCCCGTATGCGTTAAGCAGAACGACAAGGTGAGCGTGGACATCGTTTGGAACATTGAACCGATGACTACCTCGTTTGCCTCTTATATGGTATGGCCTAACCCCGTTGGTGTGAGTTCAATGGGTTATACCCTTGACCAAGAGTACGCCAAAGCGTTTTGCGTAGCGAACCCCGATGCAGCGTATTGTCAACCCCCCACCCCTCCTTCTGAATTATGACACGAACTGAATCAGTAGGGGCTACCTTCCTCTCAACAATTATCAGTTGGGCTACCATTGACATCAACCCTTTGTTGTCGGGTATTGCTTCGGTGTTCGCTATTGTCTTGTCTGCCTTTCTTATCTATAAGACCTACCTTGAAATTAAAATCCGTAAAAACCAACTAAAATGAATTGGATTAAAAACCTATTGAGCGAAGGCGATGCCGTAAGCTCAAAGCGTTTTATTGGATTGATTGGTGCATTTGTTCTGCTAACTATGTTGGTGGTTAATTCCTTCAGCCCTCAAACGATTGGCCCTTCTGATGGGTTGGTGAATGCCGTTTTGGTTTTGACTCTTGGTTGCTTTGGTTTCACCTCTTTGGATAAGTTCGCCCGTAAGTAATGGCAAAGGGGCAATCCGTTTCCTCGTATGTAAGCAAGAGCAAGAAGCGAGGCAAACACTCCAAACAAGAGAGTGCTAACAAGGCAAGTAAGAATTACAAGAAGCAATACAAGGGACAAGGGAGATGATAATGGTTTCCAAGAACTTCAGCCTTGCTGAATTGACCAAAACCAATACGGGCCTTTTAAACGCACTTCCCGAACATTTGTATAGCAACCTCCAAGCGTTGGTAGATAATGTCTTACAACCAGCGAGAGATGCTTTAGGGCCTATCCAAGTAACAAGTGCCTACCGCAGCCCCGAAGTCAATGTCAAGATTGGAGGTTCAAAGACCTCGCAGCATTGTTTGGCTCAAGCAGCGGACTTGAAGTTCAAGGGAGGCAACGATGTTCTCTTTAATTGGCTGAAGGATAATACCGACTTTGACCAACTCATTTGGGAGTTTGGCACGGATGATGCTCCGAGTTGGGTTCACATTTCCTATTCACCGCGACATCGCAAACAAATCCTTAAAGCAGTAAAGCAAAATGGCAGAACAAAATACCTCAACTTTTGATGAATGGCTTAATGATTTGGAAGAAATTCCTACGAACCCCGCTTGTAGCATTGATAATCCCGATTGCGACTCTTGCGGTAGTTAGTGGATGCGGTGGTGCGAAGAATCTCCAAGAGAGTGTAATTGTCAAGGACACGGTAATTGTAACCAAAGAACGAGTTCTACACGACACGCTGACAATTCAAAAGGACACAATCGTATATCAAGACCGAGTAAAGGTAGAAATTAGGTACTTGGAAGGAGAGACAATGGTTGTTACTGCCGAATGTCCAAGCGACACGGTTACCATCACTCAAGTCAAGATTGTCCAATCCCAAGCTCCGAAGTCCAAATTTAGTTGGGAAGGGTTGCTTGGATGGACTATTGCCATTCTATGCTTGTTGGTCATCATCCGAACTGTACTCCAAAAACTCTTTTAAGGTGCTTTATGTGCGTTTTAAGCCACTCAACATAGCCGAGTGGTATGTGCGTATAGGTCAATGGGAGAAAGGCTCTTAAATCAAAGATTCCGCGAAAAGCCTTATGGGGAATTTTTTTAAAAATTATTTGGTCAGTTAGTAGTAATTGCTTATTTTTTACAACTTAACTAACTATAATTAGTTAATTAGTTATAGTTATAGTAGTAGTTAGTTATAGTTATAATTATTAGTTTAGTTAAGTAATTAGTAACTAATGGGAAGGAAAGAACTTTTAAGAGCTAAATGGACAAGGATAGAGAATGGTGAAGAACCCGATGACTACCAAAATCCATTCTTATCTCATTTTGGTTTTATGGATTATCCATTAACCGAAGAGCAAGAGAGAACAAGAAAACGAGCAAAACGATACAATGGCTGCGAATAATCAAGAGGGATGGCATTTCATCTACTGGGATGATTTTGAAGATTATCACGAAGAGGGACATAAAGAAAAAAAAGATATCTTTGCTAACGATGAGCAAGAAGACTCCTAAATACTACATCGGTAAGTACAAGTCCATTGAGGCTTTTGATGTTGTGTTGGACTTCCAAGAAGACAACTACAACTTGGGTACTGCAATCACCTACCTTTTACGGGCTGGTAAGAAACCAAACAACCCAATCACCCAAGACATCAAGAAAGCCATCGCTCATCTTGAGCGTGAGTTAGAACATCAAGCCCATAAATCTGCTAACCACCTTGAATACTTTGAGTTCCACAATTCCTCCGCAAAACCCAAATCCGATGGAATGGCATTACTATACCAACAAAGCGACAAAAAGAAAGATTGACAATCTTCTCCGAGAGGCTGCAATGTTATTCGCTAATTGCGAACCAAACTATGACTCAAGACAACAAGCCCTCCGACAAGAACAAGAAATCCTCAAGCGTATCCACGAACTTGACCCCCACTTCGCTGACCGATGTGGCTATAAGCCTTGAGGTAGGCAAAGTACCCTCTCTGAATACCTTCTATGCCAGTAAGCATTGGATAGTACGCAAGAAGGCAAAGGACAAGTTCAAGGCAGAGTTCCTTGAGCAACTTGACCAATACGACAAAATAGAATTTAAGAGCGTAGCCGTAACCCTTGAGACTAATCTTGGCTACGACATTGACAACTGCATTATGGCAGTCAAGTTTGGGATGGATGCCCTCAAAGAATGGGGAGGCGTGAAGGACGATACGAAGGTCTACTTCCCAAAGCTCACCATCATCTACAATCCCGAACTGGAGAAAAACACCGCAAAGATTTTTTTTAGAGGGAGTTTGGTAGAGTAAGATTTTCAACATATGTTTGTTGAGTAATTAAACCAACACACTATGAATTACAATCTATCACCCCAGTCCTACGAGTCCATCATTCAGATGCAAGATGCTCGTATTGAAGCAATGCAAAACCGCATTGATGCCCTTGAGGCAGTAAACAACCCCGTCCTTCGTGCCGAGTTAGCAACGCAAGATTTCATCTTTAACAAGTTGTTCAAATGAGCAAGAAGGAATATATCCAATGGCTTGAGGAGCGTATCGTTCGCCTTGAGGTAGAACTCTACGAAGCCAACAAGAAAGCAAACATCTCCACTTATCTCTATGTAACTAAATCCCCAATTCATAATGCCTAAAATCGTAAGCCTCCAAGACACGGGTCGTATGTGGAAGGAATTTCACATCCTTGACATCGCCTTTGACAACAATGACAATGGAAATGTCCTCGCTAAATCCACCTCCCCATCCTACAAGGTGGGTGATGATGTCCAATACACCAAGAACGAGCGTGGCGGAATCAAGATTCAACGCGACCAAAGCAACTTCCCAACCTCTAACTCTAACTACACCCCCAAAGTGAGCAATTCAAACCAATCAGAACAAATCGCGCGTAGCGTAGTCTTCAAAGGTGCTATTGACTTGGTATCAAGTGGTAAGATTCAAATCACGGACATCCCCTCTTTTGTAGACAAGTACCTCCCCGTAGTCACGGGCGCAGCAGCGCAAGGTGCATCCTACGAGGCGCACTTCCAAGAATCATCAATGCCATTCTAATTAAGCCCCACTTCGGTGGGGTTTTTTTCTTTCCTTTGTTTTTATGACTCACCCCTCACTCATTAGAAACGGAGATGTCTTTGACTACCTCCAAAAAGCCCGTAAAGGTCTTATCCCCGAAGCTTCCAAGTTTGGACATTCGGAGATTGATGACTATTTGCGGTTCAAGAGGGGCAACTTTATCGTGGTAACGGGTCACGCCAATGTCGGTAAGACCCACACGATGCTTTACTTGATGCTCCTCCACACACTAAACAACGGAACGAAGTGGTTGGTATACTCATCGGAGAACGATGTCAAGAGCATCCAACGAAAGTTGATTGAGTTCCTGTGTGGGAAGCAAATACAATACATTGATGATGTAACCTTCGCTCGTAAATACGATTTTGTCCAAGCACATTTTGCTTTCATTGACCCCGAAACCCTTTACGATGTCTTTGGACTATTGGAAACGATGGAGGAGATTTATGATGAGTTCCAGTTTGATGGCGTGATGATTGATCCATACAATTCACTCACAATAAACCAAAAGAGATTGGGTAAGGTGTCTTCCCACGAATACCACTATGAAGCCACAAGCCATATACGGGTATTCTGCAAGAAGTTCAATGCTACGGTGATTCTAAATACCCACCCCGCTACGGAAGCCCTACGCAAGATTCACTACAAAGGACATCCATACGAAGGACACCCCATCCCCCCAATGGCGAGTGATGTAGAAGGTGGCGGTAAGTTTGTAAACCGAGCCGATGAGTTTATGGTCATCCACCGATATACCCAACACGAAACCGACTGGATATTCACCGACATCCACATCCGCAAGGTGAAGGAGTTAGAAACAGGAGGTAGACCAACACCCCTTGACTCACCCATTCGCCTTCAGTCTATCAAGTACAATGTCGGATACATAATCGGATACAAAAATTTGATTACCTTACCCGAACCCAAACAACAAGAGGATGTTCCCTTCTGACCCTACCTTCAACGAGCTACATATTAGAGAAAAGCAGATGCTTTTGGGGGCTATCCTCATTTGGATGAATGATTGCGCTCAATATGCCGAAACCACCCAAGAGCAAAACGATCTCGTGAATAAGATTATTGACCTTGTGGAGGTTGATAGGGTGATGAACTACTTTATAGATTATGAGCGTAGCAGTATGCGATTCCTGAATGAAGCGAGAATGATAAACGCCAAACTCAAACTTGAGAACCAAGAGATGAAAGATACCATTGACAAACTCCAAAAATCGCTTGACAATGCAGCCAACAACCTTTAGAAACTTCCAACCCAAAGACCATATCAAAACCCAAAAGGGAGAGGTCTTTGAGATAACGGAACGCCTCACATACTTCTGCAAGGGGTGTAGTTGCAAACCCCTCAATCCTTGTGATGAGTTCAAAGAGAATACAACCCTCACCATCAAGAGCCAAAGAGGCATTTGGCAAATGACCCTCAAAGAAATAAATCGTAAATTAGCCAACGGAGATATTACCGAAACAAAATGGACATAGGAAAACTCTTAATTGCAGCAGATACCTTTTTTCAAGGGGAGAACTCTCTTACCAATCACCGAAAGAATGTTTTATCACGGGCAGCGTTTGCCAATGCTTTCCGTAAGCATTTCCGTGTTGTTGACATCGCAAGTGTCTTGGGGCGTGACCATTCAAGCATCGTCCACTATAAGAAGACCCATTCCGCCAATATGATGTACGATGACTACATCAAACTTTATAAAGAGGCCGAAGTGGTGCGTGAGCGTATTATCGGGGAGGAGATAGAGCAAGAACTCACCATCGGGGATATGCTTATCACGATCAACAAACTAAAACTAAAACTCAAAGAGAGGGAGAAAGAGGTCAATGAGTTATCTTTCTATAAAGACAAGTATCTTAAATTAAAGGAACTGATATGAACTTCTCCATCTATCCCCTTACTGGAATTTTATTTGGGTTCAATTATTGCAACTATGAGGATGGAGATTTCCCGACCCACGAAATACAAATCTGCATAGGTCTATTCATTATAGAGGCACATTGGTGATACTTGAACTTCTATCTAAACGACACGATGAATGGCTTCGGATGGCAATGTCCTTCGGAGCGGATAGAGATTCGGCTAAAGATTTGGTTCAGGATATGTACTTGCGGATGTACAAGTATGTGGAGAACCCCGAAAGGATTATGTACAATGAGGACGAGGTAAATACTTACTTCGTCTTTGTTGTTTTACGCAACCTGTACATATCATCCCAAAAGGCGATGACCTTTAGTGAGCTTGAGGAATTAGAGGGAGAGATGGATGAGCCAAATTACGAGATGGAAATGGCTCACAACAACCTTATTGATGAGTTGTGGGAAGAGGTAGACTCGTGGCATTGGTACGACACCAAGCTCTTTAAGTTGTACCACACCACCGATATGACCATCAAGAAGATCAGCGAAGAGACAAAAATAAGTGAGCGTTCAATTTGGAATACATTAGACAATGGAAGAAAACGAATCCAAACCAATCGGAAAGAAGCCTACCAAGCGTGGAAGACCTCGCAAAAAGAGTGAAGGGTTAGGCGATACTATTGAGAAGATTACAACGGCTACTGGCATCAAGGCGGTAGTGGATGCCTTTGCGGAGGCAACGGGTATTGACTGCGGGTGTGATGCTCGTAAGGAGAAACTCAACAAGTTGTTCCGCTACAAGAAGCCCGAATGCTTGACAAAGGACGAGTATGACTTCTTGGGTACTGTGGTCAACAAGCCCGTCATCAAAGCAGAGGAACAAGCAAAAATCAATATTATCTACAATCGCATATTTAAGGATAATGTCCAACCCACCACTTGCGGTTCTTGCCTAAAGTCACGCATCGTTGAACTGAAGGCAGTATACAACGCTTATGGTCAGTAATGGAAGAAGACAGTATTCTCGCCAACAAGGCGATTTAGCGGAGCAACGCTTCATTGATGCTTGTACGGCTATCGGCTATGAGGTAAAGAAGGCTACCGCCCAAGAGGATATCTACGAGCATATTGACTATTGGGTCAAACGCAGAGAGAATTGGTATGGCGTGGATGTAAAAGGCAACCGCCATCCCGAAACCATTTGGGTAGAGTTCAAGAATGTACGAGGTAACGAAGGATGGCTTCACGGGAGTGCGCACTTCATTGCTTTTGATATTGCGGAACAAGGGGGTTTTATAGTTATTTTAAGAGAAGAGCTTGTGGATTGGTGTGTGCTTAATGTAGAGAACACTTTTGTGGGCAAACAAGATGCCTACAAGAAGCTCTATCAACGCGAGGGAAGAGATGATGTATTGACCAAGATTCACCTCACCGACCTAAAGGAACTCAAATCATTTAAACTATTGCGCTATGCCACTACCAATTCCTAAAGGAGAATCCCAACAAGAGTTTATGGCTCGTTGTATGGAGGAACTAAAATCAGAGTTCCCCGATAGGGAGCAACGAGTAGCCGTATGCTACACACAATGGAGGGGCGAATGACCCCTCTTTTTTTTGAGTGAAATTTTTTTTGCAAAAGATTTGGTGAAATAAATTTTTCAACTATATTTGTTGAAACCAATCATTAAATCAAGAGTTATGAAAACCATTGAAGACATCAAAAACGAACTTACCGAAAAGGAGTTGGAAATGTTATTGCTTGTAATTGAAGCATACGAACCAAAGGATGTTTCTTGTTACACTAAACGCCTAAACGCATCACAAAAAGGTATCGTAGGAAGTCTTGTTAAAAAAGAAATGTTGTACGATTCTTATGCAGACTTTGATAGTGATGAAATCCATTCAAAAGGTAATTGGTTTCCTACTGAAGAAGTTTTAGAAGCTTTTGGTCTTCCCGAACATTGGCCATACTAAAGGTTAACTGACGAGGCTTCAATAGCCGAAACCCCTTCGGGGGTCTTAACCAACAATCAAGAGATGAAAAAGCCAACCTCACTTGAAGATTACAAAGCCTACGCCTTTGGCTACGCAATGGTAATCGCTCTATTGCTCTCCCCATTCGCCATCCTCAAAATCTTGACCTATGTGTTCTGAATTTGGCGCACCTGACCCCTACGGAGAGCCTGAACGCTGCGAATACTGCTACACGGTTCTTGACTACAATGGCATCTGCCTTGAGTGCAACTACGAAGACTATCACGAATGAAGATTACCCAATTAGATTTATTTAGTGGGATAGGTGGCTTCCATCTTGGCTTTGAAAGGGCGGGATATGAGGTCACCTCTTTCTTTTCGGAGATAGACAAACACGCTATTGCAGTATACAAACATCAATTCCCAAATTCTACTTATGTCGGTTCAGTTACAAATGTTCGGGGATCAGAGCTCCCAAGAATTGACCTCATCACTTTTGGAAGTCCTTGCCAAGATTTCTCATTGGCAGGAAAACGACTTGGGATGGAAGGACAGAGAAGTTCTCTTATCCTCCAAGCAATTAGGCTCATTCACGAGTGCAGACCTCGTGTATTTGTGTGGGAAAATGTTAAAGGAACATTCTCCTCAAACAATGGCGCAGACTTTTGGGCAATTATCCAAGCCTTTGCCAACATTGGGGGTTATAGACTTGAGTGGCAACTGCTTAATACAAGTTGGTTTCTACCCCAAAATAGAGAGCGCATATACCTTGTCGGATATTCTCCAGCCACAGGAGGAGATTGGAGAGGAGTTTTTCCTATCGGAAAAGATGATAGAACATTTGATGGTGAACTCCGAGAAAGATTGTGGAAACTTCAAAAAGCCAAAAGTAAGAATGTTTACGCAAGAACAATAGGATCCAGTACGGCAAAAATGGCTACAGATAGTAATTTCATTAAAGTAAAGTCAGCCACAAGTTCTGGTCACGAAAAAGCAACAAGCGGTGATAGCATCAACCTTTCTCAACCTAATTCAGAAACACGCAGAGGCCGTGTAGGAAAGCAGAAAGCTCAAACTCTTGAAACGAGCTGCAATCAGGCAGTATTAGAAGGCTATCGCATCAGAAGGCTCACCCCTATTGAATGCGAAAGACTTCAAGGCTTCCCCGACAATCATACCGCTTTTGGAATCTATGACGATCAGAAGAAACCAATGAGCAACACACAACGCTACAAACAATGCGGTAACGCAGTAACAGTAGATGTGGTACGAGCCGTAGCAGAACAATGCAAACCCCTATTCAAATGATTACACTACTCAATGGCGATACTTGGGAGAAAGATGCCCTCCTCGCCAAAATGACCGATGACGAGTTCTACTATGGGTACTTGGGTAAGAACGCAATGAGTTCCAGTAACATCAAGCTACTAACCAAAAGCCCCAAGCATTACAAGTTCATCACCACCTACGGACAAGAGCAGAACTCCTCCGCTCTTCAGATAGGAACATTCATCCACACGATGATTCTTGAGCCTCATCTCTTTGATGACCGCTTCCATATCGTAGATGTTCAGAGCCGTGTAGCAAAAGCCTACAAAGAAGGAAAGGCGAAAAGCAATAAAATAGTCCTCACGGCAAAGGAGTATGATGAGAATATGCGAATTGTAGATGCAGCCCTCCGCAATGAGTATGTACTTACGATGATTGGAGGCTGCGAGTTTGAAGTACCCGCAATCCAAATGTTAGAAGGGTTCGCCTTTAGAGCAAAAGCCGACATATACGACCCCAAGTACAAATATGTTGCTGATCTAAAAACAACCCAAGATGTAAGAGCTTTCCAATGGAGTGCCGAGAAATACGGATACGACATCCAAGCCTTCATCTACACACAACTCTTTAATGTACCAATAGACAACTTCAAATTCATAGCCATTGACAAAGGGTCATTGGACATCGGTGTCTTTGATGTTGCAGACTCATTCATCAACAAGGGATACAAGAAGGTGAAAGAGGCTCTGAAAGACTACAAAGACTTCTTTGTCTTACACAATGATTTGGACTCGTACACCATTCAAGGAACATTAGAATGAAAGAGCAATTTATGAGGATAGCAATGGCAAGGCTCAAGAAGGACTATGCCTACTATCCACAACGATTGGCGGTAGCAGCGAATATGTACCGCAGATGGCTTGACCGCCAAATAGCACAATAAGGAGCGGGGGAGGCACTCTTGGTGAGTTAGGTTGGTTTCTTTAGCCTCCCCCAAACCTTTTTAATGGGTCAATAAAGAAACAAATACGGCTCAAAGTGTAAAGTAAATGAGCCACAAAGTGTAAAATGATAACCTTTAACACCAAAGAGAAATGAAAAACAAAATGGCAAAATTTAAGAAAGGCGACCGAGTTCGCTACATTAGAGA
>ENA-OREM01001539-OREM01001539.1-marine-metagenome-genome-assembly--contig:-NODE-1539-length-11172-cov-2.201172_pt1 | contig 11172 bp, 7 predicted proteins | sample MGYA00248623_ERZ508561 | MGnify/ENA primary metagenome ERZ508561 (study PRJEB26227, sample SAMN06264494) | marine metagenome | isolation source: Columbia River Estuary | place: USA:Columbia River Estuary...
TATCAGGGTGTCAATAATGTTCAGATTTTGTGAGGATGGCTTTATCCCATGCGTTATCGCTCTAAGGTCATTGAGAAATAATCTTGAATCAACGCTACTCATCACGTTTAAGAAATTTGAAAAGATTGAAAATGCAAAACAAACAAAGGCATCGCACACGATGACTGCGATTGCATCAATCATGCTTCTTCCAACCTTTATCGTTGGACTCTTTGGCCAGAACTTCCATTTCACGAAAGAGATCGAATATAACTGGGGATGGCCAATCTCCGTTTTTGTAATTGCAATCGTTACTTACGGACAGGTTGTCTATTTCAAGCGAAAAAACTGGCTGTAGATCAACTAGATAGATCCGGTGTCGAGCAGCTTCTGGAAAGCATCAGCCTGAATCATGGGAATGCCCAACTCGCTTGCTTTCGTAACTTTTGAAGCACCAGGGTCTTCACCCACGACTACACAATAGGTTTTTGCACTCACTGAACCTGGAGACTTTCCACCGCGATCTTTAATTGCAGCTTCGGCTTCTTCAACCGCCACTGCATCTTCGATTTCGGTTGTTGGCTCAGCAACAACGTCATCTTGTTCGTTTGTCATCGCAAATCTCAGGCGTCGCCGTCGACGATTTCAGCGTCAACGATTTCGTCGTCATTGGTGCCGCCAGCATTCTGGCCCGAAGCTGACGTTCCGGCAGCATTCGAATCACGAGCTGCTGTTTCGTACAACTTCTGACTAAATGCCTGGCTTGCCGACATCAATGCATCAGTCGCAGCCTTAATAACCGCATTGTCGTTGCCTTCTAAAGCAATCTTTAATGCCGCGAGCGGTTCTTCAACTGCAGCTTTTTCTTCGGCGGTGACTTTGTCGCCTTGTTCGCGCAAGACTTTTTCGGTCTGGTACACCAACGAGTCGGCGTTGTTGCGAATTTCTGCTTCTTCACGGCGCTGACGATCTTCTTCGGCGTGAGCTTCAGCATCCTTCACCATCTGGTTGATGTCGTCTTTTGACAATGTTGACTGACCGCTAATCGTCATCGACTGTTCTTTATTGGTCGCACGGTCTTTTGCACTCACATGCACGATGCCGTTGGCGTCAATATCGAAGGTCACTTCAATCTGCGGAACACCGCGAGGTGCGGGCGGAAGGTCGACCAACTGGAACTTACCGAGGGTCTTGTTAAACGATGCCATTTCGCGCTCACCCTGGATCACATGAATTTCTACTGACGGCTGCATATCTTCGGCCGTCGTGAAAACTTCGGTGCGCTTGGTGGGGATTGTGGTGTTGCGTTCGATGAGCTTGGTCATCACGCCACCCTTGGTTTCGATACCCAGTGACAACGGTGTGACGTCAAGCAACAGAACATCTTTGACATCGCCCTTCAAAACACCAGCTTGAACTGCTGCACCAATGGCAACAACTTCGTCGGGGTTCACGGTCTTGTTGGGCTCTTTGCCGGTGAGTGACATGACGAGGTCTTGCACTGCGGGCATACGAGTTGATCCACCCACCATGATCACGTGATGAATCTGTCCCTTGGTGAGACCCGCATCTTTAATCGCCTGTTCGAAAGGAATGCGGCAACGCTCAATGAGGTCGGCTGTCATTTCTTGGAACTTGGCACGCGTGAGGGTTTCGTCAAGGTGCAACGGACCTTCGGGGGTTGCGGTAATGAACGGCAAGTTGATCTGGGTCTGTTGTACTTGGCTGAGTTCGATCTTGGCTTTTTCAGCAGCTTCCTTCAGACGCTGAGTTGCCATGCGATCGTTCGCAAGATCGACACCGTGTGCCGACTTGAATTGATTGACCAACCAATCGATGACGCGCTGATCCCAGTCGTCTCCACCAAGAACGGTGTCACCGTGGGTGCTCTTCACTTCAAAGACACCGTCACCAATTTCAAGAACCGACACGTCGAAAGTTCCGCCACCGAGGTCGAACACCAAAATGGTTTCGTCTTCGTCGCTCTTGTCGAGACCGTAGGCCAACGCTGCTGCGGTTGGTTCGTTAATGATGCGCAAAACTTCGAGACCAGCGATCTGACCGGCTTCTTTAGTGGCCGTACGTTGTGCGTCATCAAAGTACGCAGGCACGGTGATCACTGCTTGAGTCACGGTGTCACCCAAGTAGGCCTCGGCGTCACGCTTGAGCTTCATCAAGGTCCGGGCGCTGATTTCTTGGGGTGAGTACTGCTTGCCATCAATGTCTTCGCTGCGCCAGTTGGTGCCCATGTGGCGCTTCACCGAACGGAAGGTGCGGTCGGGGTTGGTAATGGCCTGGCGCTTGGCCACTTCGCCAACGAGAACTTCGCCAGCTTTCGAGAAGGCGACGACCGAGGGGGTCGTACGTGAACCTTCTGAGTTGGGGATGACGACTGGTTCGCCTGCTTCCAGGACTGAAACAACTGAGTTAGTGGTACCGAGGTCGATTCCGACTGCCTTGGCCATGATGTACACCTTTCAAGTGCGATGTATGGGGGGTTTTGGCGAAGGTTGCGTCGCCGTGTGTCAAGTTAGCCCCATCATTTTCGAGTTGCAACTCCAAAGGTACAAATGTTGAGTCATAGTGACTTAAGTCCTTGGGGTGACTTCAGCCCGTCGGGTCAAACCTTGGGCGGAGCAGTTGTGGCACAATGACGAGATGAGCGCTCATGATCTAGTGATCCGCAATGCATCGGTTGTTGATGGCACCGGCGCACCAGCCCGAATCGCCGATGTGGCTGTGAGCGACGGTGTCATTACCGAGGTCGGCCCCCGCCTCACTGGCACAGGCACCCGCGAAATTAATGCCGACGGACTGACCGTGACCCCAGGTTTCGTCGATATCCATACCCACTTCGATGGCCAGGCCACGTGGGACCCCATTTTGGCCCCATCAAGTATCCATGGCGTCACCTCAATCGTGATGGGTAACTGTGGTGTCGGATTCGCCCCCGCTCGCCCGACCCCCGAGCAGCATGCTTGGCTCATCGGCATGCTTGAAGGTGTCGAAGACATTCCAGGCACCGCCTTGGCCGAAGGATTGGCGTGGGACTGGGAAACCTTCCCCGACTACATGAATGCGCTCGATCGTCGCGAATACGCGATCGACGTCGCCGCCCAAGTTGCCCACGCACCGTTGCGCGCGTACGTCATGGGCGAGCGTGGCGCCGATCCGCTTGAAGCACCGACTGTTGATGAATTAGCGCGCATGGCGATGATGGTCCGCGAAGGTATGCAAGCTGGTGCGCTTGGCTTCACAACAAGTCGTACTTATGTGCATCGCACGAAAGCAGGAGCGCCTCTCGGTACGCGTTATTCGTCAGCTGATGAGCTTCTAGCTCTCGTTTCAGCGATGGCTGAAACTGGCAGCGGTGTCGTGCAACTCATCTCTGACGCGTATCTGTCGGCCGACACCGACTTTGCAGTGGAAGAAATGCAGTTGATGGAAGCCCTGGCCCGCGCCACTGGTCGTCCACTCAGCATGACTGTGCAGCAGCCCGAACCGCTCCCTGATCGTTGGCGTGAAGTTGGTGCATGGGTTGACACAGGCGTCGCTCAAGGTTTGCCATTGTCGACACAAGTTGCAGTGCGACCCATCGGAGTCTTGCAAGGACTTACCGCCACTGTGAATCCGTTGTTGCCTTGCCCAAGTTTTGTTGAGATTGCCGGACGTCCACTCAACGAAATCGTGTTGGCATTACGTGATCCCGAACGTCAGGCGCGCATTGTCGCCGAACATGCCGTTGCACTCGCTCGCATTGAAGGAATGGCTAGCGAAATGTTTGGCGGCTTCCACAAGTTGTACCCCATGGAGAATCCGGTCAACTACGAACCCGCGCCCGAAGATTCTGTAGCTGCTCGTGCTGCTGCACAAGGTCGAGGTGTTGTCGAGTTCGTCATTGATTTACTCACCGAAGACGACGGCAATCGTTTGTTGTACATGCCGTTGTTCAACTTCGCTCACGGCAATCTTGATGACGTGCGCGAAATGTTGTTGCGCAAGAACGCTGTCATTGGTCTCAGTGATGCCGGCGCACACTGTGGCGCGATCAGTGATGGCAGCGCTACAACTACTGCGTTGGCGTGATGGTCGAAAGATCGCACCCGTGGTGAGAAGTTGCCGCTCGAATTCATGGTCAACCACATCACGCAACGAACTGCACATCATGTGGGACTGCTCGATCGTGGCGTACTTGCTCCTGGATACAAGGCCGACATCAACGTGATTGATATGTCGGTGCTCGGAACTCCCCCGCCACGAATTGTTCATGACCTGCCTGCAGGCGGGCGTCGCTTGATGCAGACTGCAACCGGTTACCGCTACACCATCAAAAACGGAATCGTTTCGTTCGTTGATGGCGAGCACACCGGTGCGCTCAACGGATCATTGATCCGTGGCGCACAATCTCGCCGCTAGTCAAGAACAGTTTCGCCTGCACGTACTTGACGCGCATATGCGCCGTCACGCGTCATCAATTCGTCGTGCGTGCCTTGCTCAACAATGCGGCCATCATTGATCACGACGATTCGCGAAGCATCACGAATCGTTGATAAACGGTGCGCAATCACAATGGCAGTTCGACCCTTGAGTGCATCATCAAGCGCATCTTGGACCAAAGACTCGTTTTCATTATCTAAATGACTAGTTGCTTCGTCCAGAATCATCATTGCTGGATCTTTCAGCAGCAAACGAGCGATCGCGAGGCGTTGCTTTTCGCCACCTGACATGCGATAACCACGATCGCCAACGATCGTTGCAAAACCATCGGGCAAGGCAGCAATGGTGTCGTAAATTCGCGCGGCCCGACATGCTTCTTCAATTTCTTCGGTTGTGGCATCAGGCTTGGCGTAACGCAAGTTTGATTCCATACTCTCGTGAAACAGATGCGGATCTTGTGAGACAACGCCAATCGCTGATCGCAACGACGTCCCTGTTAAGTCACGAACATCGTGCCCATCAATTTTGAGTGATCCGGAAGTGACGTCGTACAACCGTGGCAACAACGAGGCGAGCGTGCTCTTTCCAGAACCAGATGAACCAACAATCGCAATTGTTTCACCAGGTTCAATGACGAGTGAGATGTCGTGCAAGACATCAACATCGGGATCACCTGATGGAGCGCCGGGCATTTCAAGAGATGGCACTGAAACTTCGCGAGCTGGCGGATAACGAAAGGTCACATGATCAAATTCAATGCGACCACGCGGATTGACAAGATCAATCGCGCCCGGCTTATCAACAATTGACATCGGCGCATCAAGAACCTCAAACACTCGATCAAAGCTGACGAATGAAGTCAAGAGGTCAACTCGAGCATTTGTGAGTCCCGTGAGTGGTTGATACACCCGACCAACCAAAGTTGCTAATGCCACCAAAGTTCCATCTGTGATATTTTCTGAGACCACCAATTGTGCACCGATTCCGTAAATGGCAACTGCACCAAGCGCACCGACTAATCCGAGTGCCACAAAGAAGACACGACCATAAAGCGCCGACAAAATTCCGATGTCACGCACTCGTGCGGCACGACCACTAAATGCATCGACTTCGCCTTGATGACGACCAAATAACTTAACTAGTAGTGCGCCTGACACATTGAAACGTTCGTTCATTTGTGTATTCATTTGGGCGTTGAGATCCATTTGTTCACGAGCGATGATCTGCAGTCTCTGACCAACCCGCTTAGCTGGAATGACAAAGATCGGTAAAACAACGAGTGATAAAAGGGTTAGACGCCATTCGAGTGTGAACATCGCGCCCAAAGTCATCACCAGAACAACCACATTGCTGACAACACTGCCCAGTGTGGAGGTGACGGCCGACTGCGCACCGACAACATCGTTGTTGAGTCGACTAATGAGCGATCCGGTTTGAGTACGAGTAAAGAAAGCAACGGGCATTCGCTGAACTTTGTCAAACAAAGCAACCCGTAAATCGTAAATGAGGCCTTCACCGATTCGGGCCGAATACCACCGTTGAGTAATCGCTAAAAATGCATCGAATAAGGCTGCACCGACTGCCAACATGGCCAAGAACCAGATACGGCCACGGTTACCTGACGGAATCGCGTCATCAATGATTGCTCGGAAAACGAACGGCGGCACAAGACCAACCGCCGAGGCAAAGATGATTGACAGTAAGAAACCAATAATTGCGGTCTTGTAGGGACTAGCAAAAACCCACACCCGAGACATCGAGGTTCGGTCAATCTTTCGACCTTTGACTGCGTCAGCATCTCCTGGCATCATCATGTGAGGTCCCATACGCATAACAATGCAGGCTACCTTTGACCATATGGTTCGTCGGGCGTGGCTAGGGATTGTTCTGATTGTCACAGTTGTCGCTTGTAGCGATGGCGTTTCAACCGAAACCGAATCAAATCAGCAGCGGATCGCAGCAGTACGCGAGTGGTCATCAAGCTTGGAATGGGAAGACTGCGCTGGCGGCCTTGAGTGCACAACTTTTGAAGTGCCTTATGACTACGAGAACCCAAGTATCGGAACCTTCAGACTTCCTGTGACACGACGTCTTGCAAACAATCTCAGTGAACGCATCGGTACATTGCTCATCAATCCAGGCGGGCCCGGTGCGGCAGCTTTGGATTACGTCGCTTATGCCGACCAGATTTTCAGCAATTCAATTGTTGATCGATTTGACATCGTGGCGTGGGACCCGCGCGGGGTTGGACAATCTGATCCACATATTGATTGTGTTGACAGCATGGACGATTACTTCGGACTTGATCCGTCCCCCGATGATGAAAGTGAAACAAAACTACTCACATCTGGCGCCGAAGCATTTGCCACGGCTTGTATGACACGTAGCGGCGAATTTCTCCCCTACGTGAGCACCATGAATACCGCGAGTGATATGGATGTTCTACGCCGGGCTCTCAATGAAGAACAAATCTCGTATCTAGGGTTCTCATACGGCACCAGTCTTGGCGCGACGTGGGCAACACTTTTTCCTGAGACGGTTCGTGCCGCGGTACTTGACGCTGCCGTTGACCCGACTAAGGGATATGTCGACGGTCTGTTATTGCAGGCTGGTGGTTTCGAATCTTCACTCAATGCTTTCCTCACGAAATGCAACGCAACAAAGTGTTCATTCATGAAAGTTGGTGAATCAGCTGAAGATGCATTTGATCGCATCTTGCTATCTCTTGACCAAAATCCAATCGCGAATGAGAGCGACCGCACTTTTACCAATCAGGGTGTCGCACAAACCGGAATCGCTGGCGCGCTATACGGGGATTATCAATGGCCCCAACTTGAAAGTGCGCTGTCGGCTGCAGATCTTGGCGACGGACAACCTCTGTTAATTCTGTTTGACGAGTACTTCAGTCGAGACAGCAGCGGTCTCACCGATGACTCTCTTGATGCCTACTTCGGTATTTCCTGTCTTGATCGAGACGAACCGATCACTCCAGATCAAGTGTTGAACTTAAAGAGCCGTCTTCAAGACATCGCCCCTCGACTTGGGGCCGGATGGATTCAAGAAATGTTGATCTGCGCCAACTGGCAAGTCGAACCACAAGGCGGAATAACGGTCAGTGCCAATACCGAACACCGAATAGTTGTCGTTGGTAGCACCGGCGATGCCGCCACACCGTTAGAGGGCACTCGCAATATGGTGACTGCGCTCGGTCGGGCTCGTTTGGTGATTAGTCCACTTGAACAACACACCACGTATGGCACCGACACGTGCGTCACCAAAATCGTTGACGACTATTTACTCAATCTCACCGACGGACCCGATATCACCACGTGTGATTCTGGTGCATAATCGTTGCGCCTTGCGCAACAAACCTGCACCAGAATGACCTACTCTGAAGGGGTGAAACGTTCTCTTTCCCCAGTAGTTGTTGTTTTCATCGCCTTTGGGTTTGTGGCGACCGCCTGCAGTAGTAGTTCAAACATCGAAGTTGTTAGTCAAGACACCGCAGTCGCTAACACCGACACGACCGATGCGCCCGACAGTTCAAGTGTTGAATCAAACACGACTTACTCGACTTCAGACTTCGAGACTCCAACCATCTCCTGGGACACATGCGGTACTGGTCTTGAATGTGGCTACATCGAAGTTCCGATCAATTACGACGATGTCAATTCAGACACCACTGCCCTCTACATCGTCAAGCATGCGGCTACCGATGCCAATGGCCGCATTGGATCTCTCCTTGTGAACCCCGGCGGTCCTGGCTTTGGTGGCTCGTATTTGGCAGAAGCTGCCAACAACATTTTTTCGCAAGCGATCTTGAGTTCATTCGACATCATTGGGTGGGACCCACGTGGCACCGGATATTCAATTCCAGCAATTGATTGCACCGACGACTATGACCGCTTCTTCGCTTCGGGCGACATGACCCCCGATACCGATCAAGAACGCGCCGCCATCGTTGCTTCCTCTGAAGAGTTCACTCAGACTTGTTTTGATAACAACGGTAATCTTCTTCCATACGTTGGAACCAATAACGTAGCCCGCGATATGGACATGATTCGTCGGGCACTTGGTGAAGACAAAATTAGTTACTTCGGATTTTCGTACGGCAGTGAGCTTGGCGCCACCTGGACCACGATGTTTCCTGAAACAGTTCGCGCGGCAGTTTTGGATGGTGCCTCTGATCCCAACGCCGATGACCTTGTTGGAACGCTGCAACAAAACAAGGGTTTTGAAGAATCAATCGCCACTTTCTTGGCTAACTGCTCGGCTGATTCGACTTGTGCCTTTCACAACAACGGCAATGCCGAAGGTGCATTCGATGATCTGATGGAACAACTTGATGAGAACCCCATCCCAACGTCAAGTGGCCGACCCGACTTGACGCGTGGAATGGCACTCACCGCAGTTGCACAAGCAATGTATTCCGATTCATATTGGACGTATCTCGAAGACGCGTTAGCTTTAGCACAAGCCGGTGGTGGCACCGATTTGTTGTCGCTCTACGACGAATACTTCCAGCGTCAGGCCGATGGCACTTACGGAAACGAACTTGAAGCATTCCTCAACATCTTGTGTGCCGATAATCCCGATCGCATGACCGTTGAAGAGGCCGACGAACTAGTACCGCAGTATCAAGCAAACGCGCCACGTTTTTCTCCTGGAACAACGGGCGATTACACGTGTGTGTTCTGGCCCAAAGCACTTGACCCACGCATCAAGATCACTGGTCAAGGTGCAGGACCCATTGTTGTGATCGGTACAACTGGCGATGCCGCTACGCCACTTGCCAGCACGCGCAATATGGTCAAAGCTCTTGAAGAAGGTCGGTTGATTGTCGTGACTGCCGATCAACACACCGGATACAACGTCAACTCATGCGTCAATGAAGCGGTCGACAATTACCTGATCGACCTACAAGCACCCGATGGTGAACTCGACTGCTGATATCTCTGGCGGAAGAGGTGGGATTTGAACCCACGGACGCTTGCACGTCGCACGCTTTCGAGGCGTGTCCCTTAGGCCACTCGGGCACCCTTCCGATATCCGAGGTTATCGGCGTGAGGCAAAGAACTGCTCGAGCAAAGCAGCCGACTCGGCGGCCAAAACATTGTGCGTCACCGGGAAGTTGTGGTTCAGTCGTGGATCGGCCGACACGTTGTACAAACTGGCCGTTGCCCCACCCTTAAGGTCGGCGGCCCCATAGACCAATGAGCCGATTCGCGAATTCAATAATGCGCCCGCACACATCACACAAGGCTCAAGCGTGACGACCAATGTGCAATCGTCCAATCGCCAACGACCCAATACTCGAGCCGCATCCTGCAATGCCAAAACTTCCGCGTGCGCTGTGGGGTCTTGCAAATTTTCGCGTTCGTTATGACGAGCCGCAATGATTTTGCCCTCGTGCAAAACAACTGCACCGACGGGTACATCGTCGTGATTAAGCGCATCGCGCGCCTGATCAAGCGCAGCATTCATTGCCTCGATGTAATTCGCGTTTACTGGCCCAGCATTCACTGACATGGCGGAAGGGGTGGGATTCGAACCCACGGAGGCTTGCACCTCACACGCTTTCCAAGCGTGCCGATTCGGCCGCTCTCGCACCCTTCCAGGGTGACAACATCGGGTTCCTGCCAGGTGTGGTGGCGGCCAGGCGATCTGCGGCACACGAGCGAATCCGCTGAAGGCTGCTACCTTCCGGTCCTGACCTGATTCACGGGAACCCGTTGCACAGGACCCGACCGTCACCACACTCGACAGGAGCCAAATGTTGCAGGGGCAAGACTACCTGCCTCGGGACCGAGCGAGACCAGCAGCCTTTTCGGCCAGTCGCGGGATTCCGAGGTCGGCACAAAAGTCGGCAAATTCGGGGGTCGGGCCAGTCCAATGCCAGTCGTCAACTTTGCCGACCGGCACATCATTGACCGTGGTCGCGATACGTCGAAACAGGTAAGCAAGATCGCGATTCTCGCTGAGCACTGTCGCCAACTTGGCAGCACCACGCAGACCCGGCACGTCCCACTGACCAGCTGCATCAGGAATATCTTCAATGCGTCCGTAGCGAGCCAACACCGAGGCCGCTGATTTCGCGCCCCAACCGGTGAGGCCGGGGAAACCATCGGCGGTGTCGCCAACGAGACCGAGATAGTCGGCAATTCCCGATGGCGGCACACCGAATTTCTCCAGCACGGCTGCTTCATCGACTAATCCATTTTCGCCCTTACCCATTTTGCGACGATCAATCTGTACAACGCGCGTGCCCTTCACACATTGACCAAGATCTTTATCGGGACTCAAGATCTGCACTTGCGTCACGCGCGCATCGGCATCAGCAACAGCAGCGGCTGATGCAAGTGCATCATCAGCTTCATACTCGACCATCGGCCACACGGTGACACCCATGGCGCGCAGCGCTTCTTCCATGATCGGAATCTGTCCCAAGATTTCGGGCTCCATACCCTCACTTGTTTTGTAACCAGCCCACAAGTCATTACGAAAACTTTCAATGACATGATCACTGGCGACACCGATATACGTTGCACCTTCAGTGAGTAACTGCATCGTCGAATTCAAAACACCAATTGTTGCGGCATTAGGTGCAGGAGTTGACGAACGTACCGCTTGGCCATAGTGCTGGCGATACAACTCGTAGGTTCCATCAACAAGATGAACGATCATGTCCAGACTTCCGTTGTATTTACTTCCAGTGAGCTCATTACCCGAAAGCGTAGTCGTGTGATGAACAGACTT
>ENA-OREM01001541-OREM01001541.1-marine-metagenome-genome-assembly--contig:-NODE-1541-length-11162-cov-12.794948_pt1 | contig 11162 bp, 14 predicted proteins | sample MGYA00248623_ERZ508561 | MGnify/ENA primary metagenome ERZ508561 (study PRJEB26227, sample SAMN06264494) | marine metagenome | isolation source: Columbia River Estuary | place: USA:Columbia River...
TTTTGTTGGGCGATCCATTGTTCTAGGACAATAAGCACCAAGAATAAAGGAATGGCGTAACTAAGCGCTTGAGCGTAGAGTTCCATTTATAAGCGTTTGCTGAGAAACTCAATACTTTGTGGCAAGGCAATTTCCGGATTAGCTACCATGTCTTGCTCGACAAAAAAATGTTCCACGCCACTCGTTTTAGCAACAGTGATCAGGCGATCCCAATCAACCACTCCCTGGCCAGCAGAACACATATACGGGAAAAGGGGAATCCATTCCGAGGGATTGTCTCCATCTTCGGCAAAATATACCAGCTCTTTCATGTCTTTAAGGTGCATCATTTTATAGCGATTCGGATGCTTCTCTATCAAGCTTATAGGGTCGGCCCCCCCGGCCATTGTCCAAAAAATATCCATTTCAAAAAACACAGATTGAGGATCAGTGCCTGAAAATATTAGATCAATAGGAGTAATCCCCTCCTTTTCTTTAAGCCCATATCCATGGTTGTGGTAGGCAAATCGAACACCTCGCTCCAACGCCTTTTCACCAATTTTATTGAAGCGATCTGCCATAGAACGGTATCCGTCCAAGTCTTTTCTATATTCTTCTGGAATGGAAGGAAGCACCAAGTAAGTGGCTCCAGCTGCCTGAGCAGCCTCCGCTAAAGCATCCATATTGTTTTCCAATGTAGCTAAATCCGTGTGCATGGAGGGGATGCTGAACCCCAATGTTCGGGCAAGATTCAGAAATTCGGTTTGGGATAATCCAAAATAACCACTCCCATCAAAACCAAGCATGGGGGTAACTGCTTTCCAAGAAGTAATATTAGCAGGGTCGCTAAATGGATATGGACCAAAAAGTTCCAATTGATTGAAACCCATGGCAGCCAGTTGTTCCAGTCCAGACCGGACATCGGCACTTAACGAAAGAGGGACTGTAAACAATTGAATCCCCATGGTTTTCAGGGGATTCTTGAGGTTAGATATACAGCCAGGCAACAAAAGAGCTGCTGCGCCGGCCAAACTAGTTTTTTGGATAAATGTTCTCCTGGGGATCATGGCTGAGGTTGGTTTTGATCTTAAATATAATCTTATTCTCAAACTCAGCCAACCCCAGTGAATCTCTTTGGCCTAATCCAAATCAAACTTTAACCCCAATGACAGGGTGTGCAGGTCCTCCAATTGATTTTTAAACAAAGGAGATAGGTAGAGCTCGTCGATATCTTGCTCGATCAATAGTTCTTTTTTTGAACGGAGCCAGCTCAGGCATTCTCGAATCATGATTTGTCGCAACCACCCCTCGAAAGCCCCTTCGTTTTTAAACTGGTCAATTTTTGTCAATGCTTTAAAAAAACCATCGAGCATTACCTCTTCCGCATGTTGAGTGTCTTTGATGTAGTTTCTGCAAACACCCAGCATTTTGGCCCCAAAACGATGAAAGAGTTCCGCCTGGGCATTTCGTTCATGGAGACGTGCCTGTTGGATCAGTTCAGTGAGGGACTTTTTGCGGTTGATCAAATTCATGTACTCGGGCTACACATCTATAGACGCATAAAAAAGGCAAATGGTTACTTTTTCTGCTAAATTAGTGGCAAATAAGTGGATTGATGAACGCATTTGCCCAAAATACCTCCGTAATACACTACCAAAAGGGGTTGTATGATACCCATCCTTTTCCCGATCAAGTGTATGCTCGAGAAAAATTGGCCAACAGTGCTGTGTGCTGGATCAACACCTATGGACTCCACTTTCAGGAAGAATTTGCTCATCTGATTAAGGGGCTTACCTGGGATGATTTTTTAATTAAGTTATTGGGGGCTCCGGAGCACGCCAATAAATTACTTCATGTAGATCAGACACTTTTTGTTTCCATTCGCATTTTAAAAACGGATCAAAAAAGCCTGGGATCTGAGCAGATGTATTTTATGTTTGATCACCAGATACTTTGGAGCATTCAAGAGAAAAAAGGAGACTATTTCGGTTGGATTCGGGAACGTATCGAACACGATCGCGGCGTGGTGCGCAAACAAGGCACCGATTACCTATTTTACTTGATTTTGGAATCAATTGTAGAAAATTACAAGGCGACATTTCGAAAATTAACACAGAAAGAATGGGATATGTCTCGACTGCTACATACTGAGCCAACCACAGAGGTGATGTTGCGGTTGGAAAAAAGCAAAAAGAAATTAATCAAAATAAAAAGAGCCGGAACCTCACTGAGAGAGATATGTTTGAAGTTAGAATCAATCGACAACCACCAAGTGCACAAAAAGTATTTTGCTGAACTCAAGGAACAATGTGCGATTTTGCTTTCTGAAATCGATTTCGAGATTCAAGAGATTGAAAGCTCAGTAAATCTGATGTATAGCCTACAGAGCCAAAAGCTCAATGAGGTGATGAAAACCCTAACTATTTTTTCAGTGACCTTTATTCCACTAACTTTTTTGGCAGGAGTTTACGGTATGAATTTCAAGTATATGCCTGAGCTTTCTTCGCCAAATGGATACTATATCATTTTGGGAATTATGGCAGTTACTTTTATAGGCGTCCTGTCCTACTTCAAATCTAAGAAATGGTTTTAATTCCCTCTGCGCAAGAGGTTGTTGAAGTTGTTAAAGCTACAGGAACCCCAACGTATGCTGAAGTGGCCCAAAGGTTTTTTAAAACCGATCCGGGCCAATACGGTGCTGGAGATGTTTTCTGGGGCGTGCGCAATCCCCAAGCAAGAGCAATTGCCCAGCAATACGGTAGACTACCCCTCAAAGAAGTACATACACTGTTGGATCACCAGGTTCATGAAGTACGTATGGTGGGCGTATTGATCTTGGTGGAGCAATTCAAAAAAGCCAAAACAGCGTCAGAGAGAAACACCGTGTACGAATTTTACACCCATCATTTTGAGCGCATTAATAATTGGGACTTAGTCGATTTAAGCGCTCATATCATTGTTGGTGAGCATAGCGCTCAATACGGTACCGAAGTCTTGTATGACTGGGTAAATAGCGATCATTTGTGGACCAGACGTATTGCCGTAGTTGCTTGTTTACACTTAATCAAAAAAGATCGTTTTGAAGAAATACTATCGTTTTGCCTGACATTAAAAGACGATCCTGAATCATTGATGCATAAGGCGTGTGGATGGATGCTTCGCGAGGTTGGTAAAAGAGATGTAGCGGTGTTGCGCAGTTTTCTTGAGCAGTGGGGGAAACAACTGCCTCGGACAACTATTCGGTATGCCATTGAGCGTTTCCCAGAACCAGAAAGATTAAAATTACTTTCCTCAACAAAAAATAAATAATGCGTCGATTTTACTGGCTGATTTGTATGGTTTGTCTCGCTTTTCCTCGGATAAAGACGGGACCTAAAAATGCGGAACATCTTAAACCAATGAATCATAGGTCGCATAGTTTGGGTTTTGGTCGATGAAATTGAGCAGTTTGGTGATTAAATTTGATGAACAGCAATATGTGTATTGGATCAAGCTGTACGAATAGAAAAAGCACCCACTTGGGGTGCTTTAACACAACTTAACTAACAAACAAACAATAAGGTCACCCCTATTCTTTTACCCCATTGATTAGATAGGGGGCCTGTCCGTCACTGATAATGACCTTGGCATTGTTGGATTTTGAAAGCTCGATAAAAGCTTCAATGCTTCGGATTTTGATGATTTCATCAGTGAGGCCTTCGGCCAATATCTTTTGGGCATCGCGCTCACCGGTGGCTTCGATAATTTTGCGTTCCGCTTCAAGTTTTGATTGATCAAGTAAAAACACCATGCGCATGGCATCTTGCTCTGCCTGCAATTTTTGTTCTATAGAGGAAGAGAGCCCTCTAGGCAGTTGGATGCTTTTGAGCAGCACGGCTTCGATGATAATACCCTGGTTGGCCAAGGTTTCTTCCATTTTTCCTTTGATGGAGTACTCGATATCAGCCCGCTTTCCGGAGTGCATATCTTTGGCAAAAAACTGAGCACACACATCTGCCGAGGCTGATCTAAAGACACTGGTGATGATGGACTTGTAGTCTTTGCCGATCTCTTGAAGCACCTGGGGTACTTTTTCCGTCTCTAAACGGTAAAGAATAGAGATTTCAGAATCAACACTTAACCCTTCTTTACTGGGCAGGTTTAAAAACAACTCGATGTTGTTGGTTTGAATGGATGCTTTGACCACTTTAGAGGTAATCGGATTGAAAAACACCAATCCCTCTGTTTTAACTCCTTCAGAAAAATGTCCAAAGCGTTGTTTTACACCAGCTTCTCCCGGTCTGATTACTGCACAACTAGCCATAAAGCACATCGATAATAAAAAAGCAATCTGTTTCATAGGTCAAATATTTTATTTTCAAAGTTACCCCCCGATAACAGATTATTTTCATTTAATACATTTATCAAATGCATAAAAAATAATAGGCCCATCCTTGGTTTTTACCCTCGGTCCAGGGTACATTTGCCCTATGATTTCTCGTGATATTCAATCAGCTTGTGATTTGCTTCGCTCAGGAAGGGTGATTGGCATGCCTACCGAAACCGTTTACGGTCTGGCAGCTGATGCCCTAAATCCTCAGGGCGTTGCTGAAGTTTATCGAGTTAAAAAACGCCCCAGCTTTAATCCTTTGATTCTCCATGTGGCTTCACTAGCGCATGCTCAATCTCACGCATTGGTTTTTTATCCCCAAGCGGAAGCACTAGCCAAGGTGTTTTGGCCAGGCCCCCTGACTTTAGTTTTGCCCAAAAAAGCGCATATACCCGATCAGATTACAGCAGGCAAATCTACTTTTGCCGTTCGGGTACCCAACCATCCAGTGGCTCTTGCTTTGCTCGAGGCATACCCCAACCCAATTGTTGCTCCAAGCGCCAACCTATTTGGCACCTTGAGTCCAACCTCTGCGGCTCATGTCGTCCGCAATTTAGGCGACCAAGTCCCCTTAGTGTTGGATGGAGGCGATTGTAGCTTGGGTATAGAGTCTACCATTGTGGGCTTTACACCTGAGGGGATTCCCGAGGTATTTCGCTTAGGGTCCATCACTTTCGACCAGCTTAAAGAGGTCTGTCCAGATATTTTATTTAGGCCCGGGACCCACAAGGAGGTGTTGGCCCCTGGGATGTACCCCAAGCATTACGCTCCAAAAACACCCTTATTAGTGGTTGATCTATGGGATGAGGTGCACCAACTTTCCGAAAATTATGGGCGTGTTGCTATAGTTGCCCAAGAGCCGATGCCCGTTTTTGAATCAATCCCTGCCGATGTGTTTTACTGGTCAGATGATCTGTCACTTGAGGCTGTCGCCCATCATTTTTATCGAGTATTGGATAAACTTGATGAACAAAATTTTGATTTGATAGTCACCACTTGGTTTGCTGAGCATGGTTTGGGCTCCGCATTGAATGACAAGCTAAAAAGAGCGAGCTACACCTAATTATTACATGGTTAGGTGAATCAAGTAGAGGTACCAAGGTATTCCAAAGATAATATTCATCGGAAAGGTTACTGCCAAGGCCATGGGAATATAGATCCCTGGGTTGGCCTTTGGCGCAGCCAGACGCATGGCTGCGGGCACAGCGATGTATGAGGCACTTGCAGCTAGGACGGATAACAACAATCGATTTCCTTCAGTAACCATAAATAGATCACTGATAAAGGCCATGAGCGATCCGTTAATCAGTGGAATTCCAATGGCAAATACCACGGTAAACCAACCGTGTTTCCAAAATGATTTCAATTTTTTTCCGCTGGTAATCCCCATGTCCAAAAGAAATATCGCCAAGAATCCTTTGAATAAATCCGTGGTAAATGGCTTGATGCCTTCAGCTTGGGCGTCACTGGTTATATACCCGATGAGCAAGCTCCCCAAAATCAGAAATACACTGCCGTTAGTAAATGCGTGTTTGACTGTTTGCACGATGGGGATTTCATTGGTCTGTTTTTCGCGATGTAAGGAAATCAAAAGCATTCCCGTCACAATGGCGGGGGCTTCCATAGAGGCCATTACGGCCACCATATGCCCGCCAAAGTGAATCTGATGTGTCTCTAAAAATGCAACTGCGGTGATGAAGGTAACCGCGCTGACAGATCCATAAGAGGCTGCAATAGCTCCTGCATTTTCTACGCCTAATTTTCTTTTCAGCAGGTAAAACGTGTAGAGAGGCACTAGTGCTGAAGCCAATATCCCCGCCACCAAAGTCCCGATCATTTCAGCGTCCATAGAGCTGTGGGCCAGTTCTTGCCCACCTCGAAAACCAATAGAAAACAACAGATATAAGGTGATGAATTTTGAGGAGTGTTCCGGTATGGTCAGGTCGCTTTTTAATTGAACGGCCAATAAGCCTAAAATAAAAAAAAGTAAAGCAGGGTTGCTGAAGTTGTCAGCCAATAAATTCCATTCCAAATCGATTAAGCCTTAAGTTGAACATTGATTTGCGCGGCAATCTTGTGATTGCCTGTCGGCTCAATACTGCTTAAGTACGATTCAATAATGGCGCGCTGTTCCCTCAATTTTTCAATTTGTAGGTCAAAAGCAGTAGTATCTATCTGATGATTTCTTTCCCATGCCGCCCAACGATCTATCTTGCACTGATTGATCTGTTGCGCAATCCATTGACCGAGCAATTGATTCAGTTCCTTTTTTTCAAAATTTCCTTCCAACAGTGAAAGGTCCAAATCTTTTGATTTAATTTTTTGTTTGTTCATGGGGTTGGTTTAGGTTTCTTTCACGTATCCACAGAGCAACCATAATGATAAAGCTGGCGCAGAAGGCCTCAGCAAATAGATCTATTTCTAGCCAAAGGAGCGCGATCAGCCAGAAGGCTAGGAAGCATGCGATAAAAAATCTTTTGAGTGGATTCATTTTTGGAGGCAAAGTTGTGACATCAGTTTTATTTATTTTTATATATGTTTATTATGCATTATATAATAAATGTTTATGGATTACAATAAGTGCAAAACCCTGGATCTTCTAGAAGTTTTCCCCCTTTATTGTGTTCCAATTGTTGGTATCCGCAACGAGCGCAACGATGAAGCCAACCCATCACAGAACTAGTGGGTTGTCCGCACTGCGCACAAGGCAGCCCATGAAGGGGTTTATCTGGAGAAAATCCAAGTGTCTTGCATTTAGGGCATTTCATGTGTATATGGGATACCAGCTTTTCAGCGCATTGACCAATGGTTTTCATGCGTGTGGGATTCATCATTGCCCTCATATCGGTTTCCACCCATGCGGACCCTTCCTGATTAATCAGTATTTGAGCGTATTTTTTCAATTGATCTTCTTGGGTAATCCCTTTGAGAAAAACAGGTTTGTCCCCATGTGGTCTTTTCAAGATCAGCCCATGCGAGGGGAATTGTGTTTGCCTGACAAACAGCTCTAGCCCTTCAAGATCCTCAATCATTTGGCTGTTGAAGTTGGTTTCCAACGAGTGCACTGTGGCTGTTATCTCAAGTCTGTTTCTTAAGTCCACAAACATCAATACCTCAGTATTTATTGGAATAAACGGTATGCTTGGGTGTGGACCAAACGAGCCCTCACTGGCTACCGCTAAATCGGTGTCCGTATTTTTCATCGCTTGTGCGCACTTGACCCTCAGCGCCTCTAAAGGGCTCACAACTCTGGGGATTTCTCCACTAAACGTTCCCAGTAAATCTGAATTCCAGTCTTTAGGTAGGATGGGATGTACTTGAAAATGTCTCTTAAACAGTGGTGCGATGACGTCTTCTTTGCCGTGCATGGTGGCGATGACCATCTTTCTATTTTTGAATTGCATCGGTGCTTTTTTGTCAAATAAATGATGAATTAATCATATATTTATATATATCATTTATATCTTTGTTATAAATATATGTTATGAATTATACCTTGCATCAGTTACAGATATTTACGGAGGTAGTACGTAATAAGAGCATCACTAAGGCCGCCGAGGCCATGCACATGACCCAACCTGCTCTTTCGATTCAGTTGAAAAATTTTCAACGTCAGTTCGAATTCCCTTTGGTAGAGATCTTGGGTAAAAAGCTTTACATCACGGATTTTGGGACAACCATAGCAGAAATTGCACAAAATATTTTGCAAGAAGCGGATGCCATTAAATACAAAACGAAAGAATACAGTGGTCTAATTGCGGGCAAGTTGCGCATCTCATCTGCCTCCACGGGTAAGTATGTTATGCCCTATTTTCTGACTGATTTTTTGGCAGATCACCCCGGTATTGATTTGACGATGGATGTGTCCAACAAGACTAAAGTGATCAAGAGCCTAGCGGATAATGCGATAGATTTTGCTTTGGTTTCGGTTCTGCCTACACAACTTGACGTGGAAGAAGAGTTGCTGATGCAAAACCAATTGTTCTTAGTGGGAAATACCACTGAGTTCGATCCTAATCGCCCTTTGATTTATCGAGAAGAAGGCTCGGCTACCCGAGTAGCTATGGATCATTATTTCAGCAAACGCACAGATAGAAAGGGGCTAAAGTTGACCTCTAACGAGGCGGTAAAACAAGCGGTAATCGCCGGTTTGGGTTATTCGATCTTACCTGTGATCGGTATAAAAAATGAATTATCCCGGGGGCAGTTGCATATCATTGACAGTCCTGGACTCCCCATTACCACCAATTGGAGGTTGATCTGGCTAAAGAATAAAAAGCTATCTTCCGTAGCTCAGGCCTATTTAGCTCACGTGCGCCAAAACAAAAAAATAATTATGGAACAGTACTTTAGCAAGCACCATGAATAAATTAAACTTACTCATCATTTTTTCTGTTGTTTTTTTACAAAGCCTCAGGGCCCAGTCTGCGCCTGAACCCGAAGTTGCCCAAGCCGTGACCCAGATGTTGCGCGCCCAAGAAGCAGCTTGGAACAAGGGAGATCTGTCCGCTTTTATGGAGGGATACTGGGTCTCCGATGATTTGGTTTTTGTGGGAGGTCGCGGGCCCACCTACGGGTATGAAAACACATGGGCAGGATATGTAAAGGGTTATCCCGATCGGGCTGCGATGGGGCAATTACAGTTTGATTTTTTGCGCATGACCCAATGGGATGAAAACACCCTTCAACTGATCGGTCGATATACCTTGACCAGAGAAGACGATACGCCCACAGGATACTTTACCTTGTTGCTGCGCCGCATAGAGGGAACTTGGAAGATCGTCAGTGACCACTCCTCTGCCGCCCCGCAATAAGTGCGTAAAATATGATGAACTATAAAGTTTTGGTGCTCCTAAGTTGTCTAAATTTGTACACTCAATAATATTGATCCCAGGTGTCTTCAAAAAAAGCGATTGTTATAGGTGCAGGTGTGGGCGGAATAGCTACGGCCATTAGGCTTCAGCTCCAAGGATTCAACGTTCAGGTTTTTGAGAAAAACGATTATCCCGGCGGGAAATTAACCCATTTCGAAATCGACGGATTTAAGTTTGATGCGGGTCCGAGCTTATTTACGAGCCCACGGTTGATCGAAGAATTATTTGCCTTGGCCAAAGAGCCGATTGCTCCCTACTTTTCCTACGAAAAACTTGAAGTCGCCTGTACTTATTTTTATGAGGATGGCGTTCGCATCAAGGCCTACACTGATTCAGAGGCATTTGCCAAAGAGTTGTTGGAAAAAACAGATGAGCCCTCAGAAAATATCTTTAGATATCTTCATAGCGCATCTTTAGCCTATCGCAACATAGCCAATATCTTTTTAAGATATTCGTTACACACTGTTCAGACCCTAACAAAAGCTCCAATTTTCAAAGCCATAAGTAACTTTAAATGGGCTTATCTGTTTCAATCCTTAAATGACTACAATCAGTCCTCATTTAAGTCCCCCAAATTAGTTCAGTTGTTTAATCGATTTGCGACCTATAACGGCAGCAATCCGTACCAAGCTCCAGCCATGCTTTCTTTGATTGCACATTTGGAACACAATGAAGGAGCTCATTACCCTAAAGGGGGTATGATCAGCATTACGAATGCCCTGTATCGTTTAGCATTGAAAACAGGGGTTGAGTTTTCATTGGGTCAATCCGTGAAGCAGATTGTGGTTGAAAATGATCGTGTAAAGGGCGTTCTGGTCAATGAAGTGTTTCACCAGGCCCAAGTTGTGGTGAGCAATATGGATGTCTACTTCACCTATAAACAGTTGTTGAACAACCCCATCAAGGCTGCACAGGTAAAAAAACAGGAGAGAAGCAGCAGCGCGCTTATTTTTTATTGGGGGATGAATAAATCATTCCCTTCATTAGGGTTGCACAATATCTTTTTTAGCAACGATTACCGAGCAGAATTTGAAGCGATTTTTCATACAGGATTGCCGTATGCCGATCCGACCGTTTATGTCAATATTACCGACAAAATGGAGCCAGGAGCTCACGCCCCTATGGGGAAAGAAAACTGGTTTGTGATGATCAATGTTCCCGCCAATACCGGCCAAGACTGGGCGGCATGGGAACAGTTTTATCGCCAAGCGATTATCCAGAAGTTAAACAGGGTATTGGGGGAGCAAATCGAATCCTCTATAACTGTTTCAGAGGTCCTTAGCCCCGTGACTATCGAGTCAAAAACAGCTTCCTATATGGGTTCACTGTACGGAACTAGTTCCAACAGCAGGATGGCAGCATTTATGAGGCATCCCAACTACAGCAAGGCTATTGACGGCCTCTATTTTGTAGGTGGAAGCGTACATCCAGGTGGCGGCATACCGCTATGTTTGTCCGGAGCAGCCATAGTGTCGGATTTAGTCCAAAACAAATACAACACGCATATTTCACCGAATAATTCTGTACATGAAAAAAATTAACCCCCTGTTTTTAGCGCTGCTATTTCATGGTTCAGGCGTGTTGGGTATTCTCTTTACACCCTATAAAGATTGGTTTGTCAGCAGTACACCTTTGGTGCTGTTGTTTATGTTTTTACTACTGGCCAATACCCAACTAAAGTCCCTCAAAAACTTTTTGTTGTCCTTTGCCATCGCCTTTGTCATCAGTATGGCGACAGAGATCATTGGGGTGAATACTGGTCTGCTTTTCGGCGAGTATCAGTACGGCCCTGTGCTGGGGCCAAAAATTCTAGGAGTACCCTGGCTGATCGGCCTAAATTGGTTTGTGATTGTATACTGCTCCGGATCTTTTTTGCTTCAAAGCATTGAGCTGATTAAAAACAAATTAAAAATTCCATTGACAGGGGCAACATCGACCAC
>ENA-OREM01001545-OREM01001545.1-marine-metagenome-genome-assembly--contig:-NODE-1545-length-11142-cov-2.650791_pt1 | contig 11142 bp, 8 predicted proteins | sample MGYA00248623_ERZ508561 | MGnify/ENA primary metagenome ERZ508561 (study PRJEB26227, sample SAMN06264494) | marine metagenome | isolation source: Columbia River Estuary | place: USA:Columbia River Estuary...
ACCTTCACACGGCTCGGCACCTGACATCGCAGGTCGAGGCATTGCGAACCCCTACTCAATGATTGGGTCGGTCGCAATGATGCTCGAAATGAGTTTTGGAATGGAGGCTGAGGCCAAGAACGTCTGGCATGCAATGCAAGAGGTCTTCGCTCAGGGCAATTCGACTCCCGATCTTTCGAAGCCAGGCGCTGGTGTGAATATGATTAGCACGAGTGCCTTCGGCGATCTCGTTGCCGCCGAACTCGCAAAGTGCCCAAAAGTTTAAAGCAGGCTTGCCAGCAGAAAAGACCAAAAAGCGCTTGCTAACGAGGCGCTTTTTTTTGCAGCGCACTAACCAAATGCTTCGGCATGCATCCTGAGGTTAATCATGCGAAGCGTCGCTTTCACCGCGGCGAGTACCTGATTAGAATCCACGCCGCGCGTTTTAAAGTCCTGCTCCTGCCATTCCCACGTGATGATACACTCGGTGAGCGCGTTGATCTTTCCACCTCGCGGTATGTGGACCTCGTAGTCAATCAGGGCAGGCATGTCGAAGCCAGTTGGCTCGAGAATTTTCTCGATCGCATCGAAGAATGCAGCAAACCCACCATTGCCCGAGCCCGAACCTTGCGCTTCTTCGTCGCCTATTTTTACGCGAATGCTTGCCGTGCTTTCAACGTCGAGGCCGCTGTTGATGTAACAATTAAGAAGCGAAATGTGCTCGAAGTCACCACTTTGCATGACATCTGCAATGATGAACGGCAGGTCTTCGGAGGTAATAATCTGCTTTGAGTCACCGAGTCTGACAACGCGCTCGAGCACTTTTGCCTGATCCTCTTTACTGAGGCTTATCCCTAATTCATCCAGATTATTTATAAGCGACGCCTTGCCGCTCATCTTACCCAGCGCATAAACGCGTTTGCGCCCGAATCGCTCTGGGCTCAGATTAGTCACGTAGAGGTCGCCTTTTAAGTCGCCATCCGCATGAATACCTGCTGTCTGAGTAAAGACATCCGCGCCCACAATCGGCGTGTTAGCGGCGATCCACTTGCCAGAGAAATTTTCAACCATGCGGCTAAGCGTAGTGATACGTGTCTCGTCTATTCCGAGCGCCATGCCCATCTTATCGCGCAGCGCCACGGCAACCTCGGCAAGCGAGGCGTTTCCTGCCCTCTCGCCGAGACAGTTTATTGTGCAATGAATCGTGTTGATGCCGACTTCCACCGCCGCGAGGGCATTAGCCGTTGCGAGGCCGTAGTCGTTATGCGGATGAAAATCGAAGGTCTGATCTGGGAACCGCGCCATCATGTCAGTGAGCGACTCGCGAACCTCTTCGGGAGACAACAAGCCCAGGGTGTCTGGCAACAAGTAGTGACCGATACCAATCGATCGGGTCGCCTCGATAAGACCAAAAACATAGTCGGGGCTGTCGGCGTAACCATTCGACCAATCCTCTAAATACATATTCACGCGCAGGCCCTTCTCATGCGCGTAGGCTACCGTCGCCTCGATATCGGCGACATGTTGTTCCAGAGTTTTGCTCAGCTGCTCACGGCAGTGTTTCTCGCTGCCTTTCGCGAGCAGATTGATGACCTTGCCACCCGCACTGACTATCCAGTCGACACTGCGCTTGCGATCGACAAAGCCAAGCACCTCGACGCGATCGACAAGGCCGTTCTCCTCCGCCCATTCGGTAATCTGCGCCACCGCCTGCTTTTCTCCGTCGGACACGCACGCCGAGGCTACTTCGATGCGGTCGACCTTGAGCGACTGCAGCAACGCGCGTGCGATACTCACTTTTTCGCTGCCGGAAAATGAGACGCCTTGAGTCTGCTCGCCATCGCGTAGCGTAGTGTCTAGTAGCTGAATGCGGCGAGCTTTGGGTTTAGAATTCATAGCAGTGTCTCTGTTGATTTGGCGGCCCTGATTAGCAGGACCCGCTGAGTCTAGCAAAGTCGATAGCTGGTGTTAATCGCTCCGCGATTTTTCGACACCACCGAAAATTGCGCACATTCGCCGGTATCTCCACTTCTTTGCGGGCGCTTAACCTCCAATGCGTTTAATAACGTAGAATACATCTTCATTTGATTAACCAACTCAAAACGAGAGCAACACATTGTGAACTCTGAGAATACCCAGTCCGACAGCAAAGAAAGCATTAACGCCCACACCGACGAGTCCTCTTATCCTCGCGCAGGCCTGCTCCGACGCCTGGCAGCCCTACTCTATGATGGCTTTCTTGTGTTTGCGATGTGGATGTTTATCGGCTACGCGATGCTGGGCATCTTCGGCACCGATAGCAATCAGGTGGTCGAGGGTGTTGTTCAAACAGACTCTGTGGTTAGCACACTCACTTTCTTACTGATGGTTGCGAGTAGCTCCGGGTTCTATCTCTGGTTCTGGACTCGTGGAGGGCAAACACTCGGAATGATTTCTTGGCGTTTAAAAGCGGTGTCTTTCGACGATCGGCCGATGAGTGTCCGTCAAGGCATAATCCGATTCTTCTCAGCATGGCCCGCTTTCTGGCTCGCCGGAATCGGCTATTTCTGGCTTTACCTCGACAAGAATAACGATGCACTGCACGACAAAATGAGCGAGACCAAGGTCATTCTGATGCCGAAGGGCCATAAGCCATTCGAGAAGAAAACAACGTAAAAAGCGCTAGCGCACCCTTAGCATCGACACGATCCCCAATGCCGCACAGCTCACAATGGGTAGCAATACGGCAAACAGCGGGTTAATACCAAGCAGCAGGCTTGCCGGTTCTAGCAGCTGCTGCAGTATGGTAAACAGAAGCCCAACACCTATTGCGACAAAGACCCGAAAGCCCATCGTCGCTTCGCGCAGCGGGCCGAAAACGAATGAGACCGCTAATAGCACAAGCGCAAGCGTCGCTAGCGGCTGCAGTAATTTCCCCCAAAAACTTAGCATATAGCGATCGGAATCCAGTCCTTGTGACTCAAAGAAACGAGCGAAGTTATAGAGGCCGCTGATCGACTGCCTGTCTGGCTCTACAAGCAGTACCGCGAGCAATTCCGGAGAGAGATCAACCAGCCAGTCTTCACTCTCACGCTGTGCTGTGACCACCGAGTCTGCCAAAAACCGAGTCTCTGACACATTCTCTAGTCGCCAATAACCTCCTTCGACGGCGTCGATATACTGCGCACTCTGCGCGAAACTGATGCTCGCCAGACCAATTACTGCCTTTGGCTTAGAATCTGCCGACTCGAGCTCAGCGCCTGTTAAACGATATCGCGAGACGCCATACAGTGACTCTCCTCCGGGCGCGATGGCATTCACGTGAACGAACTCATCGCCAATGCGACGCCAACTCCCTTGGCCGGCGTCGATTGCCTGCACGCCGCTTCGCAATACCGCCTTCGAACTCTGCGCAGACTGCTGGAGCGTAGGCGCAATGTATTCGCCAAGCACGAGGCCTGCAATCATGACCACAAATGCCGGCTTCAACACCGCCCACACCAAACGCCAGGTGCTGACGCCCGACGACTGAATGACTATTAATTCGTTATGGGAAGGCATGACACCGAGACCGATAAGGCTGCCGCCTAGCGCCGTAAAGGGAAGAAGCTGGAATACCCGCGAGGGGAGCGTCTTAAGCACATACAAAAGTGCCTGCGCAGAAGTGTAGGCATTTTCGCTATCGCCTAGCTCCTCGACCAATGCGAACACCACATCGATACTCAGCACGAGCGAGATGACCACAAGCATAGCGAGCAACACGCGCTTGCGTATGTAGGAATCAATAAGCGTCATGGGTTTGCTAACCATTAGATCGCCCTCGCTGCGGCGCGCCTGGGCAGGTTAAGAAAACCATTTGCCGCGAGAGCAATAAAAAGAAACACCCCGTGAACCCACCACATACCCAGGGACGGAGATAATTCGCCCACCGAAATCGCATCGCGGCAATACTGCAGCAGCACAAAGTAGGTCGCATAGAGCAAAGCGGCTGGCACGAGACGAGAATAACGCCCCTGCCTCGGGCCGACTCGGCTTAGTGGCACGGCGATAAGCGTGAGTATCGGCACAAGCAGGAGTGTCGCGATACGCCACTGCAATTCGGCGATGCGGGCGAGGTCGGCGCTGCCGACTAATGCTAGAGTGGACAGCGTTTCTTCTTCGAGAATAAGCTCACGCTCGCGAGCATCGGGGAGTCGGATCGACTGGGTTTGTGATCGGCTCACCGTGTAATCGGCGGCGCCAGGGATCCCGTCATATTGCGCGACATTGCTCAGCTGCATAAACCGCGAACCATCGGGTTCGACAACGGGTCGTGCGCGCTCGGCAATGAGTATCCTCGGGGCAGCATCGGCGCCCGTTGCGACAAACACGCCTTGCAACTGCCGCTCCCCCGCGTCGGGAGTAGACACCCGTTCGGCATGTGTGACGCGCGCACCTCCACCGAAGCTCTGAAACTGCCCTGCAACAATTAAATCGACTTCGGTGAGGTTTTTCTGCGCCTGTAGCAGTTCCTCTGTTTTGCGCACGCCCCAAGGCGCGAGCACCAATGAAAGGGAGCCAACGAGAAACATAACCAGTGCAGCAAACCCTAGGCTCATGCGCACAAGTTTCCGCTCGCTGAAACCACTCGCTATCAGCACCACCATTTCGTTTTCGGCATACATCCGCCCGTACACAAGCAGTATAGACAGAAAGAAAGCGAGCGGGACGATAACGAGGAGGAAGTCGGGAAGGCGGAAAATAATCAACAGAAACAGGGCGTCTGTCGCAAGCTCACCCGCGACAGCCTGACCCAAGTACTGGATAAACCGGCCAGTGAGCGCTACAACCAAAAGCACGAGCGTGACAGCTGCCATCGCTTGGAGGAGCTGCCGGCTAAGATAGCGAAATACGATCAATCGGGCCTGCTCCGCGTTTTAGAATGGCTGAGGCACAAGTCTAATCGATTTGACGCGGGTACGTTAGTCTCGCTAAGCCACCCTCACCTGAGGCATTTCTATCCTCGTTTTGAATGCTGCGGGAACATCAGCCAATTGGTGTTTATCGAAATCCATAAAAACAACACCAGCTTTCGCCTTACAGACGATCTGGTCAAGCGCTGCGTTGTTCACCGTAAAGCCAATATCACACCCATAGCGGGTAAATTCGCCTACCGAAACATCGATAATGAGGGTGTCGTTGGCGAAAGACTCGGCGCGGTATTCGATAGCAAAATCGGTGACCACAAGACCTAGGCCATAAATATTGCCCTCGGTGAAGCCAAGATCGCCCAGCATCTGGAGCCTTGCCTCGTGCAGAATCGCCACCATTGCTGTGCTGTCTAAATGCTTCGCGTAGTTCAAATCGCTGATCCCCACTTTTCGTTCCATACGAAAGCGTGGGTTGTCTGGAGTACTCACCTTAATTCTCGGCATATAAATTCTCCTGTATAGGCATTATAAGCTATGACCTGCTTTTCGCTGGAGAGTTCCAACAAGGTGACCGCGATACCCTTGGTTAACGTTCATAATAAGATTCGGCTAATCAGTCGAAAAGCTGTGTTGAAAATTTGCATAAGCCTCTGAAACTCCCTAGGATTATCGACCTAAATCGAGACTCACCTCAGCATCCCAATAGGATTACCGATGAAAACTGCTCTGAAAACCAGTAACCCCGTTCGACTTGTCACTGATTGCCTCGTTATTGCCGTCGCAGCGAAGAATAAATTCAGCGCCGAAGCAAAAGAAATCGACATAGCAAGCGGCAAACGACTCGCGCGCGTGCTCGAAAATGGCGACTTTGATGGCAGCCTCGGCACGTCGCTAATGCTGCAGGGGTTAGAGGGCGTGAAGGCAAAGCGTGTTTTACTCGTAGGCTGTGGCGACAAAGCCAAACTCTCTCTCAAAGAGGCTCGGAAGCTACTGGTAAGCATTACTAAAAGCTTGCTTTCAAGCCAAGCGAAGGACGCGCATCTCGCGCTCGCCAGCCTCGCACTCGCCGGGGCAGATCATTACTGGCTGGCAGAACGCCTCGCACAAGAGCTCGAAGATGCAAGCTACAGCTACAGCACTACAAAGAGCACAAAGGCGAAAGCATCAGCGCTTAAGTCTATAAGCCTCGCGGCGCCTAAAGGCACCTCTAAAGCAAAAATCGATACAGCATTCGCCAGCGGTGTCGCCACCGGTCGCGGTATCAATTGCGCCAAAGAACTGGGGAATTTACCTGGCAACATCTGCACACCTACCTACCTTGCACAGCAGGCGATTGACCTCGCCAAGGGTAACCGAGCACTGACCGTGAAAGTCCTTTCTGAAAAACAGATGGCGCGCCTTGGCATGGGCTCCCTGCTATCGGTATCGGCCGGGTCGTCTCAAGAGGCGCAGTTGATAGTGATGGAATACAAAGGCGCGAAAGTGAAGCCGAAAGCTGATCGACCTGCGCCGCATATGCTCGTCGGCAAGGGCATTACCTTTGACACCGGTGGCATCAGCCTAAAGGCTGGCGCTGCTATGGACGAGATGAAATTCGACATGTGTGGCGCTGCGAGCGTCATCGGCACAATGGCCGCAGTGGTCGAAATGGCACTACCAATCGATATCGTTGCCATTGTTGCCGCGGCAGAAAATATGCCTAGCGGCAAGGCAACCAAGCCCGGTGACGTCGTAACAAGTATGTCTGGCCTCACCATCGAAATTCTCAACACCGATGCCGAAGGCCGCCTCGTGCTCTGCGACGCCCTCACCTATGGAGAGCGTTATAAGCCGGCTAGCGTCATCGATGTCGCCACCCTGACAGGCGCCGCGGTCGCCACCTTTGGCTCGCATGTGAGCGCAATGCTGAGCAACGACGACGCATTGGCAGCAGAGCTCTCCGACTGCGGCAATGCGAGCCTAGATCAGGTGTGGCAGCTTCCTCTGCACGATGAATACCAGCACCTGCTCGACAGCAACTTCGCCGACATAGCCAACATAGGTGGCCCGCGTGCGGGAACGATTACCGCAGCTTGCTTCCTGTCGCGCTTTACTAAAAAGTTCAAGTGGGCGCACTTAGATATTGCCGGAAGCGCATGGAACAGCGGCGCGGCAAAGGGTGCGACTGGTCGCCCAGTGTCACTTCTGCTCGAGTATCTCCGTCGTAAGGCAGCCTAATCTAAAGCGATAAAGAGCGCCTACGAGATGACGCAAATAAACTTCTACAACCTGCAACAGGACACCGAGCAGATGCGCAAGCTCTTCGCCTGCCGGCTAACCGAGAAGGCCCTCTCGCTTGGGCATCGCGTCTGTTTGTTCGCGGGCAGCGAGGCGATAGCGAGTGAAATCGATGCGCTTTTGTGGTCATTTTCGAGCACTAGCTTTATTCCGCACTCAATCGTCGCGGCAAATGGCACAAGTGCGGAGGACGTCAGCATCGCGGTGTCGACTCTGCCGCGCGATGCCACCGACGTCGTCATCAACCTGACGAGCGATGCGCTCGACAATGTCGAAGGCATCGCGCGCGTCAACGAAATCATTATCCAAGAGCCGGAGGCACTCGAGCAGGCTCGTGCGCGCTACCGCCACTATCAGCAAGCGGGTGTTAAACCCGAGATGATTAAGCTCTAATCAGGCTCTGACTAAGCCCTATTTACGCGTCATTTGAGCGTCATTTAAACGCCCAAGGATCTCTGCGAAGGCCAGCGCCTTGCGGTATACTTGCGACCTTTTAGCAATCACGCTCTATTCAAAAGACTCAAGCAAACGAAGCGAATCATGGAAAAGACTTACCAACCCCAGCAACTCGAAGCCAACTGGTATAAGACATGGGAGGAGCGCGGCTATTTTGCGCCGCAGGGCGATGGCGATCCTTACTGCATCGTCATCCCGCCGCCGAATGTCACCGGCAGACTGCATATGGGGCATGGTTTCCAACACGCAATCATGGACGCACTAACCCGCTACCATCGCATGCTGGGGTGCCAAACCCTGTGGCAGGTAGGCACCGATCACGCAGGCATTGCGACACAAATGGTTGTCGAGCGGCAATTGAACGCGGCGGGCACTTCGCGTCAAGAAATCGGCCGCGAAGACTTCGTGAATAAAGTCTGGGACTGGAAAGAAGAATCAGGCGACATCATTACCCAGCAGCTGCGCCGCTTAGGTTCATCATTAGATTGGTCGCGCGAACGGTTCACCATGGATGAAGGACTGTCGAAAGTCGTCGAGAAGGTGTTCATCGACCTCTACAACGAAGACCTGATTTACCGTGGCAATCGCCTCGTCAATTGGGATCCGCAGCTGTTAACCGCGATCTCGGATCTCGAGGTTGTATCGGAAGAAGAAGAGGGATCGATGTGGCATTTCCGCTACCCGATCGCCGACAGCGATGAGCACTTGGTCATCGCCACCACGCGTCCCGAGACGCTCTTAGGCGACAGCGCGGTTGCCGTTCATCCAGAGGATGCCCGCTATACACACCTCGTTGGCAAATTCGTCGATCTGCCCCTGTGCGGCCGCCGCATACCCATCGTTGCCGATGACTATGTAGACCCCGAATTTGGCACAGGCTGTGTGAAGATTACCCCCGCACACGATTTTAATGACTACGAGGTAGGCAAACGCCATGACCTCGAGATCATCAATATATTGACCAAACAGGCGAGCATTAACGACGAGGCACCTGAGGCCTACCGCGGCCTCGACCGCTTCGAGGCACGTAAGCAGATAGTCGCCGATATCGAGGCGCTTGGCCTGCTTGAGAAAATCGAACCTCACAAACTGAAGGTGCCGCGCGGCGATCGCAGCGGCGTAATTATCGAGCCCTATCTCACACACCAATGGTATGTGGCAGTACAGTCGCTCGCAGACCCTGCTATTAAAGCAGTCGAGAACGGCGATATTGAGTTCGTTCCGAAAAATTGGGAAAACACCTATTTCGCTTGGATGCGCAATATTCAAGACTGGTGTATCAGCCGTCAGCTTTGGTGGGGACACCGTATTCCCGCATGGTATGACGAAGACGACAAGGTCTATGTAGGCACCGACGAGGCTAGCGTTCGTGCTGCACATGGGCTTGGTGACGACATCATTCTCAGACAAGACGAAGACGTGCTCGACACGTGGTTCTCCTCTGCATTGTGGACTTTCTCGACATTGGGCTGGCCTGACGAAACCGAGTTCTTTGACAAGTTCCACCCAACCAACGTGCTCGTTACCGGGTTCGACATCATCTTCTTCTGGGTTGCTCGGATGATTATGATGACGCTCAAGTTTACCGGCCAAATTCCGTTTAAGAAGGTGTATATCACCGGCCTCGTACGCGATGAAAATGGGCAGAAGATGTCTAAGTCGAAGGGCAACATCCTCGACCCTATCGACCTCATCGATGGCATTAGTATCGAAGACTTACTCGCCAAGCGGACTGCCGACATGATGCAGCCGCAGCTAAAACAAAAAATAGAAAAGGCAACGAAAGCCTCGTTCCCAGACGGCATCGCCGCCTATGGCACCGACGCGCTGCGCTTTACTTTTTATTCGCTCGCATCAACCGGCCGCGACATCAAATTCGACCTCGGACGCACGGAAGGCTACCGCAATTTCTGTAACAAAATATGGAATGCGGCACGCTATGTGATGATGAACATGGAAGATAAAAGCGTTAGCGATGCGGCACATCATGCGCCGCATTTCTCGCCCGCCGACCGCTGGATAATCAGCCGTTTCGAAAGCACTGCAAAGCAAATCGAAGAGTGCATGGAGTCTTACCGCTTCGACATAGCCGCGCAGACGCTGCAAGAATTTGTCTGGAACGAGTACTGCGATTGGTATGTTGAGCTCTCGAAGCCGGTGTTATGGGATGACGAAGCTAACCCTGAGGCCGCCGCGGCCGCGCGTTTCGTTCTCTTAAGCATTTTAGAAAAAAGCCTGCGTTTAATGCATCCGTTTATGCCCTATATCACTGAAGAAGTATGGCAACGCATCGCACCTCTGCTCGGCATAACAGGCGACAGCATCATGCTGCAACCCTTCCCTGTGCCTAATGCGGACAACCGCGACGAGCAGGCAGAAGAAAGCATCGAATGGATAAAAGGCGTTATCGTTGGCATCCGCAACATTCGCGGCGAGATGGACATATCACCTGCTAAAACTATCAAGGTGTTTCTGCGCAGCGATAATCAAACCGACAAGCAGCGTCTTGATGAAGCGCGTGTCTTCTTGCAGAAGCTAGCCAAGCTCGAAAGCATCGACTGGCTCGAGCCGGGCGCTACTGCCCCGACTGCAGCGACGCAGTTGCATGGGCAACTCGAAATACTCGTTCCCATGGCAGGGCTTATCGATGTCGCAGCCGAACAGGCGCGACTCGATAAAGAAATTGGCAAACTCGAGGGCGGTATAAAGGCGGTAGGCGGCAAGCTGGGCAATGCCAAATTCGTCGACAATGCGCCCGACGCTGTGGTTGCCAAAGAGCGTGAGAAACTCGCAGAGATGGAATCGGCGGTGGTTGCCTTGCGCACGAAACGCGAAGAATTGGCGGCGCTGGCTTAAGCCTGCGCCGTTTCGTCTGTGGGCGCTATTCTGCGCGCAATTCGCGCGGCATGCTAAAGACAATATTTTCTTCAACACCGTCGAGCTCGAGCGGCTTCGCACCAGACTCTCGCTCTAACCATTCGACAACTTGTCTCACCAGAATCTCTGGCGCTGAGGCGCCAGCGGTCACGCCGAATCGCGACTTGCCCTTGAGCCAAGCAGGGTTTATGCCTTCGACGTTGTCGACCAGATAGGAATCACAGCCTAAGCGCTCGGCCAACTCCTTTAGACGATTCGAGTTAGAACTATTAGGCGAACCTACCACCAGCAGCAGGTCACATTCGAGTGCAAGCTGCTTAACCGCGTCTTGGCGATTTTGGGTGGCATAGCAAATATCTTTTTTCCGCGGCCCCTCAATCGTTGGAAAACGTTCGCGCAGGGCATCGATCACAAGCGACGTGTCATCCATCGACAGCGTAGTTTGGGTAACGTAAGAAAGATGCTCGGGATTTCCAACCTCTAGTTTCGCCACGTCCTCGACCGACTCCACCAAATAAATATGACCACCCTTAAGATTTTCGTACTGCCCCATCGTGCCTTCCACTTCGGGGTGATTCTGGTGGCCTATGAGAATACATTCACGCCCTTCCTGGCTGAATTTAGAGACTTCTAAATGCACCTTGGTAACGAGCGGGCAGGTGGC
>ENA-OREM01001555-OREM01001555.1-marine-metagenome-genome-assembly--contig:-NODE-1555-length-11120-cov-3.190166_pt1 | contig 11120 bp, 9 predicted proteins | sample MGYA00248623_ERZ508561 | MGnify/ENA primary metagenome ERZ508561 (study PRJEB26227, sample SAMN06264494) | marine metagenome | isolation source: Columbia River Estuary | place: USA:Columbia River Estuary...
AGAGGTCACCATGGGTTTCGCAGAAGCAATTAAGTCTTTTTGGTCGAACTATGCAACATTCAAAGGTCGCGCACGCCGATCAGAGTATTGGTTCATCCAGCTTTTCCTCATCATCACTAACGTTGCGGTAGGGGCTATTGATCTCGCGCTCATGAATGGCGACGTAGATCGTTTTATTGCCAATGGTGGCGGCGGAATAGTCGGCCTCGTGTGGATTTTAGTCACTATCGTTCCAGCCCTTGCCGTGTTGGTTCGACGACTCCACGACACAGGTAAGAGCGGTTGGTGGGTATTGATGGGCTTTGTTCCTTTTGCGGGAGCCATTGTGTTGTTTGTATTCACAGTCTTGGATTCGACCCCAGGGGAGAACAAGTACGGTCTCTCGCCCAAGTAAATCGTGAGGCACTCAGGTGGAATATCGACTGAAACGTTCTCTCGCTGGTCGAGGTGAGGGAAACCGCACTTAGTGGGAACGCCCGGTGTTATCAGCTAGAAGCACTGGCACGACCAAATAGATTCAAATCCCTAACCTTCGCGACTGCCACCACAGCAGGTGATGTCAGTGGTCCCTTGTATGGTGATCGGTCCCCTAGCAAAAGGAGCCCACCACAGAACGCTTTCTGTACGACTTTATTTATGACTCTGACGCTCTTATCGAAATGAATGAGTTGCTGTGTGACGACGTAGCTACCGCCTATGAATTCATGGATGACCTTTATATGGAATTACACGGTGACGCGTCCTCCAGGCCAGATCTAATTCGGCTGCGTCATTCTGATTCCGAAGAAGCTCTGGTGGTAATGGCAACCCACTTCGACGGGGTGAACTAACCTCACGTCCGTGTCAGTGGTGGTTCTTACCTTGGCAAGTGGAGGTAATGATGCGCATAGAAGTATCGATGGCGGATACCTGTGCCAGTGCTGCTGGGATTATGCGAGAGATGGGTGAAGTGGCCTTATTGCTCACCACTAATCCTTTGGCCGCAAGCACCTATGCCGATCGCTTGGATGAGCTATCGGGTGAGTTAGAAGCCCTGGACTCTCGTGATGCTGATCTTGATGCTGCGCTAGATGATGTGTCGATGGGGGTTTCAGGCCTCATTGAGGTTGTGCGCAACGGGGGTAGTGATGCGCTGAGTGTGGTGCCAGAACAGGTGGCAAAGACCCAGCTTGCCTTTATGGCAGTGGGTACCGCCTGTGAGGGTGTGGTGCGCTAACCGTCCTCGTTTTTACACACAGGGGCATCCCCTACCTTCTGGCGGCATCGGGAGTGCGGTGCCCGTGTGGTGTGTTCGTTGGGGCTGGTTACGACTCGTAGCCGTGGAGCAGTTCCACCATTTCGCGGGAATTGGTGAACAGGTCACCTCGATGCAGGGCGCCACCAACAAGACAGGCGGTGTCCTGGCCATAGGCGTCAATCATTTCGCCGATGCGATCTGGTGACATCCCCCCTGCGGGGGAAATCCATGCTGGCTTCAGCTCGCCCAATGGCGCCCTCGCTGCGTGGGCAATAGAGAGACATTGTTCCTGGCTAAATCCAAAACGTCCACCAAAATTCGGGAAAATCGTGATGTCTGCACCAGCGATTCTTGCCAGCTGCGAAAACACGATTGCGTGGGATAAGCCTTGGGTCGGTGAAGTGACCAGGGAACCCACGAAGGCGGGGTGAGCCATGATGGGTAAGGCGATCTCATCGTCTTCGGCGATAGCTCGCATCACATCCCACCCGGCGATGCCGGGTAACACCAGCAAGGAGGTGGCGCCGAGCTCTTTAGCTTTTCGGGCGGCGGGAAGGATGGCGTTAGCCGGTAAGTTCAAGCTGGGTGCGTAAAGGCAGTGGCCCCCAGTTTCCGCATTGGCCTTGTGGACGGCAGCCGAAACGAGTTCTACGCGTTCTTCCCAGAGCGACCAGGGCTGGTTAGCCAAGGAGTGGTCGTCTTTGATGGTGTCGAATCCGGCTTTGGCGATGGTGTAGGCCATATCGGCAAGTTCCGCTGAGGACATCCCCATGGGCTTGAGAGCCGTGGATGCCAGCGGGCGTTGACCAGCGTTCGCCATGTTTCGAAGCCCCTCCAGTCCGAATCGGGGTCCACGGAAATTCTTGAGAAGCTCATCGGGATAGTCGACGTCGACGACCTTGATTCCGCCCAGCATCGAAGCGTTGCCCCACAAGACATTGAGTAACGCGGGTAGTTCGCCGCCGATACTGCCTAGGGCATAGCTAATCGTGACCCGAGTGACGTTGCCCGTGGTGTTTCCCACGGACACAATGTGTCCGACTACCTCATCTTGGATCCATTGCGGTGCTAAGTCGTTGGGGAATTCAATCGATTGTTCGACCCGCAATGCTTCGGCAGCTTCACGCGGGTCTTGGTCATACACGTCGTAGTGAATGACCAAACGTGAGGGCATCAGAGAGCCTCAGCTTTGGCGCTGCTGTGGACGTCGACAATACGGGCTTCGGTGAGTTCCTCATCGGTGATGTTGAGCGATTCGCCCACGGCCTGTTCGACACGGGTGACCAATGCTCGCGCGTCTAGTCCGAGCTCTGCCATGAGGTACTTCTGGCTTGCACCGTGGGCATAGGTATCGGGGATGCCGATGCGAGAGAGTTTGGCACCGACTCCATTTTCTGCCATCACTTCGGCTACTGCCGAGCCAAGGCCACCGACGATGCTGTGGTTTTCCATCGTGATGACACCCTTGGACACCCGTGACATGGATTCCAAGACGGCGGGGTCGGTAAAGGGCTTGAGGGTCGAGATGTGAAGGTGGTCCACACTCACCCCACGCTGCGTGATCAGCGGAAGTGCGCGCAGTGCCTCTTCGGTCATGATGCCGGAGGTCATGAGCGCTACATCGGTTCCTGAGGATAGTTTGCGCGCGGAATTGAGCACCATGGGTTCTTCCTTAGGGAAGATTCTCGAAACCTCGCCACGGAGTTGACGGATATAAACAGGCCCATCAATGGTGTGGGCGACGTCGATGACGGATTCCACCTCGGTGGCATCACCGACTTCGAGAATGGTCATGTTGGGAACGGCGCGCAACACGGCGATGTCTTCAATCGCCTGATGCGTCACGCCTCCGGGTGTGGTGATACCCGGCAGGAATCCCACGAGGCGAACGGGTAGAGCTGGGTAGGCCATCGACATCTGCAGTTGGTCCAGGGGGCGTCGATAGAGGAACACTGAGAATGTGTGAAGCCAGGGCTCCAAGCCCTCGCGGGCCATACCCGCGGCGACGCTGAGCATGTTTTGTTCTGCCATACCCATCGAGTAGAACCGATCGGGATAGGCGTCCCGAAATACCCCGACTTCGCAGGAGTTGGTGAGATCGGCGGAGAGCACGACGACCTCTGGCTTATCTGCTGCCCACTGGAGGAAGTTGTCCTGGTGTGGGCGGGCTACTATCTCGAAACTCATCGGCTCATCTCCTCGTAAGCAGCCTGGTATTGGGCCTGCTCGTCGCTGCTCTTGAAACGTAGGTAGTGCAAAACGGGATATCGCTCTTGCAAGATCGGAAGGCCTCGAGAGGGATCGGTGTAACACAGGATTGCCATGGGTCGCGAACTGCTGTCGTTGCCGGCCAAGCGAATGGCGTCAATGTCGTGACCGTCCACTTTGCGCACATCCCAGCCAAAGTTGGCAATCTTTTCTTCCAGTGGCTCGATTACCATCACGCTGTCCATGGGGCCATCTACCTGGGCGCGGTTCACGTCGACGATGATGCGCAGCGAATCGAGGCTGTAATGGTTGGCGGCGTGGAGCGCCTCCCAGGTTTGTCCTTCTTGGAATTCACCATCACTCATGAAGACCCAGGTTTTGCCAGAATCCTTTTTTGTCCTTCGTGCGAGGGCAATGCCAATGGCGTGAGAGAGCGCCTGGGCGAGAGACCCTGTTGTGGTTTCAAACCCGGGGGAGTGCTCAGCGCCAATCATTTCCACGGTGGAGCCATCTTTGTTGAAGGAGTCCAACGCGTTCTCGTCAAGACGGCCCATTTCAATGAGCGCCGCGTAGACCACGAGAGCGTAATGCGCGGGTGACACGATGAGGCGATCATGCTCCGCGCTGACACCACCGTGGAAGATTGCTCCCGTCTGGCGATTGATTCCACCCGGGGCCGGAGTGCCCGCAAAGGCTTCCGGCAACAGTGGTGCGCTAACGGGAGGAAGATGGAGGATATCGGCATACAGGGTGCTCAGAAGTTCAGCAGCCGAGCAGGCCTGACTCATGTAACCACCATTGTTGGTCAGAGTGTGCTGCAGGACTCTTTTTCGGATTCCCTGAGCTAGAGAGTGAATATGTTCCGTAGTTACCTCAGCGGCAGTAGATCCCATAGTGCTTGAGTCCTTCCGAAAACTCACGACAGTGTGGTGCGAAAGCGCAACGTCCCTGAGAGTGTACATGGATATGCACAATTGTGTAAATCCTGCACTAATGTTCACTCCCCGGCTAGACTAAGCACCACGTGCTCCGTTTTTGTGCCATTAAACATAGGCTGGTCACGAACGTTCGGGTCTAAGGAGAGAACATGCTGGGTCGGGTTGCCTCTCTTCATTACACGCATGGTTTGACGCATCAGAAAATCGCAGACCTCTTGGGGCTCTCGCGCGTCCAGGTCACGCGCCTCTTGGCACGCGCTCTTAAAGAGGGTGTGGTGGAAATCCGTGTTCATTCCGACGAATCGATATTTCCCGATCTTCAGATAGCTCTGCAATCTACTTTTGGTTTGGAACAGGCGTGGGTTTCTCCGGGTTTTGACGACCACGAGAAAAACATGGAATCGCTGGGAGCGGTGGCGGCGCAATGTCTGATGTCGCTATTGAAACCTGAGGATGTTGTGGCGGTGGGTCTTTCGGCGACGCTGGAACATATGATCCCGCACCTGCCCCGCACCAAAATAGGGGCCACCTTTGTGCCTGCCTTGGGTAGTCGCCCTGGAGGGGCCGTGAGTATCAACCCTCACGAAATCGCCAGCGATTTAGCTGAGCGTTTGGGTGGATCGACCCGGCACCTCCCGGCACCTTTTGTGATGGCTTCAGAAGAGTCCGCCACCATGATGCGCAACGAACCCGATGTCGCCTCCACGTTGGAATTGGCGCGCCAAGCATCCATGGGCCTCTATGGCTTGGGGGGAACCCAAGCAGGGTCTGGCCCGCTGATCGAAGCCATTGCCCCGTCGGGTGAACTAGAGAAGCTCACGAAAAAAGGTGCTGTGGGCGACATCTCGGGTATCTACTTCGATCGCCAAGGCGGATATGTCCCCAGCTCAATCGAAAAGAGAATCATCGGATTGTCGTTGGAAGAAATCATGGCCATTCCTCGCCGCGTCATCGTGGCTGGTGGGTTGAAGAAACTTGATGCGATTGCTGCGGCATCACAATCGGGAATTGTTACCCATCTTGTGACAGACCAGCGCACAGCCGAAACACTGCTACTGAGATAGAGAAAATTCGTTCTCTTTCCGTTATCAAAACCTCAACTTGCGTTCGGGTTGGTAGGGCATGATAAGTTCTACAACTGTACCGCTGTAACATCAATGAACAATTGTTCATTACGCAATCTCGACGACGAGAGGACGGCCCCACCGAAATGAGCCTCACCACAGGGGGACCCACGGGGGATATTCGACCTGTCGTCTGGGATGCTGCGACCGAATCTCTCGTCGTGCTCGACCAGACGCTGCTTCCCCTGCAGGTAGTCGACGTCCAGTGTTCTGATGTCGCCACCCTGGTGGATGCTATTTCCCGCCTCGTTGTTCGAGGCGCACCAGCACTGGGTGTGACCGGTGCTTACGGTGTGGCACTAGCCATGGTTCAGGCCCAGCGTGAAGGCTGGAGCACCCAGGCACTCACAGACGCCATCGACTCGGTGCGCAATGCTCGACCCACTGCTGTGAACCTGGCCTGGGGCGTGGATCAAGTTCGTCCCCTCGTTGAGGATGGTCTGGCTGCGGTTCTGAGCGCTGCCGATCGAGTGGCAGCGGAAGATGAGCAGGCCAATCGGGATTTGTCCCGCCATGGTGCTGACTGGCTTCTGGAGAAGTTAGGTGATCGTCGCCTGCGCGCCCTCACCCACTGCAACACGGGGTCGCTAGCAACCTCGACGTGGGGAACAGGGCTTGGCATCATTAGAGAATTACACGCCCGTGATCGCATCGAGCTGGTCTATGCCGATGAGACTCGTCCCTTGCTCCAGGGCTCCCGCTTGACCGCATGGGAACTCAAAGAAAACGGGATTCCTTATCTTGTTCAAGTCGATGGTGCTGCGGCGAGCACGATTACTCGTGGGTTAGTCGACTTCGCAGCCATCGGTGCAGACCGGATTGCGTTCAACGGTGATACCGCCAACAAGATTGGTTCGCTGGGTGTTGCCCTCGCGTGTGCTGATGCAGGAATTCCTTTCGTCGTAGCGGCACCGAGTTCTACCGTGGACTTGAGCTATCCCACGGGTGAGAACATCGAAATTGAATTACGCCCGGCCACCGAAGTCACCGAGTATGCCGGTCACCAGGTCGCCCCCGAGAGCGATCGTGCCTTCAACCCGGCTTTTGATGTGACCCCTGCTCGGTTAGTGAGCGCCGTCGTCACGGAACTAGGTGTTGCCCAACCATCTCAGGGCGAGTCCGTCGAGAGGCTGGTGCCCTAAATGTCTCACAATCCATTGCTCAGTGCCCCTGAGTTGAGCGAACTGATTACCCGAACCCGGGTGATTGGCGCTGACTCGTCGCTGGTTGTTTTTGGCGGGGGCAATACCTCGGCCAAAGGCACGGTGACTCTGGAAAATGGCACGTCCCACCGAGTGATGTGGATTAAGGCCAGTGGTGGCGATATGGCCACCGCAACGGAATCCACTTTTGCCCCGCTCGATCTCGACATGATCGACGAACTCCGGGCCCACCAAGATCTCACCGACGAGCAGATGGTCGAGCTAGTAGCTAAGACCAGTTTGCTCCAGGGAGCGCCACGGCCCTCGATCGAAACGCTGTTACACGGCTTCATGCCTTTTACGCATATTGATCACGTCCATGCTGATGCGATTTGTGCGCTGACCAACCACCCCGACGGGGAAAGCGCCACTCGCGAAGCTCTCGGTGACGAGTGGGCTTATGTGGAATGGATGCGCAGCGGATTCCCGCTGAGCAAGGTAGTGGAAAAGCTGGGTGACTACCGTGGCGTGGTGTTGGCCCACCACGGTGTTATTACCTGGGCAGAAACCTCGAAGGAGTGCCTCCAAGAAACACACGACGTCGTCGCGAAGGCTCAGGAGTATCTTGACTCCCGCTCGAAGGCCTCCACGAGCATCAGTGTTGCCGCACCGGCAATCTCTGAAGTGGTGCCCCGCATCAGGGCAGGAATGTCCGCCACCACGGCGGTCGTGGTGCGCGTCGATGACCGTTTCCTCGAGATTGCCAATCGCTCTGATGTGAATGAGGTGGTCTCTGCGGGTGTTTCCTCGGCTGATCACATGTTGCGTATCAGGCCGTTTTCGATGGTGGTCTCTGACAGTTCCCTGGAGGGAATAGACGCTGCTTTTGCTGCGTACCGAGCTGACTATGACGCTTATACGCAGCGCAATCTTGCCTTGTTGCCCGAGGGCTATGACCTCTTTGAAGGAGTGCCGCGGGTGGCGTTGGTGCCCGGTCTGGGGGCTGTGACCGCCGGTAAGACCCTGGCTGAAGCGGAAATGGTGGCCGATATCGCGCTGCATACCCACCAGGTGGCAGCCCGGGTTCGAGACTGTTTTGGGCAGGGCGAAGCGATGCCGGATGTCGAAATATTCAGATTTGAATACTGGCCAATGGAGTTATACAAGTTGGGGCTCAAGCCACCACCGCGCGCTTTTGCCGGCCGAGTCATGGTGGTCACGGGAGCTGCCGGTGGCATTGGACGGGTTCTCGCGCTGCGCTTGGGTGAACTAGGAGCAAGCCTGGTCCTAGCGGATTTGGATGCGGCCGGATTAGACGAGGTTGTCGCACAGCTTCGCGACGAGCACCAGGTGGATGCCATTGCGGTTGCGGGAGACCAAACGAATCCCGAGATAGCCAATGCCACCATAGCTCGCAGTATTGAAGCCTTCGGCGGTGTCGATGGCGTCGTATTCAATGCTGGTATTGCCGTGGCCGGACGACTCGATGAACTTGCGCCTAGCGATTGGGACAAGGCGCTGAGCGTGAACCTCACGAGTGCTTTCCTACTCACCGCGGCGAGCATGAAACTGTTGATTGATCAGGGCATGGGCGGCTCGTTGGTCTATATGGCCTCGAAGAATGCTTTTGCCCCCGGGGAAGGCTTCGGCGCCTATTCCGTGACCAAAGCGGGTTTGATTCAAATGATGCGCATCGCCGCTATCGAAGGTGGATCCCACGGCATTAGGTCGAACGCTCTCAACCCGGATGCCATCTTTGAAAGCTCACAACTGTGGAGCAAGGGTATTCGTGAGGAGCGCGCGGCTGCCCACGGCATTCAGCCAGACGAGCTTGAAGATTTTTATGCCAAGAGAAACATCCTGCATCGACACGTGCGGGCAGCCGATGTTGCCCACGCCGCAGAGTTCCTACTCTCTGACGTGTCCAGCAGGACCACAGGAGCCGTCATCCCTGTTGATGGCGGCGTAGTAGGAGGATTCCCCCGATGAGTCGGAGGAAGGTAGGACTCGCTGATACCAGCGAGTGTGGCCACCAAGAGAAAGAGAAAAAAATGAAACTGGCGAGAAATAGAACTGGCCTGTTGATGGCAGGAATCGGCATCGCTGCCGTTGTCCTTGCCGGATGTACTCAGGCCGCTGACGAATCAGCACCCGCCGAAGAAGAAGCCAGCAGCTCTGAAAGTGCTGGTACGACTGAGGTAACCGCTGAAGCACCCGCACCCTTCGATGGCACCGTCAAAATTGCGATCGTAGAAAACAGTGGCGCAGGTGACTACTTCCAGCAGTTCCGTAACGGAGCTGTCCAGCAGGCTGAGGCCATGGGCGTCGAGTATGAAATTTATGACGCTCAGGCTGATAACGCCAAGCAGGCCACCGACATGGAAACCGCTATCGGTTCCGGTGTTGATGGCATCATCGTGCGTCACGGAAACACGGACACCATGTGCCCGCTGATCAACGATGCTTTGGATGCTGGTATTCCTGTGGTCATTTACGACGTGGAGATTTCAGAATGTGCACCCCGTGCCATCGAAACCTCTCAGTCTGACTTCGACCTCGCAGAGACCGTACTCACTCAGATGGCTGCCGACATGGGTAGCGACATCAACGTGGGTTACGTCAACGTGTTCGGTATCGCTCCTTTGGATCGCCGTCACACCATCTGGGAAGAGTTCAAGACGGCAAACAACTGGACTGAGTCCTTCTTCGTGGGAGAGTTCACCAACTCTGTTGCCACGGATAACGCTCAGCTAGTCGATGCGGCCCTCAAGGCCAACTCGGGTGTTACTGCCATCTTTGCCCCTTATGACGAGTTCACTAAGGGAACTGTTTCTGCCATTGAGCAAAACGCAATGGAAGGCACAGTTGCTGCCTACGGTATTGACATCTCTAACGCTGACATCGAAGTGATGACAGCTGAGAACAGCCCCTGGAAGGCAACTGCTGCAACAGACCCCAACGCAATTGGGGCCGCTGTTGTCCGCACGATGATCCTCCACCTGGCTGGCGAACTCGACGAGAACGAGTACCAGTTCCCCGGTGTTTTGGTTACCCAGGACTTCCTGGTTTCCGAGGGCATCACCAACATGGATGAGCTGCGTGCAGCTTTGCCAGCACTGAACCTCACTTCAGTAATGGCAGCGGACTGGATCCCAGCCGTATCCTTCTAGGAACACTGTCTGTGGGGCTGACGCCTGGTCAGCCCCACAGCGCCCACCAGAGACAATGAGGTTTGTGGAATGAATAATTCAGTGGAGATGAAAGACATCTCTAAATCTTTTGGTTCCAACCTGGTCTTACGTGGCGTTAATCTCTCGGTTCCCGCGGGCAAAGTCACTGCTCTGCTGGGAGCTAATGGGGCAGGAAAATCTACCCTCATCAAAATCCTCTCGGGTCTCTATCCCGATCATGGCGGTTCTGTGTTGGTCAACGGATCAGTTGCGACCCTCGACTCCCCAGGGACTGCGAAATCCCAGGGCATCCAGACGGTGCACCAACGTGTTGATGAAGCGGTGGTCCCGGGTCTCTCGGTCGCCGAAAATTTATTATTTGAAAAAATTGCCACTCGGGAAAAGGGAACCTCGGGATCCCTGGCCAAGCTGTTACCGGAGGCGAGAAAAGTTGCCGCAGCTCTCAGTCTCGACTGGTCGGACAAGTTCTTGCGTAAAGATGTCTACGAACTCGATATCGCTGATCAGCAGCTCTTGACTTTGGCCCGAGCCGTGGTGGATAAACCCAGTTTGTTAGTGCTCGATGAACCCACCAGTGCGTTGTCTGCCGCCGAGGTGGATAACCTGATGGCCGTCGTGCGAAGTCTGCGCGATCAGGGCGTGGGAATCCTCTATGTCAGCCACCGCTTGAGCGAGGTCGATGCTCTAGCGGATCACCTGGTGGTGTTGCGCGATGGTGTTATTCGCGGGGAACAAGATGCCCCGTTTGCGTGGAATGAAGCGTTGACCCAAATGTTGGGAGATGACGCTGGTGATTCTGCGAGCTCAGCAAAAGAACAGCGGGGCTCGGAGGATATCCTCACTATTTCTGGCCTGAAGCTTTTCCCTCGCAGTGCTCCTTTTGATTTGGCCATCCGTTCCGGGGAAGTCACGGGAGTCATTGGACTTCTGGGAGCAGGCAAGTCGGAAACGGCAGAGGCCATGTTTGGCGCGGGTAAAAGCAAGCCCGAGAATATGACGCTTCACAATTCGGAATTCAAACCCACCCACCCGGCCAAGGCCATTAAGCGCGGGGTGTACTTGGTCCCGGAAGATCGAGCAAAATTGTCAATGTTTGCTGACTGGTCGATTCAGAGAACAGTGACGCTACCTTTCCTGGACCAGATCACTCGCGGGTTCACCTTGGATAACTCGCGTGAGAAAAAAATGGGCTCGGATGTCATAGCTGAGTTGGGTGTGGTGGCAGAAGGGCCCGCGCAGCCAGTGGACTCACTCTCCGGCGGAAACCAACAAAAAGTGGT
>ENA-OREM01001558-OREM01001558.1-marine-metagenome-genome-assembly--contig:-NODE-1558-length-11116-cov-3.154634_pt1 | contig 11116 bp, 10 predicted proteins | sample MGYA00248623_ERZ508561 | MGnify/ENA primary metagenome ERZ508561 (study PRJEB26227, sample SAMN06264494) | marine metagenome | isolation source: Columbia River Estuary | place: USA:Columbia River...
CAACTTCTGACGCAGCGACCACACCAGCCCCCGAGGCTGCGCCGGCCGCGCCAGCTCCTTCGTCGTCGAACTACGCTGGCTCCCCCTACGCCCGGGGCGTGTATTCAGGCGTCGCCGATAGCGTCGCGAAAGACCGGGCCATGATTCTTGATGACGATAAGCGCCGGGCGCGCTCGCTGGGTATTTTTGTCACTGTTGCTCTTCTCGTGGGAGGCCTCCTTGGCGGCACCGCCGGAGGAGCCTTTGCTATTTGGAATCTTTCCTCCCGAGGTTTGGTAACGCCGGGAGTCTCGAGCCCCGCCACCATCACCGTCAACGCTCCCCTGCAAGCCAGTGAGATTACGGCCGTGGCGGCTAAAGCTATGCCCTCGGTGGTGACCATCGAAGTGGCCGGCGATACCGGAGCGGGAAGTGGTTCCGGCGTTGTGATTGATGAACGCGGCTATGTCATGACTAACGCCCACGTGGTCTCCATTGGCGCACAGGAACCCCTCGTGCGGGTGACCATGTCCGATGGCCGGCTGTTTGAAGCCGAGGTCGTGGGCCGCGATGTGCTCTCGGATATTGCCGTGATCAAAATCGCTGATGAGGGTCCCTTTACGGTGATGGCCATGGGAGATTCGAATCGCCTCAATGTGGGAGATCAAACCATCGCTATTGGTGCGCCTCTGGGCCTTCCTGGCACGGTGACCAGTGGCATTGTTTCTGCGATTAACCGCAGCATCACGGTGGGTGCTTCCCAGGTTCCCGGCGAGGAAGACGGTCAGTTTGATTTTGATCTTCCCGGTGGTTCACCCATGGTGGGCACCACCATTTCGCTGCCCGTGATCCAAACAGACGCATCGATCAACCCGGGTAATTCTGGTGGTGCGTTGCTCAACCGCGATGGCGAGCTCATTGGGGTTAACGTGGCGATTGCCTCGACAGGTGGCCAGGGCTCGGGCAGTATCGGCTTGGGCTTTGCGATTCCCGCCAACTTTGCCTATCGAATCGCCACCGAAATCATCAGTGGCGCAGGTGCCAGCCACGGTCTCCTGGGTGCGATGGTGACCGATGCGCAATCTATGGCGACCTCCACGGTGACCGGTGCGTATATCGATAGCGTGACTCCCGGTGGAGCTGCGGATGCGGTGGGCCTGCGGGCAGGAGACATTGTCACCAAGTTCAACGGTCTTCCCATTACCAACCGCATTGACCTCACCGCCCAAGTGAGAACACTGCCCGGTGGAACGACGGCGACCATGACCTATGTGCGGGCAGGCAATTCCTACACTGTTGAGGTCACCCTGGGAGAACTCGAGTAATTACTCGTCGCGAAGAGTTTCGTAGATTTCTTTGCACGTGGGGCACAGGGGGAACTTTTCGGGATCGCGTCCTGGCACCCACACTTTTCCACACAGCGCAATCACGGGCTTGCCGCTGAGAGCGCTCTTGAGAATCTTGTCTTTTTTGACGTAGTGGGAATAGCGATCGTGGTCGCCTTCATCCACTTGTTCTTCTTCGAGAAGCTTTTCTAGTTCGCGATCGAGCACATCGGTGCCGCCGGTGGGAGATTCCTCAGACATGTCCACCATGCTAACCCGCGGCTTGGTCAAGAAAACGGGTAGGCAACGCGGGATCTCCGGGGCTGAGTGAAAAAGCCGCTTCGGGTAGTTCAGCAATGCTGGCTTGGTGGAGCTCTCGTGCGCGAGCAACCAACTCCGAGGCCGAATGAGCCTGACTTCGAATTCCTTCTTCGACCAACACCTCTTCCAGCACGCGTGCTCCTGCCGGTGGTGTGGGGGCGGGGCCAATGGTGACAATTTCTTCGGTGGCCACCCCCTTGTCGCGTGCACGGTAGGCCGTCTTTTTACCCCCGGGATTGGCTTTCTGGGCGCTCTTTTTCGCCACGGACACCCATTCGCCGGTGTCTGAGGTTCGTGCCACGAGTTTGTACACCAGTCCGACTGCAGGTGCTCCCGATCCGGTCACGACGCTGGTTCCCACACCGAAGACGTCTACCGGTGAACCGCGAAGTCCGGCAATGGTGTATTCGTTGAGGTCGTTAGTGACCACGATGCCTGTCTTGGTGGCGCCGAGGGAATCGAGCTGGGCGCGCACCTTGGCGACGACGACGGGGAGGTCACCGGAATCAATGCGGACAGCTCCTAGTTCGGTGCCGGCAACCCGGATCGCTCTCTCCACACCCTGGGCGATGTCGTAGGTGTCAATCAGCAACGTCGTGTTCGTGCCCATGCTTGCTACCTGAGCGGCGAATGCTTCTTCTTCGTTGTCGTGGACCAGGGTGAAGGAATGGGCCGCTGTGCCCCGAGTAGGGATGCCATAGAGTCGGCCGGCTTCGAGGTTGCTGGTGGCGGAAAAGCCCGCAATATAGGCAGCTCGAGCAGCGGCGACGGCGCTGTATTCACTGGCACGGCGAGCCCCCATTTCGATGAGTTCTCGATGATCACTCGCGTGCACCATCCGGGCAGCAGCACTCGCGACAGCGCTGTCATAGTTCAACACGCTCAGAATCAGTGTTTCGAGCAGGACGGCCTCGCCAAAGGTACCCTCCACGGTGAGGATGGGGGAGCCTGGGAAATACACTTCGCCTTCGCCATAGCCGCGAATAGTGCCACTGAAGCGATAGGTGCTCAGCCAACTCAGCGTCTCGTCACTGACAATGTGGTGATCCGAGAGAAAGGCGAGCTCTTCTTCGCCAAAGTGGAAATTTTCGATGGCATCGAGCAAACGGTGGGTGCCGGCCACGACCCCAAAACGTCGCCCCGGTGGTAATTGGCGTCCAAAGACCTCGAAAACGGCTTGGCGTCCTGCGCGACCAGACGCTCGGGCCGCATCGACCATGGTCAGTTCGTACTGATCGGTCAAGAGCGCTGTGGACACGCTCCAAGCCTACTTGGTGAGACTGAGGGCCGAGAGGCCCGAGAACCCCGAAAGGCAGAGGGTGCCAGGACCTAGCGAGCTTCCCCGTGGGCGAAGCGTGGTGGTGGTTTCGAGGCCGAAGGGGCCTGGTGGCGGGATAGTGGCGCGGTGCTGAGTGTCTTGGGGTGGCGCGTCTATGATGGGAAGTAGGTCGATTGCTAGCACGCTACGTGCTCACCAGAAGGGAGGAAGCGTCGAACATGGTGTTTGAGCCCAGTGTTTACACCGAGTTTCGCTTCCTTAGCGCCACCCTCAACGCCCACGATTTCAGTGTCCGCTTCGAGTATTCCCTCGTCGGCGAGGACTCCACAGAGCATTTTTCTGAATCGATTGCCTTCACTCCGGTGCGCGCAAGCCATGAGGTGGATTGGCCCCGGGTTCGAGGTCTGATCGTTATCTTGGGGGCCGCGTTAGGTCTGAGTTATTTCAAAGCGGCTGCGCCCTCTCGCTATGTGATTGAACTCGAGGGCATGACTCAGGCTGGTGTGGACTACCTGGGCGAGCTGATTACGCACGGCATGGCCGAATTTGCGTATCGAAACGAATTACCCGAACCGCTTCACCCTGAGATCGTCCTCACTGCGGGGGTGGCGCCTGCGTGGCCCGCAGAGGATCACCTGACTCCCTCGGGAGACCCTTTGGTTCCCATTGGCGGAGGAAAAGATTCTGTAGTCAGTGTGGAACTTCTCGCTGCGGCACGGATGCACCCCGTGCAATTTGGGGTCAACCCGAACAAAATTATGTATCGGGTGGGTCGCATCAAGGGCCACCCGGTCTTGGCCGCCACGAGAGAGCTCGATACTCGCATTATGGAGCTCAACGAAGCGGGAGCTCTCAATGGCCATGTTCCTGTCACCGCCATGAATTCGCTGATTGCCCTGGTTCAGGCCCGCATTATTGGCCTAGGCCCCGTGGTGATGTCGCTGGAAGCCTCCGCATCCGAGCCCACCCTGTGGTGGGGGGATATGCCGGTCAACCATCAGTGGTCTAAATCCGAAGTGGCCGAAGAGCTTCTTCAGGACATGTTGGGCCCGCAAGCGGGTCTATCCGCAGGGTCCTATTTCTCGTTGCTTCGGCCCTATAGCGAGATACAGATCGCTCGTTACTTCGCAGCGCTGAGCGAATACCACCCCGTGATCACCAGCTGCAATAGAGCCTTTAGGCGTGGTGTGGAGGATGCTCGGTGGTGTGGTGATTGTGACAAGTGTCGTTTCATCTTCTTGATTTTGAGCCCCTTTATCCCTGCGACCTCCCTCACCCGCATGTTTGCCGATAACTTGCTGGATAACCCCAGCCAGCTCGAGGGCTACCGAGCGCTTCTGGGCTTGCACGAACACCGCCCCTTCGAATGTGTCGGGGAGCAAGCAGAATCGATGCTTGCCTTGCACTGGGTCGCTATGGCTGAGGAATGGAAAAACACGGCCGTGGTCAAGGCATTGGTCGCTGAGATCCCGGAATTACTGGTTCCCCATCCCGAATTAGAAGTGCAGGTGCTCGGTCACCGAGAGAGTGAACTCGCTATGCCCGGCGGATATCACACCCTGGGTCAGGTCCTTGCCTAACCCAGTCCTGCATCTGGCAGACCTTGACTCACGCACCGTCCTGGTCGTGGGGGTCGCTCGCGAGGGTCTCGCGATGGCACAGCGTTTGCTCTCTCGGGCAAAGCCCAGTGTCGTGCGCGGGCTCGACACCACAGAAAGCGCCCACACCACACGCTGGCGAGACACTTTTGGAGATACGGCACCTCTTCACTTACTGGCACTACCGGGGGACGAGGCGGCCCAAGACCAGCTCAGAGAGCTCCTGGCCGGAGTAGAGATTGCCGTGATGTCACCAGGTATTCCGGCCACGAGCGAGCTCTATGGCTTTATCCACAGCCTTGGGGTGAGCGTCACCTCCGGTAGCGCACTGTTTGTGGCAGATCACCGCTCTACTCTTCTGGGCGTGACAGGCTCGAAGGGAAAGTCGACCACCAGCACCCTGGTGCATCACCTGCTGAGCGATTCAGGGGTTGAGGTATCCCTGGGCGGCAATATGGGTATTCCCCTGCAGGGTCTGGAGCCTGCGCACTACCACGTCGTTGAATTCTCTAGCTATCAGTGCCACTACCTGGCTACCTCACCGGATGTGGTGGTCTTGACCGCGCTTTTTCCCGAGCATTTGGATTGGCACGGCTCCGTGGAGGCGTATTACGCAGATAAATTGTCCATCCTCGAACACGGCCCGAGAGTGGTCATCGCAGCGAGCGATGATCCGATCTTGCGAGCGGAAATCACCCGGCGGTATCCACATCGTGAGCTCACCTGGGTGGGGCATGGTCAGCAATGGCATCTGGAGTCAGAAGGCCACGACTCCTGGATTATGCGCGGAGATGAGCGTCTTTTTCACACCGGGGAGAGCTCGGTGGTGGGAACACATAACCATCTCAATATGGCCCTCGCGCTGGCCGGTGCTGCCGCTACGGGATTACTGGATGAGAGCGTGATTGCCTCATCGCTGGCCAGTTTTAGGCCGTTGCCGAATCGATTGGAAAAGATTCACGACCCCTCAGGAATCGTTTTTGTCAATGATTCACTGGCCACAAACCCTCACGCGGCCGCAGCTGCCCTGCACTCCTTGGAATCGCCGAATATGGTGTGGCTGGTGGGGGGAACGGATCGAGGCGTGGATTACTCGGTGTTGGTCGATCAGGTGCTGCGATCGCGCCCGGCACATATCCTGGGTCTTCCGGGTAATGGTGCGACGTTGGTGGAACTCTTTCGCCAGGCTCTGGATAATGCCCCCGAGGGCTCGGTGGTCCACACCGAAGTGGCGGAGTCGATGGGCTTGGCTATCACGCTAGCCAGGAAATATGCCACGGCAGGGGATATTGTGTTGCTTTCTCCCGGTGCACCCAGTTTTGGTCAGTATCAGGACTATCAAGCCCGGGCAGATGATTTTCGACACGCTATTGAATCCACAACCCCCAAGGAGAACCCATGAATCGCGCCGATGGCAGGCTGGCCAACCAACTACGACCAGTCACTATCGAGCGCGGATGGAGCTCTCAGGCGGAGGGAAGCGCGCTGATTAGCTTTGGCGATACCAAAGTTCTGTGCACGGCCTCCTTCACGCCGGGCGTGCCTCGGTGGCTCAAAGGTCAGGGAACAGGCTGGGTTACCGCCGAATACGGCATGATTCCTCGTTCCACGAATTCACGGATGGATCGCGAATCGGTCAAAGGCAAGCTCGGAGGTCGAACCCATGAGATTTCCCGGCTGATTGGACGAAGCCTGCGCGGCATTATCGATTTATCGGCCCTGGGCGAGAACACCATCGTGATCGACTGCGACGTGTTGCAAGCCGATGGTGGCACGAGAACCGCGGCCATTACGGGCGCTTATGTGGCTTTGGTGGATTCTCTGTCCTGGGCCAAGGACGCCGGGCATGTCTCCGCACACACGGTGGCGCTGAAGGATTCGATCGCGGCGATTAGCGTCGGGATTGTGGAGCAGACCCCTCTGCTGGACTTGGCCTATGTCGAAGATGTTGCCGCGGAAACCGATATGAACGTCGTGGTCACCGGCAGCGGTGCCTTTGTCGAGGTTCAAGGAACCGCAGAGGGCGCTCCCTTTGACCGAGCCGAGCTTGATAGCCTGCTGGATCTGGCACTCGCTGGCTGCGCTGAACTCTCCGCTATTCAGCGCGATGCGCTGGCAGGGGCCTAGTTTTTCCTATGGAATTCGTCGTGGGAACCAGAAACACCCACAAGCTCGAAGAGCTCACCAGAATCTTGGCTCCTCTGGTTCCAGGCCTGGTGCTGCTTCCCGCCACAGGGGAGGGCCCCGAGGAAGATGGGCAGAGCTTTAGCGAGAATGCCCTGATTAAGGCACGCGCTGCCTTTGCGGACTCAGGTGTGGCCTCCATTGCGGATGATTCGGGGCTCGTCGTCGATGCCCTGAATGGTGAGCCAGGGATTCATTCGGCCCGCTATGCCGGAACGGGGATTGATAGCGACAACACCGCACTGGTGTTGGACAAGATGAAGGGTGAAGTAGCTCGCAGCGCGCGGTTTGTATGTGCTGCCGCCTTGGTCTCACCCCACGGCGAGATGGTGGTGGAGCGCTCCTGGGAAGGAACGCTTGCACAGCAGCCCGCGGGAGGCGGCGGTTTCGGGTATGACCCGATCTTCACCCCCTTGGGCATGAGCCACACTGCGGCCGAACTCGAGAGCGACGCTAAGGACGAGCTTTCGCATCGTGGCCAAGCTTTTCGAGCACTCGCGGTGCACATGGCGGAGATGACCTCCGCTCATTCCGGGGTCGAATAATCCGCCTGCGGGCGCTATGCTGGTGGGGCGCAGTGTCTTAGATGCTGTGACTTCGCGTGTCGGACTAAGGTCACACCCGTCGGTCTCAGGACATCTCGTAGGTGAGTTCACTCTCGTGCGGGATGAAGTGGGTGCGGTGGTGGCCCCGGCGCCAGGCTCACGCCGCGGGCGTGAGAACAACCGAGAACAACAAAAGGAGTGCAGCAATGGCTGCCGTCACCATACGACAATTACTAGACAGTGGTGTTCACTTCGGACACCAAACCCGCCGCTGGAACCCTAAAGTCAAGCGCTTCATCTTGACCGAGCGCAGCGGTATTCACATCATTGACTTGCAGCAGTCTTTGGCCTTTATTGACAAGGCTTATGACTTCGTGAAGGACACCGTCGCCAACGGCGGCACCGTGTTGTTCGTCGGCACCAAGAAGCAGGCGCAGGAGTCGATTGCCGAACAGGCCACTCGTGTGGGCCAGCCCTATGTCAACGAGCGTTGGTTGGGCGGATTGCTCACCAACTTCCAGACCGTGTCCAAGCGTTTGGGCCGCATGAAGGAACTCGAAGAAGTCGACTACGAAGACACCACCCAGGGTTACACCAAGAAAGAACTTCTGATGAAGAAGCGTGAGCTCACCAAGCTCCAGAAGTCTTTGGGTGGAATTCGTTCGTTGACCAAAACCCCGAGTGCCATGTGGGTTATTGACCCTCTGCGCGAGCACCTCGCCATTGACGAAGCAAAGAAGTTGGGTATTCCCGTTGTCGGAATTCTTGATTCCAACGCAGACCCCGATGACTTCCAGTACCTCATTCCTGGTAACGACGACGCTATTCGCTCGGTGGGCCTGCTCACCAAGGTGATCGCTGACGCTGTGGCAGAAGGTTTGATCGAGCGCCACCAGAAGCCAGAAGCGGAAGGCAATGTTTCTGCAGTAGAGCCGTTGGCTGAATGGGAGCGCGAACTCCTCGAGGCCAGCACGGAGGCCCCCGCCCCCGAAGCAGCTGCTGAACCAGCCGCGAAAGCTGCAGCCACGAAGGCTCCTGCGAAGGCGCCCGCAAAGGCTGCCGCGGCTAAGAAGCCTGCTGCGGACAAAGCGCCTGCAGCAAAGAAGGCACCTGCTAAAGCTGCTGCGGACAAGAAGCCTGCTGCCGCCAAGGCTGCTGCTGAGAAAGCTCCTGCGAAAGCAGCAGCTGAGAAGCCTGCTGCTGCAACAGCTGCCCCTAAGAAGCCTGCCGCTAAGCCCGCGGCAAAGAAGTAAAGGAGCTCACTGATGGCATCTGTGTCACTGGAGGACATCAAGAAGCTGCGCGAGCAGCTCGGGACCGGAATGGTCGACACCAAGAACGCTTTGGAAGAAGCCGGTGGCGATGTGGAAAAAGCCACGGAAATTCTTCGTCTCAAGGGAGCGAAAGGTAACGCTAAGCGTGCTGATCGTTCCACGAGCGAGGGATTGGTGGCAGCTCACGAAGCTGATGGCGTGGCGTACATGATCGAGTTGGCCTGTGAGACGGACTTCGTGGCGAAGAACGACAAATTTGTCGCGTTAGCTGACCAGGTTCTCTCCGCTGTCGTGGCTTCGGGGGCACACAGTGCCGACGAGGCTCTTGCCGCGCCTGGCACCAAGGGCACCATCGCGGACATGATCAACGATGAAGCCGCCATTTTGGGTGAGAAAGTCGAACTGCGCCGAGTGGCCAAGCTTTCTGGCGATCACTTTGCAATCTACTTGCACCGCACCAACAAGGACTTGCCTCCTCAGGTGGGTGTTGTGGTTGCCTACAGCGGAGACGACGCGGAAACAGCACGCAGCGTTGCTCAGCACATCTCGTTTGCTGACCCCCAGTACCTCTCTCGTGACGATGTGCCCGCTGAGGCTGTCGAGAGCGAGCGACGTATTGTCGAAGAAATCAGCAAGAGCGAAGGCAAGCCTGAAGCGGCTCTGCCCAAGATTGTGGAAGGTCGCCTCGGTGCCTTCTTCAAGCAGGTGGCGTTGCTCGAGCAGGATTATGCGCGGGACAACAAGCTTCAGATCAAGCAGGTTCTGGAACAAGCTGGCTTGAGTGTCAACGGCTTTGCTCGTTTTAGAGTGGGCTCTTAGCACTACGACACTGTCATTCGGCGTGGCCGGGCGTTTCTTAGCCCGGTACGCTGGATGAGCTGTGGAAAGGTTGCGATATGGCTACTCGGAAAAGACGCGTACTACTCAAACTCTCCGGTGAAGCATTTGGCGGCGGCCAATTGGGTGTTAACCCCGATGTCGTGGCCCAGATTGCCCGAGAAATCGCCGAAGGCGCCAAGCACGCTGAAGTAGCAATCGTGGTCGGTGGAGGTAACTTCTTCCGGGGCGCCGAACTCTCCCAGCGCGGAATGGACCGTCGCCGAGCGGACTACATGGGAATGCTCGGCACCGTGATGAATGCTCTGGCGCTTCAGGATTTCTTGGAACAAGCCGGCGCGCAGGTTCGCGTGCAGTCTGCGATTTCGATGACCCAGGTCGCCGAGCCCTATATTCCTCTGCGCGCTATTCGTCATCTGGAAAAAGGCCGCGTTGTGGTCTTTGGCGCTGGTGCTGGTTTGCCCTATTTCTCGACCGACACGGTGGCAGCGCAGCGCGCTCTGGAGGTGTTAGCCGATGAGGTTTTGGTCGCAAAGAATGGTGTGGACGGGGTGTATTCCACTGACCCCAAGAAAGACCCCATCGCAACGAGATATGACACCCTGAGTTATCAAGACGCGTTAGTCGCTGGATTGAAAGTGGTGGATTCCACCGCCTTTAGCCTGTGTATGGATAACAAGATGCCAATGATGGTGTTTGGTATGGAGCCAGCAGGAAATGTGACCAAGGCCATCGTGGGCGATCGCATCGGAACGGTTCTTTCCTAAACACGCGGCGAAGTAGACTAAGCAAGGATGGGAGAACACCATGATTGCTGACGTATTGGCAGAGTGTAAAGAAAAGATGGCTAAGGCCGTCGATGTGGTGCACGATGATTTTCAGACGGTGCGCACCGGGCGAGCTAACCCTGCCCTGTTCCAAAAAATCATGGTCGACTATTACGGTCAACCCACTCCACTGGCGCAACTAGCGGGCATGCAGAACATTGAGGCGCGCACCCTGGTGGTAACCCCCTATGACAAGAGTGCGTTGAAAGAAATCGAAAAAGCGATTACGAACTTTCCTGCCCTCGATGCCAGCCCCACCAATGATGGGGAAGTCATACGCGTCACCATGCCGGAATTGACCGAAGAGCGCCGCAAGGAATACGTCAAGATCGTGCGACAAAAAGCTGAGGATGGTCGAGTATCGGTTCGCAGCGTGCGCCGGAAGGCAAAAGACGAACTGGATGCTTTGACCTCGGAAGTCGGCGAAGACGAAGTATCGCGCGCGGAAAAAGAACTTGAGAACATCACGAAGACCCATATTGAGGGAATCGACGAAGCCCTGAAGCGGAAAGAAGCAGAACTGCTGGAGATCTAATGAGCACTCCAGCAGGCACTTCCGGGCGCAAAAAGAGCAAGAAAAGCTTTTTACCTTCTCCCGTTACCGAACAACTGGATCACTTGGAATCGGTGGTTCATGATTTTGAGGACCAGGTCCGCGATGTTAATGCCCGCATTGACCAGCGGGCTGGGCGGCCGTTGTGGCAGGCCATTGCTATTGGCCTAGGTCTGGGGGCTGTATTCCTGGGCAGTTTGTTGTGGCTGGAGGAACTCTTCGTTCTCTTCATCACTGTTCTCGTTGTTTTCGCGGTCTTAGAGTTGGCGGGAGCACTCGCGGCGAAGGGACGTCTGGGCTCTCGGTGGCCGCTGGTCATCCTCTCTGCTGTGATGGTTCCCCTCTCCTGGGTGTTGGCTCCGGCTGGCCAACTGTGGAGATCGGAAGAGCACAC
>ENA-OREM01001561-OREM01001561.1-marine-metagenome-genome-assembly--contig:-NODE-1561-length-11105-cov-3.146536_pt1 | contig 11105 bp, 8 predicted proteins | sample MGYA00248623_ERZ508561 | MGnify/ENA primary metagenome ERZ508561 (study PRJEB26227, sample SAMN06264494) | marine metagenome | isolation source: Columbia River Estuary | place: USA:Columbia River Estuary...
TTGGTTCTGTTATCCAAATACAATGGAGTACAGAAAAAAACAAACGTTTTGTAATAGGTTTGATAGAATAAACTCTAAACCATAGGTATATCTTCCTCCTTCAGTTCAGTTAATTAAATAAACAGATGTTAGTTATATCTGTATTATGAAAGAAAATGATAACAATCCTTTAGGTCTTAAAGACAAATTATATACCATTGAAGAATTTGGTGCTGAATTGTCTATTATCGATGCGCTGGCCTCAAAAACAGGTTTTCTTTCTTCAAATGGAGAGGCGAGAAGAGAGTTGAAAGCAAATGCCATAGCGGTAAACAAAGAGAAAGTAGGTGAGTCTTTCATGTTGACAAAGGAACATTTGATCAACGATCGTTACATCTTGTTTAGTAAGGGTAAAAAGAACAACTACATCCTTATTCTGGAGTAGGAATTTCAATCAATAATGGTTAATTTGCTCTTGAATTAGCGTGACCATTATGAAATTGATATCTACTACTATCGCCCTGAATACTATTCTATTATGTCTCGCTCAGGCGCCAACTTGGTCGACTGATGTTGCCAAGATCATTTACGGGAATTGTACCACCTGTCATCGTCCGGGGGGTATTGGTCCATTCTCTTTGCAAACGTACGATGAGGTTAGTGCCATGGCAAATTGGGTACAACAGGCAATTGAACAAAGAGATATGCCACCCTGGACACCCGATCACACCTACAAGAATTATGTACATGAGAGAGTAGTCTCCGATGCAGACATCACAACTTTTCAAAATTGGGTTGCAGCGGGTACTCCTTCAGGAGATCTTAGATTTGCACCTCCTGTTCCAACTTATCCTTCGGGTTCTCAGTTAGGGACAGCAAATCTCAATCTATCCATTGGATCATACATGGTATCAGGAAATGGTGATGTTTATCGCAATTTCGAAATACCAAGTGGTTTGAGTCAAGCTGAATACGCAACGGCGATTGAAGTGTTACCGGGTAATTCTTCAATCGTTCACCATGTGTTGGTTTTTACAGATTCTACAGCAAATCCAATTAATCCAAATAGCATAGGAGGCACAGGTTCATCTGCATCTCAATTGCTTTACAGTTGGGTGCCAGGCGCAGCTCCTTACTTTAGCCCTGAAGGAACGGGATTCAGACTACCGGCTAACACCAGAATAATTTTACAAATACATTATGCGCCTGGTAGCGCCGGACAAACGGATAACACAGAGATCAACTTTAAAACATCAACTACACCGCTGAGGAAGATTACTGTTTCGCCTGTCCTTAACCAGACTAATCTTGAAAATGGTCCTTTAGTGATTCCTGCTAATACCATTCAGTCGTTCACTGAGTCGGTTACAATTCCGGCGAAGTTCACTGCGTTATACATTTTCCCTCACATGCATTTGTTGGCCAGAAACGTTATTTCATATGGCCTTAAACCAGTTACTGGTGATACCATTCGATTTGTAAAGATCGATGACTGGGATTTTCACTGGCAGGATAATTTTGCTTTTGCCAATTCAGTGGTTCTACCCGTTGGAACAACACTAAAGGCGACAGCCACATACGATAATACTTCTTCGAATCCTGAAAATCCAAACGTTCCTCCTCAAACTGTGACCCTTGGAGAAGGAACAGGAGATGAAATGATGTTGATGTTTTTTGCTTACATGCCCTTCTTGCCAGGAGACGAAAATTTGATCATGGATAAGCGAGTGATTCCAAAGGGATCAACCACCTTTTGTGATGGGCAAACTGTTGAGCTAACCACCATACAAGGAGAAGGATATACCTATCAATGGAAAAAAGATGGTGTTGATATTCCTGGAGAGAACAATTATTCACTCATTGCGAATTCCTCCGGATCGTACTCAGTGGAGATAACGTTAGGACCAAATGTTGCATTGTCGGATCCTGTTTCAGTGACTGTAAACCCAACGCCTACTGCTCAAATCGTGCCTCCAGGAAACACAGATATTCCTTTAGGAGGAACCATTGATTTGAGTGCTGTTCAAGGAACAGGGTATTTGTATCAGTGGTATTTGAATGGGTATGCAGTACCAGGTTGGACCAATCCGGATTTGACAACTGAATATAATGGAGAATACGTTTTGGAGGTCTTTAGTGGAGGTTGTTATCAAATATCAGAGACTTTGACTTTGACAGGTGGAATTGCTGCTCTTGAAGAATTATCAAGTACGATTAGAATTTTCCCGAATCCATCTAAAGATATTTTTACCATTGAATGCAATGCGACTGATGCCACAGTAATTCGTGTTGAGGATATTACGGGTTCTGAAATACGAAAGTTTGATTTCAACGGAACATCCATATCGATAGATCTTCGAGATCAATCGGAAGGAGTCTATTTTGTCGAAATAATTGGTGATGGCAATAAAATACTTCAGCGTAGAAAGATCATTAAGGTGGATTGATTCAGCTTTTTTTTGAGTTCAAATTGAATCCAAAGAACACTATCGCAGACAAAACGGCTAGTAAGGTTATTGGCGGCAAAAACAATGGCCATTTACTGATTGATCCCCATCCGGAATAACCCAATAGGAGTGGATGTAGAATATTGATGAGGTATCCTACCTTGGCAATTCCAAACATTTTGGATATTGAGGGAAGGTCCTTAAGGGTGGCAACAAGGGGAAAAAGATAGATCAAGAATGATAAAGCTCCACTGACGATAAAGCTGTAGAACATGAAATCTTTGGTTTCAAGTTTGCTCCAGATGAGATGATTCCCATCATAAAGCAAGTAAAAACTTATACTTATATGAATACAACCGAAAACGAAACCATAGATTCCGGTGATTCTTTTTGTCAATCGAATCCTTTCAATTAATGTCACCGGTAATAGACTTAAGCCAATGCATGTGAAACCCGTCCAGGCAATGCTTTTATTTAGAATAAAGATCCATTCCTGTAAGGGGATTTCCGCTCCTATATGATATCGTAGGATACTATACGTGTAACAGAATAGAAATAATGTAAGTAGTGCCGGTCTCATTCGTATTGGATCTCCCAAAGAAAAAGTCCACAGGCAGGGGCACTTGTTGATGCCTCACCTCGATCCATATTTTCTAGTATCTCAACTATTTCCTCAGATTGTATCTTTCCGAGACCCACATCAACCAGGGTGCCAACGATTGCTCTCACCATGTTTCTTAAAAAACGATCAGCTGAGATCTCGAAATAAAGCTCTCCCTCATTAGATATTTTCCATTCCGCTTTTGAAACGGTACAAATGTTTGTCTTGACATCTGTATGCAATTTGGCGAAGGAAGTAAAGTCTTTTTTGCCGATCAGAAGTTTAGCTGCAGAATTCATTTTTTCTACATCTAACACTTGATTCAAATACCAGCTTTGAGTATAACGAAATGGATCCTTTTTAGAATGAATAAAATATCGATAGGTTCTTAATGTCGCATCGAAACGAGCATGCTTCTCTAATTTAAAAATGCGTTGAACCGAAATATTTGGCGAAAGCATTTTATTCAGCTTATAACGCATCTGATCTTCTGTGCCTGCATCTAGATCGAGATCAACGTGGAAAAAATATTGTTTGGCGTGGACACCCGTGTCTGTTCTTCCACAGCCAACGATCTCGATCTTTTTATTCGAATAGAGTTTACTCAGGCAAGTTTCGATCTCCTCCTGAACGGAAATTTGCTTCGGCTGTCTTTGCCAGCCAAAATATTCAGTTCCGTTATAACTGATCTCGAAGAAAAAGCGTTCCATGTCTCAAAATTACTTCTTTTAAGATATGAAACGAAGTTCTCTTAATTTCTTATGAAACGGGTATTGATCTGTTGATCTGGAATAGAGAGTAGATATATACCATTGGATATTTCCCCAAGATCAAGATGAAGTGATCCCCCAATCAAATTTCCTTCGAACACTTCTCTTCCGAATTGATCGGTCACCATGTATGTTTCATTTGAATAAGCAGATTCAAAGAATAGTGATGTGTTAGAAGGGTTAGGGTATAGCTTGTAATTCGTTTGAGCCTCTTTGATTCCAAGTGGATCATAAACTATAAACTGTCCCATCATACCCATGTCCTCATGAGTCAAAATATGACAGTGATACATATACGGAAGGGTATCATTCGCAAAATTCTCAAATTTCGTAATGAAACGAACCGTTCCATTTCCAGAAGGGACATGAACTACATCCTTTCTTCCTTGCATATTTGGAGGAGGAGGTGTACCATTAATATCCAGAATGTAAAAGCTGATGTCATGAATATGGAAAGGGTGACCAATTGGAGATTGATTAAAAAGCGTCCAAACTTCAATGTTGTCAAGTGGAATTTGATAATTGATCACATCCATGTTAAACATTGCATTATTGATAAGGAATGGACCTTGAATCGCAGTTGGTCCCATGGTCTGTGGAGTAAACGTTAGAGTTTTCAATGCATCTGCATTCGCTTCAAGCCATGGGGTATGAGTTGTTAAGGCTGCTGAAATCGATGTAATTGGGTTTGCAGTTGGAGCTACAACTTTGATGTCCATCACCGTAAAGTTTGCGCCGTTTAATGGGTTCAATGCATAGTTAGGAATAGTCTGTCCGGCACCCATTCCAGGTTGTGCGGCACCGTAAATTCCTGATGCAAGCTCAGCTCCATAGCTCATTAACTGAATCGTATTCCCTTGCAAAGCCGAAAGGTCAATAACGATCTCTGCTCTTTCTCCCGGAGCCACCATAACTCTTGTCAGATCAACAGGAGCAGTTAACAATCCTCCATCCGTTGCTATCTGTTTAAAGGGAAGGTTGCCCGAAAATCCGAAATTGTAATAGCGCTCTGAAGAACCGTTCAATAAACGCAATCTTACCCATTGAGCCGGTGCATCAAGGTATGGATCTTTTGTTCCATTTACGAGTAACGTAGTATCCAGCGCCGTTTCAATAATGATCTGATTGTTTGCATCAAAGCCTTTGGTCTGAACCACGATCGGGAAATCATCTTCTCCGTATGTTCTGGGCAAGGAAAGTGCTGCTTCTTCAGCATCGCGCACAATGATCATTCCTGCAATACCTTTTTGAACATGCTTGTTGGTATTCATATGCAAATGCGGATGATACCAGTTGGTCGAAGCGAAATTACGCACCATAAAAGCAGGAGACCAAGTCGTATTTTCTGGAATTTCGGTATGTGGGCCACCGTCAGCAATAGCCGGTACGTGCATACCATGCCAGTGGATCGTAGAGGCTTCACCAAGGTTGTTTGTAACATTGATCGTTACATTATCACCTTCGTTCATGATCAATGTTGGTCCAAGTAATGAACCGTTCGCTCCCATAGTATTTGTAGCGGTCCCAGGAAAGAATTGAGTAGTCCCGGTTTGAAGAGTCAGATCAAAGGTTGTACCTGTTAAGGCGGTTGGAATGATAATGGGATTTTGAGATAAACCAAGGAGTGAAATTCCGACAAAAAAGATAGTACCGTATATTTTGGTCATAGATTTTGTTTTTTGGAACGTCAAGTTAGGCAATTACTCCCCCTTGATTGTAACCTTAGTAACAAAACAGGGGCTTTCGCCCCTGTTTTTATTCGATATAAATAACCCTTCCATTGAGATAGTCAACGCTGTAGTCAAAGAACAGCGATTTACTCTGACCTGAATTTAGCAGTAATCGCCAGGTCAGTATACCTGTTTTATCGTCAAGACTCGCTTCATTATAATCTCCTCTCTTTATTTTAATATCTGCATCTGTTGAGATAGGGAACTGATCTTTGATCAACAATGGGATTGCAGCTCCACCATTGTTTCTGATCTTAATTTCCCAACCTACTTCAAATTTTCTTCTGTTTCCAATAATCTTGTTGGATGATTTTTCCTGAATTCTAACTCTTTCGATCTGAACTTTACTGTCTTTCCCTAAAGAGAAGGTCAAAGTATCTTTCGTAGAGTTGATATCTACATATGTCTTACCAATAAAGGTTCCGTCAAAATACAAGTTTGATTCACCACTAAGAAGATTCAGCTTTTCCCATCCTGTAACCTGAGCAGTTAAGAATACCGAAGGATCCAGTTTAGGAGCTGCATGATATTCGTAACTGGCAGGGAGAATATGATCATTGATATGTACCCTGTGATCAGCTCCGTCAGATGGAATGGTGAATTTCGTTTCAATCACAAATTCAACTCTAAGATCTTTTTGAATAACGGTTGTGGCCGCATTGTTTGACCAAGTGTAAGAGGCTCCTGCTGCAGCACGAGAATCATCATAATCATACATCATCTGAGACTTATCTTTCTTGCGTCGACTTCCTCTTGTGCTCATCATTTCAACAGATACAGCATCAATGCTTTTCGATTCCAGACGGCTAACAGAGCCTGATGTCACCTGAACTTCCTGAAGTTCCATTTTTTGAGGCTTTAGAAAGAACTTAAGGTATGGAGAGGAGATTTGCAATTGCTTGGTGTCGTACCCAATGAAAGTTGCATTCACCCATTTTTCTCCTTTAGGTACTGTAATTTCAAATTTACCGTCAAAGTCAGTCATCGTTCCTTGATTTGGATAAGAAGGGAAATTGATCTTGGCAAAGGCCAGTGGCTCACCTGTTGAAGCATCAATAACCTCGCCTCTCAATTTTTCACCCGAATAATCATAGGTTGGAACTTGTCTTTGTCCAACCTGACGTTGTTGCGGATAGTTATTGTAATGAATGTACCATGGATTTAGTTTCGGCTCTGCCGAATTTTCATAAGGATCATTGGTGGATAAAACTAGATCGATGTTCTTCCACTCGATGCCGGTTGTTTGGCTCACTAAGGCTTTAGATTCGAGACGGACAGGCTTACCAATTCCCTCACTTCTCATGTCATAGTAGGGCTTCCAGGAAGCATTTGGAGAAATGTATGAAAAGAAAAATTCTCCCTTTGTAGGTTTTGGTGCATCAACCTCTACGATAACTTCGGTATAATTAAGCACTGGCTTACTTCGTTGTGCGTAGATCTCTTGTTCGATACGATTGATCTCTTTATCAATGCCTTCCAATTCACTTTTTATTGCACTTTGTCTGGCAGTGATCTCAGTTAGTTTGGTATGCATAAACGCATAGGCCTCTTTGAGCTCAGTGACTTTCAATCCCTGATCATTTCCTTTAAGGTCTCTGTTCTTAAGTAAAAGGTCTTTGTCGTAACTCAAAATATTAAACTCATCCCTAAGGATCAGATCTTTTGCTTCGAGTTTTTCTTTTTGCTTGTTCAGCTCATTAAGTTCTGCATTACTGATCTTAAGATCTTCATAGTTTTTTCTGGTTCTTACAGAGAGTATGGTAAGTTCCCCCTTTGCTTTCACTTGAACCGAGTTTGGATCGACGAAATCTGTCAATTTTGTAAAAACCAGTTCCTGACGTCCGGCTTTGAGCTCGCTACTTTTGTAGTGCTCGATCTGAGCTCCTGAAAAGAAAACGGTAACCTTCTTGATCTCTGAATCAAGATTTACTTCCTTTTGTGCAAAAATTGACAAAGTGGAAAGAAGGAAAATGACAATTGAATAGTGTGTTTTCATAAGTTGATTTTTTAGTAACAAAAAACACCACATGTAGTGGTGTTTTTCAGATGCATATACAATGAAATTTTCACAAAGTTCATGCGATTATTTTTTCGATGCAGCAGGAATTGACCAACCTGTCATATCCAATTGATACATATCCATACTTGCCTTTTGTCCAATTAACTCAATGCCAGTCATGACTGCTTTGTTCATTTTTGGGTAATACTTAAAATGAATATCATTGTTAACACTATTCACCATTCCTCCAAGATTTATTGGTTCTCCCCATTGGCCTCCGCCCATGTTTTCAACCACGTACACATCAAGTCCTCCCATTCCTTCTAAACCATCTGAGGAATAGAATAGGAAACGCCCATCTCCTGAAATAAAAGGTGTAGTTTCATAACCAGTGGTATTAACTCCCATCGGAAGGGCTTTTGGTTCACCCCATTTCTTTCCAACTTTTTCAACTATATAAATATCAACAGAACTTTTATTTCCTTTTCGGTCTGAAGCAAAATACATAGTGTTACCATCATCTGTCATGGTTGCACTTCCATCAAAGAAAGTTGAGTTCAACAACTTATTGGAGATTCTTTTTGGAGTAGACCAAGTTCCTTTACTTGTCATTTCCACCTCAAAAATATCAGAACCCTTTGTCGTTTTTTTCTTGTCAAGCGCTTCCGTATTTACCGTTAACAAAGCACGCATCCCATCAGGAGAAATGTAAGTTAGGGCATCAAATCCTTCAGAATTTAATCTTCCCAATTCATTGGTAAGACTATCCCAGTCGTTAATTTCATCATTCCAAACGGCATGATAGATGTCTTCGAAGAAGTTCTGATCTTCAGGATTCATATTACCACCTTTCGTATCACTTCTTCGTGAAGCGAAGTAGATCTCCTTCCCGTCATTTGTGAAAATCGGTAGATAATCATCATAACCTGAGTTGATCACATCCGACATTCTTTCTCTTTTTGGTTTGGCACCCGAAGCCAATTCAGCCTGTGCGAATCTGGCCTGTTTAATTCGTAATTCAATGAACAATTCCTTAGCTCTCGCTCCTGACATTGACTTCTTGGCATTTTCATAGTTTATGATTGCTGAATCCAGAATACCCAAGCGATGCTGTGATCTAGCAAGAACTTCATATGCCTCCTTGTCAACGTCATCTTTACTTAAAGCAACTGCTTCATAAGCGTATTTTAATGCATACCCGTAATTCGTTTGTGCATAATGACACTGAGCGATCCAATAAGGTGCTTTAGAAGAATTAGGATCCTTAACCGCTGCAGATCTGAATTCTTGCAGAGCATCTCTAACTTTTCCCTGAAGGAAAAGTGTTTTTCCCTTATCGATCATTAACAGTGCGGAGGCCCTGTCCGTTAAATTAGTCGTGCTGTCAGGAGGAGTTGAACCGTTAGCGAATGTTAATGTGCTAATGAACAAAAAGCTCAAAATGATAATGGTTGAACGCATAGATCGTCGTTGTTGAATTGCAGATACAAAAGAAAGCAATTTTTCCTTGTTCTTAAAATTAAATGAGTGAAAACCTTTTACTTCCTCTTTAAATTTTTCGAGTTGATTTTTTTAGATCGACAAGGTCATGCATCGCAAGCGTTGCAGCTACTATTGCAAGGATTGGAGCGCAAGCTGCACTTATCCAAAGGATCAACTGAACGATATACGAACTTAAGCCGGTGAGAAAGCCATCAGAAAAATGTTCTCCCGAGAATAAGATGCTAATATTAACCGGGACAAGGATCATCAATGAATAGATCATTCCTATTCCAACGACGAGTCCTCTGTGTTGTCTCATAAATACGATACTCTCTTCTACATTGAGATCCATGCGCTCGTTCACATAATCAAGAAAGCTAAACCCGTAGTAAAAGAATCCGATGATGAAAGTCAAATAAAATATCGGCGATGAGGTCGGGTCTTCCCAGCCAAAATAAGAAATGAGATAAATGATCGTGAAAAAGAAATAATGCCAGAGAATGTTCCTGAAGGCTATTCTCATCCCTCGTATGATATCCTTCATCAACTGTTTCAAGTCAAAGGGATAGGTTTTCCCTGTTAAGATCTTTTCGCATTTCATGCTTAGATAGGACAATAATGGCGAAAGAATAATTACGACGAGATACTTCGCAAATTTCATCAATGTCAAGCCGATCGTTATTTCAATTAACATTCGGATGAGGCTCCATACAATTCCATTCATGGAGTCTGCTTCGATCTCGGTTTGTCGCTCTTGTAAATGATTGCCCAACTTATAAAGGATGAGCATCAATATAGCAGGAGGGATAAAAAACCAGTACAATTTATGCGTTCGTATAAAACGAATGGCTTTAACATATGCTTTAAGGCCAAGAATAAGATCTTTTAAGAAGCGCATGATCAAAATTAATCAAACTCATTTGTTCTTCGGGGCAATCGAGGGATTTCTTATCTTTGACCCTTGATTTTTCAATTTTTGTAAATGTCATTGAGTCCATTAACAGCAATTTCTCCCATAGACGGAAGATACAACAGTAGAACAGTAGAACTGCAGAAATACTTCTCAGAATTTGGGTTGATCAGATACAGGGTGATCGTTGAGATCGAGTATTTCATTTCTCTATGCGAAAATAAAGTTGGACCATTAAATGATTTTCCTTTGGAGAAGATCGTTGGGATTCGAAAAATAGGCGATGATTTTTCAGAAGATGATGCACTGAGGATCAAAGAAATTGAAAAAACGACGAATCATGATGTCAAGGCAGTGGAGTATTTTCTAAAAGAAGAAATGACAAAACTGGGCTTGGAAAAGTATCTTGAATTTATCCATTTCGGCTTAACTTCTCAGGATATTAATAATACTTCAGTTCCTCTTTCATTGAAAGAAGCAATTAGTGAAGTTTACATACCACAACTTGAACAATTGATCGGTAAGCTTGAAGAAATGAAGCATGACTGGAAGGAAATCCCGATGTTGGCCAGAACACATGGTCAACCAGCTTCTCCAACCAGATTAGGTAAAGAAATTGCTGTTTTTGTAACCCGTTTACAAGAACAATTTAATTTGTTAAATAAGATCCCAAATGCTGCGAAGTTTGGGGGTGCGACTGGTAATTTTAATGCTCATAAAGTTGCCTATCCTTCTATTGATTGGAAAGAATTTGGTGGTAATTTTGTAAAAGAAAAATTAGGTTTACATCATTCTTTTCCAACTACCCAAATAGAACACTATGATCATATGGCTGCCTTGTTTGACGCATTAAAACGTATCAATACAATTGTAATCGATTTAGATCGAGATTTCTGGACCTATGTTTCAATGGATTATTTTAAACAAAAAATTAAGGCTGGTGAGGTTGGGTCTTCTGCAATGCCTCACAAAGTAAATCCAATAGATTTTGAGAATTCTGAAGGGAATTTAGGATTAGCCAATGCTATTTTCGAACACCTTTCTGCAAAATTACCAATTTCCCGTTTACAAAGAGACTTAACAGACAGTACCGTACTAAGGAACGTAGGAGTTCCTTTCGGTCATACCATGATTGCATTTAGTTCTACACTTAAAGGATTGAATAAGTTATTATTGAACAAACAAAA
>ENA-OREM01001570-OREM01001570.1-marine-metagenome-genome-assembly--contig:-NODE-1570-length-11051-cov-2.452160_pt1 | contig 11051 bp, 12 predicted proteins | sample MGYA00248623_ERZ508561 | MGnify/ENA primary metagenome ERZ508561 (study PRJEB26227, sample SAMN06264494) | marine metagenome | isolation source: Columbia River Estuary | place: USA:Columbia River...
TAAATCATTGGAGATTCCATTGCGAAATGATCTTAATAATGTTCTAGAAAACAGAACATTTGGAGCCATGGTAACAGGAACTGGATTGAAAAGTGTTTCCAAGATTACTTAGCGCTATAAAACAACCTTGCTGTATTTTCAAGCACAATTGAAATGGAATCGCAATGTAAATTTTAAAAATATCATGGGCGTCATGAACCAGCTTAAGAGATTAGAAAGATGACCCTAGTAAAAACTCCCTTTAATTAACATCCATCAAATACAGAAGGAGTAAATTGATAACAAAATTCATTTTAAATTTTGTTAACGCGTCATGTTATAAAATTAATTTATATTTATTCCAATTACTAGAATAAAGATTTTAAACTAATTATGTATAATATGAATAATTTTTCAAGAAGATCGTTTATAAAATCAACCTCAATGGCCTCTACGGGCCTTTTTTTCATTCCTAACTTCCGCAGTAATGCTCCTAACAATCGATTAAACATCGCTGTTATTGGAGTTGGAGGTCGCGGAAAAGCCAATTGGGGCAGTGTTCCCAATGAAAACATTGTTGCCATGTGCGACGTAGACGACAACCGAGCCGCAGCAGGTTACCTTCTTTATCCAAAAGCAAGAAAATTCAAGGACTTTAGGGTCATGTTTGATAAAATGTCAAAAGAAATTGGTGCTTTTTTTAAATCTGGTGAAATTCAAAAAGCAAACATCTTAAAAGAAAAAACAGGCCAATTAAAAGAAGAGTCTAAAACACTCTCCGAACAATTAAGTAATTATGTTGACACCCTACAAAACTTGTTGTTTCAGATCCCTAACATTCCCCATGCTTCTGTAAAAGCAGGAAACTCTGAAGAGGACAATGAGCAAATTTTTAGCGAAGGCACCATTCCTGATTTAGGAAAAAACGCGCTACCTCACTGGGAGCTTGCTAAAAAATATGACATCATCGATTTTGAATTAGGAAATAAAATTACAGGTGCTGGATTTCCAGTATACAAGGGTAAAGGTGCAAAATTGCAACGTGCTTTGATCAATTATTTTCTTGACAAAAACACAAAAGCAGGATACACCGAAGTACAAGTTCCTCATTTAGTTAATGAAGCTTCAGGAATTGCGACAGGGCAATTACCTGACAAGGAAGGGCAGATGTATCATTGTCCTGAAGATGATTTATACCTGATTCCAACCGCAGAAGTACCAATTACAAATATGTTTCGAGGGAACTTAGTACAAGAAGCTGATTTTCCAATAACATGCACAGGCTACACGCCTTGTTTTAGAAGAGAGGCCGGAAGTTATGGTGCCCACGTAAGAGGATTGAACAGATTGCATCAATTTGACAAAGTAGAAATTGTAAGGATTGAGCATCCTGAGAACTCCTACAAAGCTTTAGATGGAATGGTGGCGCATATCAAAGACATTTTAAGAGAATTAAAATTACCTTATAGAATTTTGCGTTTGTGCGGAGGGGATACCGGATTTACAGCGGCATTAACTTTTGATTTTGAACTTTTTTCTACAGCTCAAGACAGGTGGCTAGAGATAAGCTCTGCGTCAAATTTTGAAACTTTTCAGGCAAATAGGCTGAAGCTTCGTTTTAAGAATAAGGGTGGAAAAAGTGAATTAGCACATACATTAAATGGTAGTGCTTTAGCTTTGCCGCGAGTATTGGCAGGGATTCTAGAAAATTATCAAACAGAACAAGGAATTCAAATTCCTGACGTCTTGATTCCTTATACTGGATTTAGTACAATCGATTAATTTTTAGCGAGTACAATCGTAGTTCGTTTGACTTTTGTTCTTTTCCGAAGGAGCAATCAATAAATGAAACGATTTCTTTTCTTATCATTTCCGACACAAACAACTTGCCTGTAATGTAAGTATAAGAAACATTCGTTTGGAGCGCTTGTTCTTTAATGTTGCTTATCTTTGAATAGAAATGAAAAAATTATTTTTACTTGCTTTTTTGTCAATAACTAGTCTCAGTTTCTCTCAAAACGATTATTTGTTAGGAGAAAGCTACTACAACGAAGAGGCATATGAAAAAGCCTTACAGGTTTTCAAAAAACTACACTCAAAGAGCCCTTTTAACACCGCTTATTTAAGGCGTTTGATTAGTTGTTATCAGGAAACATCTCAGTTTTCAGAAGTTGAAAAACTTTTACTTACAAAACTGAAAAAAAATCCTAAATACGGTTTTTTATATGTCTATTTGGGATATAATTATGAACGTCAACAATTAAAAGATCTGGCCGAAAAGAAGTATGCTTTAGCCATAAAATCTATTGAAAAAACCGGAGCTTATGCAGCTATTATAGGGCGTACTTTCAAAGAATATAATCTTTTAGACAAGGCTGTTTTGGCCTATGAAAAAGGCATGTCAAAAAATGAAAATGCCAATTATAATTTTCAAATTGCAGAAATTTACGGAGAAAAAGGAGCCTTCAAAAAAATGTTTGGAGCGTACGTTGATTTGATCGACAAAAAAGAGGAATATTTTAATCTTGTGCAACAATATGCAAGTAAATATATTACTGAAGATTCTGAAAATGAAGCAAATGTCATTTTCAAGAAAACACTGTTGATAAAGTCTTCTAGTCGCCCAAAAAAAGTATGGAACTCTTTGTTAAGTTGGTTGTTTACCATACAAAAAGAATACGGAAAGGCGTTGATACAAGAAAAGGCGTTGTACCGGAGAAATTCAAGAAGTTTAATTCCCATTTTTACACTAGGAAAAATAGCTTTCGAAAATAATAATTATACCGCATCAAAAGAATGTTTTGATTTTATAACTCAGACATCAAGTTTAAATGGGGAAAAAATTAATGCCTATCTATACATTGCAAAAATAGCTGTTGCTACGAATAACTCTAAAACAGAAACACTATTTCAGTCACTATTTGACGAATTTGGTAAAAAAGCACGTACAATAAGACTACAAGTAGTGTATGCTGACTTTTTAACCTTTTCACAAAATAATCCTGAGAAAGCTAAAAGTGTTTTGGAAAATGCACTGCTTTTTTCTAGCTCAAAATTTGAGAGAGCTAGGATCAAGTTAAAATTAGGAGATATTCTTGTTTTTACAGGAAAATACAACAAAGCATTGCGCTATTTTTCTCAAATACAAACACAATTAAAAAACCATGAACTTGCCCATCTAGCTCGCTTTAAAGTAGCACAAACCAGCTATTTTAAGGGCGATTTTACTTGGGCAAAAACACAGTTAAAAGTTTTAAAAAATGCTACTTCACAGCTCATTGCAAATGATGCTGTTGCACTGTTTTTAACCATTACAGACAATGAGCCTGTAGACGCTATCCCCTCTGGACTCGCTCAATATTCCAAAGCGACATTGTTGGCTTTTCAAAATAAAACACAACAAGCAATTGATACTTTAAGCAGTATAAGTCTCCATTATAAAGGACAGCCTATAGAAGATGAGGCTCTTTTCAAACAAGCAAAGCTACTCATAAAATTGGGTAAATTTGAGGCGGCAATTGCCAGCCTTAAAAATGTAATTAGCCTAAACCCGGAAGGCATTTTAGTTGATGACAGTTATTATGAATTGGCAGAATTGTACAACAATTATATAAAAAACCCTGAAAAAGCAACAGAATACTATCAAAAAATTATTTTTGAGCACGCCGCAAGTATTTATTGGATTGCTGCGAGAAAAAAATATCGAAAAATCAGAGAAAATCCCTTTTTAACTTCAAAAGAATAGACAATACAAAAAACTCATACTTCTTAAAAATGTATATATACAACGTAACAATAAATATCGAAAATAGTGTTCATGATGAATGGCTCACTTGGATGGAAACTCATATTATAAAGGTTTTAGATACAGGCAAATTTACCTCTGGAAAACTAACAGAAGTTTTAGTTGAGGAAGAAATGGGGGGCAAAACATACTCTGTTCAATATGCTTCAAATTCTAGAGAAGATTTAGATCATTATTACAAATATGAGGCGGATAAACTTCAGAGAGAAAGTCTTAAAAAATTTGGAGATAAAATGGTAACTTTTAGAACAGAATTGAAATTGATAAAAAAGTTTTTTCCAACAAACACCAAAAATTAATTTTCAAGAATAAACAAGACCCTTGTTTCGTTTGTTTTAAGAGCGAACCTACAAGCAACCATACCGTAATTAAGTTTTACATTTGTAAAAACATAAAAACATTTAGACTGTGTCTGTAAAAGCAAAAAAACATTTAGGTCAACATTTCCTTAAAGACGAAAGTATTGCAAAAAAAATTGCCGACACACTAACACAAGATACTTATAAAAATGTATTGGAAATTGGGCCTGGAATGGGAGTGCTTACCAAATATCTTCTAGAACAAAATCTAGAAATCATAGCAATGGAATTAGATCAAGAATCTGTAATTTATCTAAATAAACATTTTAAAAACAAAAACCTATCAGTAATATCTGCTGATTTTTTAAAATTTGATTTAGAAAAATTTTTTAATGGAGACTCAGGAAAATATTGATAACATTGAAGATAGCCCAGAAAGAATTGATGATCTAGGAAAAATGCAGGAAGTTTTGATGAAATGACCAACCTCTCGGTTTCATTGAGAGAAAAACTTAAAACGCATTATCGCATCGATAAGATCACTTTGGAGGATCAACAGATCAGCTCGGACAAAACGATCAAATGCGCATTTTCAGTTGAACAGGGTAAAGTGGTTGAAGGGGTCTTGATCCCAACCTCATCAAGAATGACTGCTTGTATTTCATCTCAGGTTGGATGCAGTCTTGCTTGTACGTTTTGTGCTACAGGACGATTGAAGTTATTGCGAAACCTGACTGCAGGTGAGATCTACGATCAAGTTGTATATCTGAAGAACGAGGCAGAATCAAGATACAATATCCCTCTCTCCAACATTGTCTATATGGGAATGGGAGAGCCCTTGTTGAATTACAAAAACGTGCTTCGTTCGATCGATTTCTTAACCTCAGATGATGGACTGGGGATGTCACCAAAAAGAATCACTGTTTCGACTGCAGGTATTTCGAAAATGATCCGAAAGCTGGGAGATGACGAAGTTAAATTCAACCTTGCTCTTTCATTGCATGCTGCGAATGATCAAAAAAGAAATAAGATCATGGAGATCAATGAATCGAACAATCTTGAAGAATTGTCTGATGCATTGAGGTATTTTCATGAAAAAACCGGTTCGAGGGTAACTTTTGAATACATCATATTCAAAGATTTCAACGATACAATTGATGACGCCAGAGAACTTGCCAGATTTGCAAGGTGCGTTCCGTGCAAGATCAATATCATTGAATACAATCCTATCGATGGAGGTGAATTCTCTCAAGCTGATCCAAAGAAGGTAAATGATTTTGCATCCTTCCTTGAAAGCAAGAATTTAATTGTAAATGTTCGTCGCAGCCGAGGTAAGGATATTGATGCCGCATGTGGTCAATTGGCCAATAAAAACAAGCTGATTACCAACGAAGAACGCATTTTGAAGAACTGATCGTTCACTCTTTTCATAATGTCCCTCAATAGTTGATAATATTCACGAATTTTATTATCCTGTTCAGTTCCATTAGTATATCTTTGTTACATGCTCTCTGTTGAGGAAATAATGTCTCCTATTGAGGCGGAAATGGCCGAATTCGAGGTCCGTTTCCGACAAAGCATGAAATCCAAAGTTCCGCTTCTCGATAAGATCACTCATTACATCATTCGTCGCAAAGGAAAACAGATGCGGCCTATGTTTATTTTCCTTACAGCGAAAATGCTTAGAAAGGTCACTGATCAAACCTATGACGCGGCATCTCTTGTAGAACTTTTGCATACTGCAACACTTGTACACGATGACGTTGTAGATGACGCTAACGAAAGAAGAGGCTTTTTTTCAGTGAATGCCCTGTGGAAAAACAAAGTCGCTGTTCTGGTTGGAGATTACATGCTATCCAGAGTGCTCTTACTTTCGATCGAAAAACAGAATCTACGTTTACTTGAAATCATCGCTCGTTCTGTGCGGGAGATGAGTGAGGGAGAATTACTTCAAATAGAAAAAGCAAGGAGACTTGACATCACAGAGGAAGTGTACTTCGAGGTGATCCGTCAGAAAACGGCTTCCTTGATTGCTACATGTTGTGAGTCGGCAGCCGTTAGCTGTGACAGAGAAGATGTCTCCGATAAAATGAGACAATTTGGAGAGTTGGTTGGACTTGCATTTCAGATCAAGGACGATATCTTCGACTATGGTAGTCCGGGCAACATCGGTAAACCGACAGGTCTGGATATTCGTGAACGCAAAATGACACTCCCTCTGATTTACGTGCTCAATACGGCAGATTCAAGTGTTAAAAACGAATTGATCAACATTGTGAAAAACCACAATGAGAACCCCAAAAAGGTACAACACGCCATTCAACTTGTCATCCAACATGGAGGTATTGAATATGCACACGCTAAAATGCTTGAGATAAAATCACAAGCATTGGAGCTCATTGAAAGTATACCAGATTCCGAAGCAAAAAGATCGTTAGTTGGATTGGTAGAATACACTGTTAACAGAGAAAAATAAGCATCATGAAATACTTGCTCATCATATTTGTCGCATTGGCTTTCGTTTCATGTACTGAAGAGGAAGAAAAGAAAAAAACGAATGACCCAGAGGTTGTAGAAGATCTTGTCGAGATCAAAGATGGGATCTATACGGAATGGTATCCCGGGAAAAAACAGATCAAATACCGAGGCGAACAGGATGATCAAAGTCGTCGACAAGGGAAATGGGTCTTCTATGCAGAAAATGGAAGCGAGCTTTCTATTACGTTCTATGAGCATGGCTTAAAGGAAGGATTCAGTATTGTGAAGTATCCGAACGGAGCCATTCACTACAGAGGAGAATATAAGAATGATCAGATGGTTGGACTTTGGACAACTTTCAATGAAAAAGGTGAAGTAGAAACTGAAAAAGATTACGGCTACCCGAAAGAATAATTCATGTCAAAAATTCCAGCACATATTATTGATGAGATCATGCAAACTGCCCGAATTGAAGAGGTCATCGGGGAGTATGTCAATCTCAAAAGAGCTGGATCAAACCTGAAAGGATTAAGTCCGTTTACGGACGAAAAAACACCATCTTTTGTGGTATCTCCAGGAAAACAGATCTTCAAATGTTTTTCATCGAGTAAAGGAGGATCTGTTGTTACTTTTCTAATGGAAAAGGAACATTTCTCCTATCCAGAGGCCCTTCGATGGCTAGCAGACAAGTATGGTATTCCAATTCCTGAAGACAAACCAGCAACTGCAGAAGAATTAGCTGCGATCTCTGAGCGCGAAAGTTTGCACATCATTAACGAATTTGCAAAAGACCATTTCATGAAGAACCTTCATGAAAGTGAAGAGGGAATTGCAGTTGGGATGTCTTATTTCGAAGAAAGAGGTTTCCGACCAGAGATCATTAAACAATTTCAACTTGGCTACTGTCTCAATACGGGGGACGATTTTACAAAAAATGCTCTTGAGAAGGGGTATAAGCTAGAATACCTTGAAAAGGTGGGCCTTGTAAAAACGAGGGAAGCCAGACATTTTGACTTTTTCCGCGGAAGAGTCATGTTCCCGATCCATAGCGTTACAGGTCGTGTACTTGGTTTTGGAGGAAGAACATTATTCACTGATAAAAAGGTAGCGAAATACTTCAACTCGCCTGAAAGTATCATCTACAACAAAAGTGAGATTTTATATGGTCTCTACTATTCCAAAGGTGATATCATTAAATACGACAATTGTTTTTTATGTGAAGGATATACCGATGTTATTCAGTTCAATCAAGCGGGAATTGAAAATGTAGTAGCTTCTTCAGGAACAGCTTTAACGCCAGACCAAATCCGTTTGGTAAGTCGTTTGACAAAAAATATTACTGTTTTATTTGATGGTGATGCAGCCGGACTTCGAGCGTCTATTCGAGGAATCGATTTGATTTTGGAAGCGGGAATGAACGTGAAAGTTTGTGCGTTTCCTGATGGTGAAGATCCGGATAGTTTTGCTAAAAAAACACCTTACAATGAATTAGTGAATTTCTTGGAAGAAAATGCCAAAGATTTTATCCAATTTAAAGCCTCACTTTTAGTAAAGGAAGCTAACAATGATCCCATAAAAAAAGCAGAATTAATTCGCGACATGGTAAATTCTATTGGTAAAATTCCAGATAGAATCAAACGTGAAGTTTACATTCAAGAATGTTCTAGAATTATGGATATTTCTGAAGATGTGTTGTTCAATACTTTAGCACAAATCGATAAAAAAGAACTTACTGAAGCTAATAAAAAATTCAAAGAAGAACAAAAAGCGTTTGATGTTATTAAAAATGATTCTCCTAATCAAGCTTCTTCTTTGCTTTCATCTGTAGAAATTGCAACGCTTTTAGAAAGAAAAATTATTGAATTGGTAATTCTTTATGGAAATAGACTAATTGAATTCGATGAACAATATTTAAAAATAAACGATGACGGAAATGAAGAAATTGTTACCGAAAAAAGACAATTGAAAGTTTTTGAAAAGGTTTATTTTAGTTTACAAGAAGATGAAATTGAATTTTCAAATCCGCTATTTCGAAATTTAGTTACCCAAATTTTAGAATTGTATTTGCAAGAAGGAAACTTTGAAAAAAATGAGTTTTTAAACCAATTAGAAGCCGATGCCGAACAAATAGTTATCGATATTCTAATGAATGAAGACAAATACAAATTGGACGGTTGGGAAGAAAAAAAGCAAGTTTTTGTTAAAGCAAAAGATAGTGATGAAGTCTTGAAAACCTTAATATCGGAAACCTTAATTTCGTACCGAGAATATTTAATTCAAAACTTGACCAAAGAATTACTAGCCGATTTTATGGCACAAAAAAAATCGCTTACAATGGAAGAGCTAATGCAAATTGTAAACGATTATAATGCGTTAAAAGTGAAAATCAGTTCTAGCATTGGAAGAGTTAGAACCGATTATTTTAAATAATATCTAAACTTTTTGCTTTGTTTAGTAAATCTACTAAATTGGTTACATTCAATTTTGCCAGTAAGCGCAATTTGTAAGTACTAATTGTTTTTTCGTCTAAGCCTAAAATTTCAGCAACTTCTTTGTTTTTCTTTCCGTCGTTTAAATAGCGTAAAACTTCTACTTCTCGAGTGGATAATTTTTTGAATAAACGATCTGCTTTTTTGCCTTTACTTAGTAATTCAATAGCTTTTTTAACATCTTCGCTAATTACAGTTTGGCCTTGAGCAACTTTTGAAATTACACTTTCCAATTCTTTTAATGTAGCAGTTTTCATTACATAAGAAGAAACTCCGGCTTTTACAGCGGTTGGTGCATACATTTTTTCAGATACTGCAGTAAATAGAATAATTTTAGAATCACTAAAATCTTTAACTAATCCTTTTATATCTCTAATGCTTGAAATTCCAAGTAATTCCAAATCTAATACAACAATGTCAATAGTTTTATCTTGTAAAAGATTTACCAAACTTTCGAGGTTAGTAGCCGAAGCAACTACATCTATATGAGTGTTTGTCTCAAAATAAGATTTAATTCCCTGGATTACCACTGGATGATTATCAGCAACACATATTTTGATCATGACTTTAAAAATTTTAGTTAAAATTTATAATTACTTCAAAGTTAGTTAAAAAAAGGTAATTTCTTGTTAATTATTTTTAATTTATTTTAGCTTTATTTTAAATTTTTAGGAATTATACATACCGGGATTGGGTGCATCTTATGCTGGTTTATTGTATTTAGTCTTTTATATATTTTAAAAACCGTTGCTTTTCTGCCTGAGAAATCAGTAATTACTTTGCCTAAATCGTCTTGTGTCATTGCCCATTCTAATTCATCATAGTTGGCTCCAATTTGGTCTTCGTCACTTCGGTTGTCACCAAATAAGCCATCTGTTGGTTTTGCTTCCAATATACTTTTTGGTACTTCTAAAAAAGCTGCTAATTGTCTGACTTCGCTCTTTAGTAAATCCGCAATCGGACTTAAATCTACACCACCATCGCCATATTTCGTAAAAAAACCTACCCCAAAATCTTCAACTTTGTTTCCAGTTCCTGCAACTAAATAACCGTGTAAACCAGCTAAATAATACAAAGTTGTCATACGTAAACGAGCACGTGTATTTGCTAAACTCAATGAAACAGTATCTTCATTGTTAACAATTGGTACAGCATTTTTAAAGTTATCAAATGTAGTTGTTAAGTTTACTTCAGTAGAAGTTACTTTTTCAAAAGAATGCTTTAAATACGAAATATGTTCTCTGCCTCTTGAAACTTGATTTTGTGCTTGATGAATAGGCATTTCAACACATAATACTGGAAAACCTGTTTTTGCACAAAGTGTTGAGGTTACAGCAGAATCAATACCGCCAGAAATTCCAATAACAAAACCATTTACTTTTGCATTTTTGGCATAGGATTTCAACCAATCTACAATGAGGTTAATAACGAGATTTGAGTTAATAGTTTTAAATTTTGATCGCTTTACAAAAGTAAACTATTCTTAATAATTTATTTTCAATTTTAACTGAATTTAAATAGGTTGAGATTTACAACGCAGGATTTAATTTTTAATATAATCTCAACCTTAAACCAAAATAGATTAATTACTTTTGTGATTAGAATTAGATTAAATAATATTTTGAAAATAAAACACTCCCCATTTCAGATTAGATATATTTTAAAGATGTTAGTTTTTATGCTGGTTCTTTTTAATTTATCGTGTAAAAACTCTTCAAATACTAATAAACAAATTTCTGCTATTGATGTAAGTTTAAATATTGAACGTTTTGATAAACTTTTTGCCTCTTCAAATCCAACTGATCTTCCTAGCTTGAAATATAAATACCCATTTTTATTTTCAAATAAGTTCTCTGATTCTATATGGATTGATCGTATGAAAGATCCAATACAAGATCTATTAAATAGTGCTGTCGATAGCGTGTTTAATGATTTTAAAACTACAGAATAATTGACTTTTTAAGTTATGTATTGTTGCAAAATTTATTTTCCCAGATGTAA
>ENA-OREM01001572-OREM01001572.1-marine-metagenome-genome-assembly--contig:-NODE-1572-length-11048-cov-3.153222_pt1 | contig 11048 bp, 9 predicted proteins | sample MGYA00248623_ERZ508561 | MGnify/ENA primary metagenome ERZ508561 (study PRJEB26227, sample SAMN06264494) | marine metagenome | isolation source: Columbia River Estuary | place: USA:Columbia River Estuary...
ACTTACGTTGGAATCCTCAATACGGCATCACTGAAGAAAGTATTTCTTTACCAGGTAAAGAAGGATTGCTTCATATCTCTGAAATATCTTGGGAACGCATAGAAACCATGGATAAAGCACCGCTAGTTGAAGGTCAAGAAGTTACAGTAAAGCTATTAGAAATAGACGAGCGTAGCGGGAAAATGAAACTTTCTATGAAAGTACTTACCGAGAAACCAGAAGGCTATATTGAAAGACCTCCAAGAGAAAAACGCGAAGGTGATAGAGGCGGAAGAGATGATCGCAGAGGCGGCGGACGAGATAATCGTGGCGGCGGAAGAGGTCGTGACGATAGACGAAGCAACGATCGTTAAAATCTGATAAGGACTGATGAAAATAAGCGCTGACGCTCCAAATGGAGTAAAAACGCAGTTCTTTTTTAGATCTGTCTGTAAAACTGCTTTCAAGTAATTTTACAGATATTAGATAAAATTAATATTCTTATAACTGAAAGGCGAGCCATATGGCTCGCCTTTTTTTTGCTTAAAATGCGTCATTCTAGTCTCTGTACTCTGAAAAGAGGTAATCTTATTTTGTCCCACTTTGGGCATAAATCCATCAAAAATCTAGTCATTAACCGTCGATAAACGCTAATTCTGTATATTTACGGGAATTTCTACCACTACATAAAACATTAGTAGCCAAGTTAATAACATTGATTGTGGAATACTTATTTCAAATAAGTGGGAGGATGTGGGAGAAAGTGGGATATTTCGTCATACTTTTGTTTCCAAGAAATTAATAGCATTGGATAAGCCGCTGTATATAGGAGAATTTGAAGTAAAACTGGACGACAAGGGTCGGGTGGTGCTTCCTGCTGGCTTAAAAAAGCAGTTGCCTCCTGATGCGGTAAGTAAATTGGTGGTTAATCGTGGTTTTGAAAAATGCCTAACTCTTTATACTCGAGCAGATTGGGATTTAGAATTAACCAATCTTTCTTCTCTAAATCACTTTAATAAGAAACATCGTCTTTTCGTTCGTCAATTCAGTAATGGAGCTACAGAAGTGCAGCTAGACAATGCTTCAAGATTACTGGTGCCTAAGAAGTTGTGCGAATACGCAGAAATTAAAAATGAAGCTATTTTTTATGCGTATGGCAATAGAATAGAAATCTGGAGTAAACACTTGTACGAGCAAATGATGGAAGTAGACGCTGATGATTTTGCGGATCTTGCTGAAGATGTATTGGGTGGAGCCGGAAGTAACGGAAGTGGAGGTGAGGATGAGTAATTATCATGTTCCTGTTATGCTTAAAGAGTGTTTGGAAGGCTTAAGCATAAATCCCAAGGGAACATATGTAGATGTGACTTATGGCGGAGGTGGACATTCCCGAGCTATACTCGATGCGTTAGATCAAGACGGTACCTTAATTGTTTTTGATCAAGATGCGGATGCCTTACGAAATAACATAGAGGATAAGCGATTGCTTTTTTGCGAAGCTAATTTTAGATACTTAGAAAATTTTTGTTCGTATCATAATGTGGGTCAGTTGGATGGTCTTTTGGCAGATTTAGGTGTGAGTTCTTATCATTTGGATGAACGTAGTAGAGGTTTTTCTTTTCGTTTTGGTGAGTCTGATTTGGATATGCGTATGAATACGGAGTCTGAGATTTCAGCTAAACAAGTATTAAACACCTATGATCAGCCAAAGCTTGCTAAGGTTCTACGTAGCTATGGAGAACTGGATAAAGCATCTATGTTAGCAAATGCGATTGTTGATTACAGAGGAGTAAAGGAAATAATTACCACAGAAGACTTGGAAGTTGCAGTGTCTAAGTTCTTAAATGATAAGACAAAAAATAAAACACTAGCTAAGATATATCAAGCGGTTCGTATTGAGGTAAATGCAGAGATAAGAACCCTAGAGCAAATGCTCGAGCAAGCTACAAGGTTGCTTAAGCCTGAAGGTCGATTGGTGGTGATGTCTTACCATTCGTTGGAGGATCGTATTGTAAAAAATTTGATACAAACAGGTAACGTTGCTGGAGATAGAGTTACTGATCATTTTGGCAATTTGCCTCAAGTGTACAAAGCGTTAACTAAGAAGCCAGTTGTGGCTACGAGTGATGAGATAGGGCTCAATACCAGAGCTAGAAGTGCCAAATTACGAATAGCGGAAAAAATCTAATGGCTGCTACTAAAAAATCCACTTCGAACAAAGAAATTACCCTTACTGCCGAATGGATTTACTACCTAGGCTTCTTGTTTGCCTTAGCTCTGCTGTATATATATCTGACGCATCGTACAGATAATTTTGTACGCGACATAGAGACAGCTAAAAAAAATCTTATTGAGTTACGTGCTGAAAATATTACGTTAAAGGCGGAGATTATGAAAAATAGATCACGTGCCAATCTCGAAGAAAGATTGTCTGATCAAGGGGTGAAAGAGCCAAATAGACCTATTAACTTAATTCCTAATACTAAATGACCAATATCAAGCGAGATATATTGTGGCGTGTGGTATTTGGTATGGGGGCGGTAGTCATTTTTGCCGGTCTTATTCTTTTTCAAATGTTCAAAGTGCAGGTGCTTGAGGGTGAAAAATGGCTGAGTTTATCAGATAGTATCACCATACATCAGCAAGATATTTCTGCTTCCCGAGGCAATATTTTTTCTGATGACGGAAGTTTACTTTCTACGTCAATGCCTATTTATGAGATACGTTGGGATGCTACAGTTCCAAGTTCAGATACGTTTAAGACATACGTAGATCAATTGGCAATTGGTCTCTCAGAGGTTTTTCCAGACAACACAGCTTCATACTATCGTACTATGCTTTTAAGAGCGAGGAGAGATAAAAACAGGTATACGCTGATACGAAGAAGAGTGACCTATTCTGAGCAAAAAGTGCTCAAAAAATTACCTTTATTTAACAAAGGAAGATACAAAGGAGGCTATCTCTCAGAGCTTACCACTAAACGTGTAAAACCAGCCGGGCAATTGGCGTATAGGACTATTGGTTATAGCACAATAGATAATCCGGGCGTGGGTTTGGAGCGAGCTTATAATAGTGATCTCGGTGGGGTTAAGGGTAAGCGTATTGTTCAGAGAATTTCAGGAGGCTACAGGCCAGTAAATGATGAAAATCTTCTTGAGCCTCAAAATGGTAGAGACGTACATACTACGATAAACATTGATTTTCAGGAAATAACCCAACGGTCACTGGAGAAAGCCTTATTAAAACATAAAGCAGACCACGGGAGCGTAATTGTAATGGAAGTAGCGACGGGTAAGATAAAAGCTATTTCTAATTTAAGAGTAACGGAAACAGGTGAGTTTGTGGAGCAGTACAACAGTGCCATAGGGGAGAGTTATGAGCCCGGTAGTGTATGGAAGGTTTTTTCTGCAATGGCTGCTTTTGAAGACGAGCTTATTGATTTAGATGACAGTTTAGATATTCAAAATGGTGAGCGAGATTACTTTGGTAAGCCTATGCAAGACTCCGATAAAGGGCGTTTTCAAAAAATGAGTTTTACGCAAGCCTTTGCAAGATCAAGTAATGTGGCATTTTCATCTATCATTTTTGATAACTATAATAAGAATCCAAGTAAATATTTAGCGCATCTCAAAACGTTAGATTTAGACAAGAAAACAGGAATAGAAATCTTGGGTGAACCCAAGCCTTTTTTGAACCATCCTAGCAGTAGTTCTTGGTCTAAGCTGACGCTTCCATGGTTGGCAATAGGTTATGAAAATCAGCATACTCCACTTCAATTACTTGCAGCGTATAATGGTATTATTAATGATGGTAAAATGATTAAGCCACGATTGGTAAACGAGGTTACTGATGCAGGATTAGTGATCAAAGACAATAACAAAAAAGTAAAAGAAGTGACGGTGTGTTCTAAGGAGACGTCGGATAAAATCAAAAAATTAACGGCCGCTGTATTTACCGAAGGTTCTGCGAGTAACGTAAAATCAAACGTAGTTGCCCTGGCTGGCAAAACGGGTACAGCACAAATTGCAAGTGGCGGAGCTTACCAAACTACCAAGTTGTACAATGCCAGTTTCGTAGGTCACTTTCCGGCAGATAAACCAGCTTACAGTATATACGTGATGATAAATAGACCGAGTAATGGAGCTTTTTATGCATCGTATGTGGCAGCACCTGTTTTTGCGGAAATAGCCGAAAAAATATATACCATTAGTGTTAAGCAAGAAGTAAACGCTAGTGTAAAAAAGGCACCCACTTATACGGCAGGATATGTCTCTGATTTTAATATCCTAAGTAGGTATTTGAATATTTCGTTAAATGAAGAGATAGATGGAGAGGTAGTAAGAATAGACGCAACCAAAGGAACAGCAAAAAATGTTGTAGTAAATACTGGCATAATGCCAAATGTAAAAGGATTGGGTGCCAAAGACGCCATGTATTTATTGGAAATGCAAGGGTTGAAACCACTTATATCAGGTTATGGCAGAGTGATGGAACAAAGTCCGAATCCGGGTGTGAGAGTTATCAAAAATCAACGTGTAAGAATTCAATTAAAATGAGAACATTAAGCGATATACTGTTAGCAATTAAGCCGATTTCGATTTATGGAGACATTGAAATAGAGGTGGCTGGACTTACGCTAGACTCCAGAGCGGTTAAAGCTGATTATGTTTTTGCAGCTATAAAAGGGGTAAGTACCGACGGTCACTTATTTATACCTAAGGCTATTTCTTTAGGAGCAACGGTAATTTTGTGCGAACAACCTCTAGAAGCACAAGAAGGAATAACCGTTATTTTGGTGGAGGATGCTGCAGAGGCACTGGGTTGTTTAGCTTCTGAATTTTACGATAATCCAAGCCATAACCTAAAACTAATAGGAGTAACCGGAACTAATGGCAAAACCTCTATCGCTATTATGCTATATGAGTGCTTTATGAATTTAGGTCATAAAAGTGGCTTACTCTCTACTATTAAATATAGTATAAACGGAACAGATACGGCTTCTACACATACCACTCCAAACAGCATTCGCATCAATGAATTGCTTGCAGAGATGGTAGATGCAGGTTGTGAATATGCGTTTATGGAAGTGAGTTCACACGCATTGCATCAGAAAAGAACAGCGGGACTAGAATTTGATGGTGCGGTTTTCACGAACATCACACACGATCATTTAGATTATCATACTGATTTTAAAGATTATTTATATACCAAGAAAAGACTTTTTGATGGGTTAACGCTCAATGCATTTGCACTGGTAAATAAAGATGATAAGAACGGCTTGGTCATGATGCAAAATACTAAAGCTACCAAATACACCTATAGTTTAAAGTCGGTTTCTGATTTTAAAACTAAGGTTATCGAAAGTGATTTTAACGGTATGCTTTTAGATATTAATGGATCTGAAGTATGGTTAAGATTGGTAGGTAATTTTAATGCTTATAATGTATTAGCTGTTTATTCCGTCGCATTTTTATTGGGTAAAGAACACCTGGATATAGTAACGGCTTTAAGCGCCATTAATAGTGTGGATGGTCGTTTTCAAAGTATACAACAAGGAGGCGTAACTGCTATAGTTGATTATGCGCATACTCCAGACGCACTTCAAAATGTGGTAGACACTATCAATGCAATCCGTACCAAAAATGAGCAATTAATTACGGTAATAGGATGCGGCGGAGATAGAGATAGAGAGAAACGGCCTGTAATGGCTCGTATAGCCTGCATGGCCAGCGATAGAGTTATTCTTACTTCAGACAATCCACGCTCTGAAGACCCAGATGCCATAATAGAAGAAATGATGCTAGGTGTTGAACCTCGGTATTTCAAAAAAGTACTTAAAATAGTAAATAGAGAAGAAGCTATAAAAACGGCTATAAGCCTTAGTAATGCAGACGACGTAATACTCGTAGCGGGAAAAGGGCACGAAACATACCAAGATATAAATGGAGTAAAACACCCATTTGACGATAAAGCGATTATTACCAAAAACTTAAAATTAATAAAAGACTAATGCTGTATCATTTATTCGATTATCTGCAACAAAATTACAATTTACCAGGGGCCGGAGTATTTCAATATATCTCTTTTAGAGCGGCAATGGCGGTTATTATTTCGTTGGTTATCTCCTTGCTTTTTGGCAAAAGTTTAATTGAAAAACTTAGAAATCTTCAAGCGGCCGAAACAATCAGAACGCTAGGATTGGATGGCGAAGAGGCTAAGAAAGGTACCCCAACTATGGGAGGGTTAATCATTTTAGCCGCCATTCTTATCCCAACCATCCTTTTTGCTAAGTTAAATAATGTGTATGTGTTGCTAATGATTTTTAGCACTATTTGGCTAGGTGTAATTGGTTTTATAGATGATTATATAAAAATATACAAGAAAGATAAAGCCGGATTGGCGGGTAAGTTTAAGGTAATTGGACAAATCGGACTTGGAGTTATTGTGGCCTTAGTTCTACATTTTAATGATAATGTGGTTGTACGTGAGCAAAATAAAATTGACACAGTAAGTGAGGCTCCAGCGGGAGCAGAGGTAAAAGAGATTAATGGACAGTTGATGTATTTTCAGGATGTAAAAAGTACAACCACTACACTTCCCTTTTTGAAAACACACCAAATAGACTATTCGAAACTGCTGTTTTGGATGGATGATGAAGGTGCTAATAAATGGGCTTGGGTGGTGTATATGTTAGTCGCTATTTTTATTATCACTGCGGTTTCTAACGGAGCAAATCTAACCGATGGTATAGATGGTCTTGCCGCAGGGAGTTCGGCAATTATTGGAGTTACGCTGGCGGTATTGGCCTTTATAAGTGGTAACCTTATTTTTTCGGACTACTTGGGAATAATGTTTATTCCTAATCAAGGAGAATTGGTGATTTATGCGGCAGCGTTTGCTGGTGCGTGTATTGGATTTTTATGGTATAACAGTTTTCCTGCTCAAGTATTTATGGGTGATACAGGTAGTCTCGCTTTGGGTGGAGTTATAGCTGTGTTAGCACTTATGATTCGCAAGGAATTGGTCTTGCCTATACTCTGCGGTATTTTTTTAGCTGAGAATCTAAGTGTCATGATTCAGGTAAGCTATTTTAAATATACTAAAAAGAAATATGGCGAGGGAAGACGTGTTTTCTTGATGTCTCCTTTACATCACCATTATCAAAAACTTGGTTATGCCGAGCCTAAAATAGTTACCCGATTTTGGATAGTAGGCATTATGCTAGCCATTTTTACCATCATCACTTTCAAATTAAGATAAACGTGAGTAACCTTATCTCCATATTAGGTGCCGGTGAAAGCGGTGTTGGATCGGCCATCTTAGCTCAGAAAGAAGGTTTTGATGTGTGGGTGTCTGACTATGGTCAAATAAAACCACAATACAAAGCCGAGCTTGAGAAATATGGTATTGCCTATGAAGAAGGTGGTCACGATGTGGAGAAGATACTTTCTTCTGTTAAAATAGTTAAAAGCCCAGGGATAGCAGATACCGTTCCTATATTAAAGCAAGCTGCAGATCAAAATATACAGATTGAAGGAGAGATAGAGTTTGCAGCCGCATATACCAACGCAGTACTTATCGGTATTACAGGAACCAATGGGAAAACAACCACGACACTTCTTACTCACCATTTGCTACAAAAAGCAGGGCTCAAAGTAGGTTTAGCGGGTAATGTAGGTTACAGTTTTGCAAAACAGGTTGCCGAAGAAAACCATGAATACTATGTGCTCGAACTGAGCAGTTTTCAGCTTGACGGTATGCATACCGTAAGATTGGATTACGCAGTATTACTAAATATCACTCCTGATCATTTAGATAGATATGATTCTTTTCAAGGATACATTGAGTCTAAGTTTAGAATAAATAATCATCAAACCTCTGCGCAGAAATTTATTTACTGTGCTGATGATGAGGTGATTAAAAATCAACTTAAAAATCACATTACCGAAGCTCAGCTTATACCATTCACCTATGATGGTGGTCCGTTGGAAGAAGGAGCCTGGGTAGCAGATAATCAAATCAACATAAAACTTAACAAACCAAAAACTGAATTTAACATGGCCGTAAATCAATTAACAATCGCAGGTAAGCACAATACTTACAACTCTATGGCAGCGTCTATTATCGCCAATTCTTTGCTTATTAGAAAAGAGAGCATCAGAGAAAGTCTTTCTGATTTTAAAAATGTAGAGCACAGACTGGAGTATGTAGCAAAGGTGAAGGGCATTAACTTTATAAACGACAGTAAAGCTACCAATGTAAATGCAGCTTGGTATGCTCTTGAAAGCGTAGAAGATCCGATTATCTGGATAGCAGGTGGCGTTGATAAAGGAAATGATTACGAATCTCTTAGCCCTTTGGTTAAAGAAAAAGTAAGAATAATTGTGTGTCTTGGAGTAAATAATATGAAGTTACATCAAGCATTTCGTAAAGATGTGGACATGATGATTAACGCTAATTCAGCAGAGGAAGCGGTTCGAATTGCGTATAGTTTAGGTGAAAAAGGAGAAACAGTACTTCTTTCTCCTGCATGTGCTTCTTTTGATTTGTTTGAGAACTATCAAGATAGAGGTAATCAGTTTAAAAGAGCAGTTAGAGGTTTATAAGTTAGCGCGTGAAAGAGCTTTTTGGTAAATACTTAAAGGGCGATCCTGTAATATGGTTTGTCGTTTTGGCGCTCTCTGTAATAGGGGTTATGGCCGTGTATTCATCTACTGGTACTTTGGCATACAAAGACCGTGGCGGAGATACAGAGTACTACCTGATAAAGCATGTCTCATTGTTGGGTTTTGGTTTAGCAACAATGTGGCTTACGCATCTTATAAATATTCAATATTACTCACGTATTGGCCAGATTATGTTGTATTTGGCTGTTCCTCTTTTAATTTACACCCTTTTCTTCGGTCTTGAGATAAACGAAGCACGTAGATGGGTATCAATACCTGGCGGACTTACGGTTCAAAGTTCTGATTTTGCGAAGCTGGCTTTAATAGTTTTTGTAGCTAGATTTATGGCTAAGCGGCAGGGTGAAGTACATGATTTTAAGAAAACATTATTGCCCATATTAGGTTGGATACTCCTGGTTTGTGTCCTTATATTTCCGGAAGATTTTTCTACATCTGCAGTTCTTTTTTTAACGAGTATGCTGGTACTTTTTTTAGGTAGAATACCAATGAAACAAATCGGCTTACTTTTAGGAATTGGTGTGCTGGTTCTTGGAGGCTTGTTTGCATACGTTATGAATACGGACGTGCAGTTTGGTAGGATTGCTACCATGAAGTCACGGATCGAAGCGTTTAGCAATGGCAGTGATGACGGGGGCAGTTTCCAAAGTAGACAGGCAAAGATAGCTGTGGCACGTGGAGGGCTTTTTGGCACAGGCCCAGGCCGAAGTCGACAAAAGAATTTTTTACCTTCTCCGTTTGCAGATTTTATCTATGCTATTATTATAGAAGAGTATGGCTACGCGGGAGGGTTGTTTTTACTGTTACTTTACATGACGTTGCTATATCGTGCATTTAGTATCGTCTTACGAACAGAAAATTCACTAGCGGCACTATTGGCTATTGGACTTTCATTTAGCTTGGTGGTGCAAGCGTTGATTAATATGGGTGTTGCTGTAAATATTTTGCCCGTTACAGGGTTGGCTCTGCCTATCGTAAGTAGGGGAGGTACCTCTATATTATTTGTAAGTATAGCATTTGGTATCATACTAAGTGCAAGTAGAACCGTATATACAGATAAGGAAGATGCAGAATAAATTACGTGTATTGATATCTGGCGGAGGCACTGGGGGGCATGTATTCCCTGCTATAGCAATTGCCAATGAAATAATGAAAAAGTATCCAGACGCTGCAATCGAATTTGTAGGAGCCTCAGGTAGAATGGAAATGGAAAAAGTTCCAGCAGCAGGATATAAAATTCATGGACTTTGGATTTCGGGTTTTCAGAGAAGTTGGAGTTTACAGAACCTTATGCTCCCATTTAAGGTGATTTTTAGCTTATTGAAATCCTACCGAATTATTAAAGCATTTAAACCCACATTTACGGTTGGGGTAGGAGGCTACGCAAGTGGACCGCTTAATTATATGGCTAGTAAAATGAGTGTGCCCGTTTATTTGCAAGAACAAAATTCCTATCCAGGGATAACTAACAAGTTGCTTAAAAATATTGCCCGAAAAATATGTGTGGCCTATGATGGCATGGAGCTATTTTTCCCTGCCCAAAAAATAGTAGTTACGGGTAATCCAATACGACAAGACTTGCTTGCAGATACCGCTAGTCAAAGTGAGGCAAGGGATTATTTTAGATTGGCAAACGATAAAAAAACTGTTTTAGTAGTAGGAGGAAGTCTTGGTGCACGAACCATAAACGAAGCTATTATGGCAAACTTAGAGAAAATGCAGCATGCCGGAATTCAGCTTTTGTGGCAAACGGGTAAAAACTTCTCCGGTGAATTTGGTGACTTTAGTTGGGGAACTAGAACCGCATTTATACAACGCATGGACTTGGCTTATCAATGTGCAGATGTTGTCATAAGCAGGGCTGGAGCCATGTCTGTATCGGAACTAGCGGCGCTAGGTAAACCCACTATTTTTATTCCATCACCCTTTGTGGCTGAAGATCATCAGACTAAAAATGCCATGAGTTTGGTTCAGAAAAGTGCAGCTCTCTTATGTAAAGATGGAGAAGCCACAGAGAATATAGCGGATATGCTCTTGGAGTTACTCCGGAATCAATCGCAACTGGATATGCTTTCCAAAGAAATCATTAAACTAGGGAAGCCCTATGCAGCAGAAAGTATAGTTAACGAAATTATGAAAGACCTTGGATAACCCTAAGTACATATATTTTTTAGGCATCGGCGGTATAGGCATGAGTGCATTGGCGAGGTTTTTTAATAATGCCAGCGTTATGGTAGTGGGGTATGACAAAACGCCATCGCCACTTACTCATACACTTATTGATGAGGGGATTGAAATTTCATTTATAGATGATGTGGTAAGCATTCCAAGCATTATACTTGAAAATAAGGTAGAAAGCTTGGTGGTGTACACTCCCGCTATTCC
>ENA-OREM01001576-OREM01001576.1-marine-metagenome-genome-assembly--contig:-NODE-1576-length-11034-cov-3.264397_pt1 | contig 11034 bp, 10 predicted proteins | sample MGYA00248623_ERZ508561 | MGnify/ENA primary metagenome ERZ508561 (study PRJEB26227, sample SAMN06264494) | marine metagenome | isolation source: Columbia River Estuary | place: USA:Columbia River...
TCAACTTGAAAACAAGACGAGTTATTTGTAGTTTTATCAAAATTTATATCCAATGCAAAGAATAACCGTTTTTTTAGCCCTACTATGGATGAGCATTCCTGGTTTTTCTCAGTTTTTTACTGATAAAACAGGGGGTAAGTTGCGAAAAGGGATTGCCAAATACGAAGGGTTTGTTAACTTTTATCATGATGAAACGACTGATAAAATCTACCTGGAAATTGCCAAACTCGACCAAGAGTTATTATATGTCAACGCACTTTCACAAGGAATTGGTTCAAATGATATTGGTTTGGATAGAGGACAATTGGGTGGTGGGGTAGTGGTGCTTTTTAAAAAAGCGGGAAATAAGATTTTATTGATACAACCCAATCAAAATTTTAGAGCTATTACCAATAATACAGAGGAAAAAGAATCCGTAAAAGAAGCTTTTGCTAAATCGGTGTTGCATGGATTTGCCATCAAAGAAGAAAAAAAAGGGGTCTATTTGTTAGATGCTACTGATTTTTTGATGCGAGATGCCCATGGTGTGGCAGCTACTTTGGCAAACAACAACCAAGGCAATTACAGTTTGGATAAAAGCAAAAGTGCTTTTTATCTAGAGCGCACCAAAGCATTCCCTAAAAACGTAGAATTTGATGTGATGTTGACTTTTAGTGGCACACCCAAAGGCTACAACATTCGCAGTGTAACTCCTGATGCAAGTGCAGTAACCGTGCATCAACATCATTCGTTTGTGGAATTGCCAGACAATAACTACAAACCCAGAAAATACGATCCACGTTCGGGTTCATGGCAAATGACCTATATGGATTATGCAACGCCCGTAAATGAAAATATTACCAAACGCTTTATTTACAGACATCGTTTGGAGAAGAAAAATCCGAAAGCAGCCACTTCAGAGGCTCTAGAACCGATTGTGTATTATTTAGACAGAGGCACACCTGAGCCTGTTAGAACAGCATTGTTAGAAGGTGGTCGTTGGTGGAATCAAGCCTTTGAAGCAGCAGGTTACAAAGATGCATTTCAAATAAAAATGCTGCCCGAAGGCGCAGACATGTTGGATGCACGTTACAATGTGGTACAATGGGTGCACAGATCAACAAGAGGTTGGAGTTATGGGGCTAATATTTCTGACCCAAGAACGGGCGAAATTATCAAAGGACATGTAAGTTTGGGAAGTTTGCGCATTCGTCAAGATTTTTTAATTGCCCAAGCGCTGCAAGCACCTTATAAAAATAATGCTGTGGATGATGATTTTGCGATGCAATTAGCGATTGCGAGAATAAGACAATTGTCAGCTCATGAAATAGGACATACGTTGGGATTTGCGCACAATTTTGCAGCAAGTACCGTAGGCAGGACTTCTGTGATGGATTATCCACACCCAAAGTTGGTGATGAAAGACGGTAAGATTGATTTTTCTCAAGCCTATGATGACAAAATAGGTGCTTGGGATAAAGTGACTGTAGCATATTCGTATCAAGATTTTCAAGAAGATATTAACGAAGAAACAGCCCTCAATGATATTTTGGAAAAAGCCTTTGCTAATGGATTACGTTATTTATCTGATCAAGATGCAAGGCCAACAGGCAGTGCTAGTGCCTATGCACATTTGTGGGACAATGGTACTACGGTGTATGACGAATTACACAAGCTACTTGACATCAGAAAAAAAGCCATTGCCGCTTTTTCAGAAGACAATATCAAAACAGGCGAACCATATTCTGTGTTGGAAGATGTTTTTGTGCCCTTGTACTTTTTACATCGCTATCAAACTGAAGCTACTTCTAAAATTATTGGTGGTTTGGACTACACCTATGCAGTAAAAGGAGGAAATCAAACCATTGTACAACGCATTGCAGGTAAAGAAGAACGCTTAGCATTGCAAGCCATTTTAAAAACATTGGCAGTAGAAGAAATAGCCATTCCGAAAGAGAAACTCGCACTTTTTCCGCCCAGAGCTTATGGCTATGATCGATCAAGAGAATCGTTTAATAGCAAATTGGGCGTTGCTTTTGATCCGTTTTCAGCTGTAGAGACATCCTCAGAAATGACTTTAGAGTTGCTGTTGCACCCACAAAGACTCTCCAGATTGATCGCCCATAAAAGTTTGGATGAATCCCAATTAGGCTTGGAAGAACTGTTGGATTCTTTGATTGCAATCACCTTTAAAACGACACACAAAGACAGCTATTACCAAGAATTGCAAAACATCATTAACCTTGAATTTTTAGAGCAATTGATGTATTTGTCATCAAATAAAAATCAATATCCGCAGGTCAATGCTATTGTTGCTGCCAAATTAGAAGAAATTAAGCAATTACTACTGAATTCCTCAGCCAAAAAGGCACAAGAAATGATGGAACAATCCTTTATAAAAATGATAAACGATTTTGAGAAAAACCCTACTGTTTTTAAAAAATCAGATGCGCCAAAAATTCCAGATGGTTCGCCAATAGGCACATCTCACTAAAAAAGACAACAAATGATTATCGATTTAATTTCAGATACCGTAACCAAACCTACGCCTGGCATGTTGCAAGCCATGATGCACGCACAAGTTGGAGATGATGTTTTTAGTATGGATCCAACAGTCAATGCACTACAAAAAAAAGTGGCAGCGATGTTTGGCATGGAAGATGCCCTGTTTTTCCCTTCAGGAACCATGGCGAATCAGGCGGCTATAAAAATACATACCCAACCTGGAGATTTATTGTTTTGTGATAAATATGCCCATGTATACAATTACGAAAGTGGTGGAGCTGCTTTTCACTCGGGCGTGACTTGTAGATTGATTGACGGCTCAAGGGGAATGTTTTCTGCAGCTCAATTAGAAGAAGCATCTTCAGGAAGTCCGCAAATTTATTTGCCCTATGCCAGATTGGTGTGTATTGAAAACACTACCAACAAAGGTGGAGGAGCGTGTTGGGATTTTTCGGAACTGGAAAAAATAGAAAAAATAACCAGAGAAAAGAACTTGGCTTTTCATCTAGATGGTGCACGATTGTTCAATGCATTGGTTGCCAAAAACGAAACACCCCAGCAATATGGACAGCTGTTTGATACCATTTCTATTTGCTTCTCTAAAGGATTGGGAGCGCCTGTAGGCTCAATGTTGTTGGGATCAAAAGAACACATTCACAAAGCTCTGCGAATCCGAAAATTGTATGGAGGAGGGATGAGGCAAGTGGGGTTTTTAGCATCAGCCTGTGACTATGCTTTGAATCATCATGTGGAAAGATTGGCAGAAGATCATCAAAAAGCTAAGGAAATAGGAGCTGTACTAAAAACTGTTTCGTATGTCACCAAAGTGGAAACTATTGAAACCAATATTGTGATATTTTATGTGGATACCGCCATTGGTGATGACAATTTTATCAAACGAATGAAAGATCAAAAAATCTTACTAACACCCATGGGGGAAGGAAAAATCAGAATTGTAACGCACTTGGATTATACAAACGAAATGCATGCTATCCTATTGGATGCATTGCGAAATTTTCAGTAAAAAGGAGCATTACATTTCCGATTCTAATTTTGCCAATTCTTTATAGTTTCTGTTGAGTTTTTTCAACAGGATGCCATACAATAATTGATAGAATAACCAGAAAAGCCCAAGAATAATAAGGGTTGCAATCAACATTAAGAAAACCACTAACAAAATTTGTTTGTTGCTCAAATCCTCTATGTTAATGTTGATGCTAGCTATAGTTACTACAATCATGGTTAGAGCTAAGTAGCTGAGATTGAAAAACACATAATTGCGCACTGTTTTACGAGTCTGTAAGATTTTTTTCATCAATAATCTGGTTGATGCTACTGATGAGATCTTTACATAATTTTGATAAAATTGTACCAAAAAGTAAATTAAGATTGCATAAGCTACAATTTGAGAATAGAACACAAAGCTTTGTAAACCCAATTCCTCATATTGTTTGTAGGCCTCTTCCATGTCCATAAAGAAGTATAATGAGTTCATAAAAATAAACTCCAAAATTCCAATTACAAAAATCCATTTCACAATAGAAGAAGATTTGGCATGAGCCATTTTGTAAATCTCTTGTGTAGAGAATTTATAGGGCATCTCTATTTGTTTGCTCCAAGTTTCTTTATATTTATTTAACAAATCCATTTTTATGGGTTTAAAATACTTTTTAATTTTTCCTTTGCTCTGTTCATTTTAACACGAGCATTTACGTTTGAAATTCCCAATGTTTCTGCAATTTCATGGAAATTTTTATCCTCTAAATACAAGAAAATCAATGCTTTGTCAATATCATTCAACTGATGGATGGCTTTGTATAAGGCCTCTAATTGTTTTTCTTCAGTATCATCATATTCTGTTGATGAAATTCTGAATGCCACATCGCTAAAATGATCTGTTTTTATGCTTTTAGTTGATTTTCTATACAATGAAATTGCCGTATTCAACGCCACTCTATACATCCAAGTACTAAATTTAGCATCACCACGAAACTTGGAATAATTTTTCCAAAGTTGGATGGTGATTTCTTGAAACAAATCATTATGTGCTTCTTTGTCTGTAGTATACATTCTACAGATTTTATGAGCAATATTTTGATTTTTTTCAAAATCTGACAAAAATTCAGCTTCTAAATCTTTTTGCACTCTAATTGGTTCGTTTTGAGTATTAGTAGTGTAAAATTAGAAAATGTTACAGATTTATTTTTAACTATTCTTTTCATAAAAAAAATGTATAACTTTGTTTACTTAAAAACAAAATAAATTGAACAGTATTAAGCAAGATTTCACGATCAAAGATTTAGAAAATATTTCAGGAATCAAAGCGCACACGATACGTATATGGGAAAAAAGGTACAATCTGTTGAAACCTAATAGAACAGATACTAATATTAGATACTACTCGCCAGAAAACCTAACAAAACTCTTAAATATTGTTTTGTTAAATAATAATGATTTCAAAATTTCGAAAATCGCTGCTATGACTGATGATGAAATTTTGTTAAAATCTAGAGAATTAGCGTTTAGCAATGCTGTGAGTGATGAGGCAATAAATTCATTGAAACTCTCTATGTATCAATTTGATAAGGTGTTGTTTAACAACACATACAATACCTTATTACAAAAAAAAACATTCAGAGAAATTTTTAAAAACGTATTCATTCCCTTTTTAGAACAAATAGGAATGTTGTGGCATACTGATACTTTATTGCCTGCACATGAGCATTTTATGTCTAATTTAATTTCTCAAAAAATTCTTTCCAATACCGAGAAATTACAATACAATATTACCAACACCAACAAAACCTATGTTTTGTTTTTGCCAGAAAACGAAATACACGAATTAGGCTTGTTGTATTTGAATTATGAGTTGGTGTTAAGAGGGTTTCACACCATTTATTTAGGACAAAGTTTGCCCTTAAATAATTTAAATTACTTTTTAGAAAACGACAAAGAAGTTTGTTTCATTACCTCGTTAACGATTCAACCGTATAACGATAAAATAGAAGATTATTTCAATGAAATTAACGACTTAATGTTAGAAACCAATCACAAATTCATTGCTATTGGTCACAAAGTTCAAAAAATTAAGCACCTTCCTTTAGGAAAACAAATTCATTTATATGAATCGATAAGTGATTTGTTAAAAGTCTTATAAATTTCCACAATATCAACGAAATCGTTTAATTAATAGTTACTTTTGTTAAACAAATATTCATATGAAAAAAAAAATATATATTATTGGTTCAGGGTTTTCTGCTTTAGCGGCATCATGTTATCTATCTAAAGAAGGATTTGAAGTAATCGTTTTAGAAAAAAATACGACTTTAGGAGGAAGAGCAAGGCAGTATAAAAAAGACGGTTTTACTTTTGATATCGGTCCGACTTGGTATTGGATGCCCGATGTTTTCGAGCGCTTTTTTGCTGATTTTGGTAAAAAACCTTCCGATTTTTACCTTTTAGAAAAACTAAAACCAGCATATCAGGTGTATTTTGGAGAACAAGACTCTATTACTATTGATGGAAATTTAGAAGAGATTTACCAAACTTTTGAACAAGAGGAAAAAGGCAGTGCCACACAATTAAAAAAATTCATGGATTCTGCTCAATCTAATTACAACATTGCTATAAAAGATTTGGTTTACAAACCTGGTATTTCACCTTTAGAGTTGGTAACCCCAAAAACAGTGACAAAGCTCAATCAATTTGTGTCTACGATCAGAAAAGAGGTGCGTAAAAACATTAAAAGTAATAAACTCATTCAGATTTTAGAGTTTCCAGTATTGTTTTTAGGAGCTAAGCCAAGCAACACCCCTGCGTTTTACAATTTCATGAATTATGCTGATTTTGGACTTGGAACTTGGCATCCAATTGGAGGAATGTATAAAGTAGTTGAAGGCATGGTTGCGTTGGCAGAGAGTTTGGGTGTAGAATTTAGAACCAATGCCAATGTTGATAAAATAAAAACAGATGCTTCTAATAATGTAATTGGTTTGGTGGTAAATGGTGAAGATATTGAAGCAGATTTGGTATTGAGTGGCGCAGATTATCATCACACAGAGACTTTATTGAATGAAAATGTACGTCAATATTCAGAAAATTACTGGTCTAAAAAGACTTTTGCACCTTCGTCATTGCTTTTTTATGTAGCTTTTGATAAAAAATTAGCCAACGTTTCTCATCACACCTTATTTTTTGACAGCGATTTTGATGTGCATGCAAAAGACATTTATGACACCCCAAAATGGCCTGATAATCCATTGTTTTATGCAAGCTTTTCAAGCATTACTGACGATTCTTTTGCTCCTGATGATTGCGAGGCTGCAACATTTTTAATACCTTTAGCACCAGGTTTGGAAGATACAGACGAATTACGAGAATTGTATTTTAAGAAAATAATTACTCGTTTAGAGAAATTAACCAACCAAGATGTGCAAAAAAATATTATATTTAAAAAATCTTTTTGCGTAAATGATTTTGTAGAAGAATACAACTCTTACAAAGGAAACGCATACGGATTGGCAAATACGTTGTTTCAAACAGCATTTTTAAGGCCAAAAATAAAAAGTAAAAAAGTGAATAATTTATATTTTACAGGGCAATTAACCGTTCCAGGACCTGGAGTTCCTTTCTCGTTAATTTCTGGAAAAATTGCTTCGGATTTAATAGTAAAAAATCAACAAAATTAGTGTATGAAAGAATTGTTTGATGATGTTTCAAATGGATGCAGCGAAATGGTTACTAAAAAATATAGTACTTCTTTTTCTATGGCTGTAAACATGTTGTCTCCAAAAATCAGAGCTGATATTTATAATATTTATGGTTTTGTGCGATTTGCAGATGAAATCGTAGATACTTTTCATGACTATGATAAAGAGCAGTTGATGCGTCATTTTGAACAAGACTATTATTTTGCCAAAGAACAGAAAATAAGTTTGAACCCCATTTTGCACTCTTTTCAACAAACGGTTCATAAGTATAATATTCCAGATGAAATGGTGCAGGCTTTTCTAAAAAGCATGAAAGCTGATTTGTACAAAACAACATACAACACCAAAGAAGAGTATGACGAATATATTTTTGGTTCTGCAGATGTAGTAGGTTTGATGTGCTTGAAAGTATTTGTAAACGGAGATGAAAAACTGTATGTTGAGTTAAGAGATGCTGCCATGCGTTTAGGATCTGCTTTTCAAAAAGTAAACTTTTTGCGCGATTTAAAAGACGATTTTGAGTTGTTGAATCGCTCGTATTTCCCGAATATCGATTTTGGAAAATTAGATGCGGCCTCAAAACAACTTATTATTGATGAGATAGAAGATGATTTTGACTATGCGTATACAAACGGCATCTTAAAATTGCCTGTAGAAGCAAAATTTGGGGTGTATATGGCATACAGATATTACAGACGATTGTTGAAGAAACTAAAAAACTTACCTTCAGAAAAAATCATGGATACGAGAATTCGAATTTCTAATCCAATGAAAATTAACCTTTTAGCAAGAAGTTACGTAAAATACAAATTAAATATTATCTAATGTTGTACGCACTGATTACCTTCGGGGTTTTTATAACGATGGAAGGCATTACTTGGTGTACGCACAAATATGTAATGCACGGTTTTGGATGGTTTTTACACGAAGACCATCACCAACCAGGGTATCCTAATATATTTGAAAAGAATGACTTGTTTTTTGTGATTTTTGCATTTCCGAGCATGTTGTTGTTTATTTTTGGCTCTAATACTCCTTATACTTTTTTAATTTTTATAGGTTTAGGAATTTTATTATATGGATTGGCGTATTTTTTAATCCATGATGTCTTGATTCATCAACGATTTAAGTGGTTTAAAAACACCAATAGTTGGTATTTAAAAGCCCTGAGAAAAGGTCACAAAGTACATCACAAAAATATGGGAAAAGAAGAAAGTCAATGTTTTGGGATGTTGTTTGTTCCGTTAAAATATTTTAGAGAATTCCTATAAAATACTCTTTTAGAATTACCTGTTTTTACAGATGCTATCAAATCATAATTTATGAATCGTAATACACAACTGACAAGATGAAAAATTACGATTATATCATAGTTGGTGCAGGAGCTTCAGGATTAATGATGGCCTACAGGATGTCAAAAGATTCTTTTTTTGAGACAAAAAAAATCCTGATTATTGACAAAGAGAAAAAGTCAATCAACGACCGAACTTGGTGTTTTTGGGAAAAAAACAATGGTGAATGGGATGATGTTTTAGCCAAAACTTGGGATAAAATTCAATTCAATTCTGATATACATTCGCTTGAAGAATCCATTTTACCGTATCAATATAAAATGATACGCAGTAAAAAAATCTACGACAAAATTTGGAATCAGTTAGATCAAAATCCACAGATTACCTTTATAGCTTCCAACGTTTTAGAAATTCAGCAGGCTGAAAGTTCAGCAATTGTTCTTACGGATGCGGGTTCATTTTCATCAACAGTTGTTCTTAACTCTATTCTTTTTTCAAACAAATACAAGCTTCAAACAAAATACCCAGTTTTACAGCAGCATTTTGTCGGTTTTTTTATAAAAACAACTGAAGATTCCTTTAATGACGATTTGGCTACCTTTATGGATTTTAAAATTCCCCAAAAAGGAAATACGCGGTTTATGTATATTTTGCCTTTCAGTAAAAATGAAGCACTTTTTGAATATACCTTGTTTTCAGAAAAGTTGTTACCCATTTCTGAATATGAAGCTGAAATCGAAACCTATCTGAAAGAAAATAACATCACCAACTTCACCATTACCGAAAAAGAACAAGGGTCAATACCCATGACTTGTTATCATTTTTGGAAAAATAATTCTAATAATATCATTCATATTGGTACTGCTGGAGGATGGTCTAAACCAAGTACAGGATTTACCTTCAAAAACACGACCAAAAAAACTTCCCAATTAATTGACCATTTAAAAGAAAACAAACCCTTACCATCGTTTTATAAAATCAATAAATTTTGGTTTTATGACCTGTTATTATTGGATATTTTACATGAGAAAAATCATTTAGGATCTTCATTATTTGGACATTTATTCAAAAGAACTTCCGTAGAAAAGATTTTAAAATTTTTAGATGAAGAAACGTCTTTTACAGAAGATTTATCCATCATGTTGAAAATGCCGCCTGCCAATTTTATACGTGCAATTTTTAAGCGGATTTTTTAATCTCTGGGAAACTTTTTTCGAATTTTTTCCAATCCTAAATTGTGAATACTTCCAATATGGGTATGTTTTTTACCTAAAGTAGCTTTGTAAATACCTGATTGTACTTCTCCACCAATTTTTTGATAGGCTTCTCTAAAACTCATCCCTTCAGTAACTAAATTATTGATGCTATCAACGGTAAATAAATAGTGGTATTTCTCATCATTCAAATCAATTTCTTTCACAATAATTTGTTGAATGGCAAAGTTGAAAATGTCTAAGATATTTTTTACATCTTCAAAAGCATTGATCATGTTTTCTTTCAATAACTGAAAATCTCTGTGATAACCAGAAGGTAAATTATTGGTAATAAGAATCATTTCTGTTTGTAATGCCTGAATTTTATTGCATTTTCCACGAATCAATTCAAACACATCAGGATTTTTTTTATGTGGCATAATGCTACTACCAGTAGTCAATTCGTCAGGAAAAGAAATAAAACCAAAATTCTGACTCATATACAAACAAATATCCATAGAAAAACGTGCTAAAGTATTGGATAAACCACCCAAAGCAGCAGCAATGGAACGCTCGCTTTTTCCTCTACTCATCTGAGCTGCAACCACATTAAATTTTAACGTACTGAAATTCATTTCTTTGGTGGTAAATTCTCTGTCAATAGGAAACGAACTTCCATATCCAGCAGCAGATCCCAGGGGATTTTGATCTACAATTTTTGAAACGGCATGTAGTAAATAAACGTCATCAATTAGCAATTCTGCATAGGCTGAAAACCACAATCCAAAAGAAGATGGCATGGCAACTTGTAAATGTGTATAACCAGGTAAAAATTGATTTTTATGAGTTTCCGCTAGTTGCAATAAAGTGTCAAAAAGAACTTTTACTTTTTGATTTACTTCATTCAAGTTTTCTTTATAATACAATTGTAAAGCCACTAAAACTTGGTCGTTTCTAGAACGTGCAGTGTGAATTTTTTTACCAACTTCCCCAAATTTTTGAGTCAATTCCCACTCAATTTTAGAGTGTACATCTTCAAAGGAATCTTCAATGATAAAGGTTCCATTTTCAATATCTTTGGCAATATTTTGCAAACCAATTTCCAACTCTTTCAATTCGTTTTCGGTAATCAGTTTAATAGAATGTAGCATTTTAGCATGAGCTAACGAAGCAATTACATCGTATTTTGCAATGTGTATATCAATTTCACGGTCATTACCAACTGTAAAAAGTTCTATTTTTTTATCGATTGAAAATCCTTTATCCCAAAGTTTCATTTTTTTCTTGGTTTGTCTGCTCGAGCGCAGTCGAGACCTAAATTAATGTACTACTTTTAAAAAAAACCTCTCGACTGCG
>ENA-OREM01001579-OREM01001579.1-marine-metagenome-genome-assembly--contig:-NODE-1579-length-11018-cov-13.587606_pt1 | contig 11018 bp, 10 predicted proteins | sample MGYA00248623_ERZ508561 | MGnify/ENA primary metagenome ERZ508561 (study PRJEB26227, sample SAMN06264494) | marine metagenome | isolation source: Columbia River Estuary | place: USA:Columbia River...
TACAAAATACATATATTTATTTGTCATAATGAAAAATTTAATCTATAGCTTGGTATTTTAAAGATCAATAAATTAATGAAGTAATGATAAATCCTTTTAAAAATTTTTCTAAAAAGAAAATTGGTGGTCTACTACTAATTTTTGTAATTATAGTAGCTTTTGGTTTTGGTGGTTTTGGTGGAGGATTTAGCACTGGCAATCAAAACAACATAGCTAAGATAAATAATACTAATATTTCTACACAAGATTTTATGGATTATTTAAATGAATCAGGATTAAGCCAACAGGTAATTAAAGAAAATATCGATAAAAATATTATAGAAGAACTTTTATCTACATTAGTATCCACGACTCTTCTTGATCTTGAAATAGAAGAACTTAATCTTTCAATCACAGAAGACGTATTGATTAGAAAAATTAAAAATAATAAAAATTTCCATGATGAAAATGGATTATTTCAAAGAACATTATATGAAAAATTTTTATTAACAAATAATTCTTCTGCAGCCATGTTTGAAATACGCTTGAAAAATAATGAACTTCAAAAACAATTATTTACCTACATAAGTGGTGGAACAAAATCACCAGAATTTTTAATTAATAAATTTTATAAAGAAAATAACAAAAAATTAGATATCGAATATATCGATCTAAGTACCTTTTATAAAAAAAAGGAAATGTTTACAGATAACGATATTAAGTTTTTCGTTGAAGAAAATGCAGAAAAATTAAAACAAGATTATATTGATTTCTCTTTTGTTGAAATTAGCCCAAAAAACTTACTAGGTATTGATGATTTTAATCAAGCATTTTTTGATAAAATTGACGATATAGAAAACCAAATATCAAAAAATATTGACTTTAAAACTATAGTTAAAAATTTGGATATTTCCCCTACCGAAGTTAACTCATACATAAATCTTGATAATAAAAAAATAATAGAAAATATGATCTATAATTCAAGAGAAGATAAAATTGAAATTCTTGAAAATAATGGTGCTTATATTTTTTACAATATAAATAATTCAATCTCTAAATTGCCAGATCTTGAAAATCCTATATTTAAAGAACAAATTACAAATCTTCTATTTCAAAAAGAAAAGTTTGAATTTAATAAAAATATTTTAGAAAAAATTAATAAAAAAACATTCAATCAAGTGTCATTTGATGAGTTTGGTAAAAACAATATAAAAGAAATTAAGCTAGATTCTATAAATGATACTAAAAAATTTGAGACAAACTCAATTCAAATACTCTATTCTCTTCCTATTAATTCTTTTACATTAATTGCAAACAATGAAAATGATGTGTTTATTGCAAAGACTATAAAATACGAAGAAAAAAACATTAACAAAAATTCTGCTAATTTTGGAAAAATATCTTCTGAAGAGGGAGCTCAAAGTAAAAATAATATTTTAAAATCATATGATTTATTTTTAAATAACAGATACCAAGTTGTTGTGAATGAAAAAACACTTGAGCGAGTTAAAAATTATTTTAAATAATGTTAAACAGAAACTTTAATGATTTTAAGTTTCAACATAAAAGAAACAAAAATCAAATCCTCTACACCACTAGGAAAATAAGAAATGATGACGAAATCCTAAATCTAATAGATAATTTTCTTCTAGAAAAAAATAGTTTTGTTTTTGAATCCGTAGAAAAGGGAAAAATAAGAGGTAGATACACTATTTTTGGTAAAAACCCTGATAAAATTTGGGAGTTCAATAATAACAATTCATATTTAGTTACAAACAAAACTAAAAAAAGAATTAAAGGAAAACCTGAAAAAATTATAGAAAAGATAATTGAAGAATTTAAATTTAAGATACCATCAGGGCTTCCTCCTATTAGTTCATTAATTTCTGGTTATTTTTCTTATGATTCAATTAGATACATAGAAAAAATTCCAAACAAATGTAGAGATGATTTAAAACTACCTGATGTAAGGCTTTTAAGACCAAGGGTGTTAGTTGTCCACGATAACTTGAAAAAAAAGATTTTTTATATTGTTAATATCTTTAAGGATGAAAAAATTACAAACTATAAGAATAAATACCTTGAAATTGAAAAACAAATAAATGAATTATTAATTCAAGCTTCTCTCCAAAAAAAAGATTTTAATAAAGCCATTGTCAAAAATATAAAAATTAAATCTAATACAACCAAAAATAAGTTTTTAAAGATGGTAAACAAAGCTAAAAAATACATAAAAATTGGAGATATTTTTCAAGTCGTCTTAAGTCAAAGGTTTGAAGCTAAATTGTCTAAAAGACCATTAGAAATTTATAAAAAACTTAGAATTACTAACCCATCTCCATTTATGTATTTTTTTAATTTTGATGATTTTCAAATTATAGGCGCTAGTCCAGAAATTTTAGTAAGACTAAGAGATAACAAGATTACTGTTAGACCAATTGCTGGAACTAGACCTAGGGGTAAAGATTTAAAAGAGGATAACTTTTTTGCAAAAGATTTGCTTAAAGATAAAAAAGAACTTTCTGAACATTTGATGCTACTTGACTTGGGTAGAAATGATGCTGGTAAAGTTTCTAAAATAGGAACTGTTAAAGTTACAGATAGTTTTATGATCGAGAAATACTCTCATGTAATGCATATAGTTTCTAATGTGATGGGCATTTATAATAAAAAAATTTCAAAATTTAAATCACTACTTGCTGGATTTCCTGCAGGGACTGTTTCTGGTGCACCTAAAATTAGAGCTATGGAAATTATTGATGAGCTAGAAACCACTAAAAGAAAAGTTTATGCTGGAGGTATAGGTTATTTTTCTGCGAATGGTGAGTTTGACACATGCATTGCGTTAAGAACTGCTGTTGTAAAAAATAAAAAATTTTATGTCCAAGCTGGTGCAGGAATAGTAGCTGACAGTAATCCAATTAAAGAATACGAAGAAACTGTTAATAAAGCCAAAGCTTTAATGAATGCATTAAAATAATGAAAATTTTATTAATAGATAACTATGATAGTTTTACATTTAACTTATATCACTATGTATCATCACTAGGCGTTAAAGTTGATGTGGTTAGAAATGATAAAATCACCCATACACAAATACTAAAAATTAAATATGACAAAATTATTATATCACCAGGACCAGGTAATCCAAATCAATCAGGAAATTGTATTAAAATAGTAAAAGCACTTTATAGAAAAATACCAATTCTTGGAGTATGTTTAGGTCATCAAATTATTGGCCAAGTTTTCGGTTCAAAAATTATTCAAGCAAAAAAGTTAATGCATGGGAAAACTAGTTTTATAAAATCAAAAAAAATAGGTATACTTAAAAATCTTCCCTCTAAATTTGAAGCTACAAGGTATCACAGTCTTATAGTTGATAAAAAAACGTTATCTGATCATCTTGAAATTACTGCAGAAACTGAAGATGGAATTATAATGGGCATAATGCATAAAGAATATAATATTCACGGTGTTCAATTTCACCCTGAAAGTATAAAAACTACCATTGGAATTAAAATATTAAAAAATTTTATTAATTACAAAAAGTAAATGAAAATTTTCATAGATAAATTAAAAAATAAACAAGACTTATCGTTTGCTGAAAGCAAAAATGCTTTTGAAATCCTAATGAATGGCAAAGCTTCAGATGATGAGATTTTTGATTTTTTAACTCTACTTTCATCTAAAGGTGAGAGCTCAGATGAAATTGCTGGAGGGGTTTTTGTTTTAAGAGATAAATCTAAAAGAGTTAACGTTAATGACTGTATTGATACATGTGGAACGGGTGGAGACGGTATGAACACACTTAATATTTCAACCGCTTCAGCACTACTTCTATCTAGTATGGGGATAAAGGTTGCAAAACACGGCAATAAAGCTGTTTCCTCTAAATGTGGTTCAGGAGATGTTTTGGAAGCTTTAAATATAAAGATAGATTTAGAGCCTAAAGATATTGAGGAACAAATTAAAAAAAATAACTTTGGTTTTATGTTTGCACCTAACTATCACAGTGCAATGAGATTTGTTGGTCCTACTCGAAAAAAAATAGGAAAAAGAACAATTTTTAATATGATTGGTCCTTTAAGTAGTCCTGCACTAGTTGACAGACAAGTAATTGGTGTTTTTGATAAAAAACTATTAAAAATTTTTGCTAATGCTTTGAATAATTTAGATATTAAATTTGCCTGGATTGTAAATAGTGAAGATGGATTAGATGAAATATCACCCTATTCAAAAACTAATGTTGTTCAATTAAAAGATGGTAAAATTTCTGAAATATTAATTGATCCTATAAAACTAAATATAGGTGCAAATAAATTTGAAGATTTACTTGGTGATGATGCAAAATTTAACGCAAATAAAATGCTAGATATATTTAAAGGTGAAGATAACGATTTTTCAAAAGCTGTTTGTTTAAATGCTGCAGCAGGTCTTATCGTTTCAGAAAAATATACAATTTTTATTGAAGCTTATAACGAAGCAAGAACACATATATTGTCAGGAAAAACATACAATGACTTAAAGGAAATTCAAAATGTCTAAAGATGTACTAGAGGAAATTATTAAAAAAAAAATTGAAAAAGTTGATTTATTAAAAAAATCAATTTCATTAAATTCTTTAAATGAACAAATAGATCAAAATAAATCATTTATTAACTTTAAAGATAAAATTCAAAACAACATTGATAATAATAAAATCTCTCTAATTGCAGAAATAAAAAAGGCAAGCCCATCTGCTGGTATTATAATTGATGATTATAACCCTATAGAAATAGCAAAAATCTACAATAACAATAAAGCAACATGTTTATCAATTCTTACTGAAGAAGATTTCTTTTTGGGCAGCCTAAGTGACATTAGTAAAGTGAAAGAAAAAATAAATTTACCTGTTTTATGTAAAGATTTTTTTATTGATAAGTTTCAAGTACCTCTTGCAAAAAGTTATGGTGCGGATGCAATATTAATTATATTAGCTGGTGTCTCTGACGACCTTGCTAATGAATTATATGAAGAAGCAATGAGACTTAATATGTCAATAATTGTTGAGGTCCATACAATTGAAGAAGCCGAAAAAGCTCTTAACTTTAAAGAAGCATTAATTGGAATAAATAATAGAAATCTTAAAACTTTAAAAACAGATCTTAATACAACTTATGATATCTATAACGTCTTAAGTAATCACTCCTCCCCTTTAATTTCTGAAAGCGGCATTAAAACAAAGGAAGAACTTCTTTCTTTAGAGAACAAAACAGAAATAAAAACTTTTTTAATTGGTGAATCACTTTTAAAAAATTTAAATAAAAATTCTATTTTTTCTGTTCTTTAGTAAAATAAGCCCTTATTTTAAACATTTTTTAGCTATTGCAGAATTAAAAGAACACTTGTAGAACAGATTTTGTACTTTATTTGTTCTTATGCTAACTAAAAAACAAAAAAACCTGCTTTTATTCATCAACAAAAAGTTGAGAGCCTCAGGTGTATCTCCTTCATACGAAGAAATGAAAGATTCTTTAAATTTAAAGTCTAAGTCAGGAATACACAGATTAATAAGTGCCTTAGAAGAAAGAGGTTTTATTAGAAGGTTGGCTCATAAAGCTAGAGCTTTAGAGGTTATAAAACTTCCTGAAACAGCTTCTGCTAATGATATTTACAATAGCTTTTCACCTAGTGTTATCAAGGGTGGTCTAGATACAGAAAATACTAACTTAAATGAAATGGAAATACCTGTATTAGGTAGTATAGCAGCAGGAACACCTGTGGAGGCAATACAAAATGAAGTTTCTCGTATACCTCTTCCAAGCAATCTTGAAAAAAACGGTCAATATTTTGGTCTAAAAGTTCAAGGTGATTCAATGATTGAAGCTGGTATTAATGAAGGTGATACTGTTATCATAAAAAGATCTGACACTGCTGATAATGGTAAAATTGTAGTAGCTTTAATAGATGAACACGAGGCAATGTTGAAAAGAATTAGAAGAAAAGGAAAAACTGTAGCGCTTGAAAGTGCTAATAGAAACTATGAAACCAAAATATTTGGTCCAGATAGAGTAAAAGTTCAAGGTGTTCTTGTATCTTTATATAGAAACTTCTAAGAAAATAGTCTAAAAATCATTGATGTCAAAAGTAGCAACAAGATTTGCTCCCTCTCCTACTGGAGCTCTTCATATTGGTGGTGTAAGAACTGCCTTATTCAATTGGCTATATTCTAAAAATAAAAACGGGACCTTTCATTTAAGAATTGAAGATACAGACAAGGAAAGATCTAAAGATGAACACAAAATTCAAATTATCAAGTCTTTAAAATGGATTGGCATTGATCATGATGGTGATGAATACATTCAATCAACTAAAATTAATGATCATGTAAATGTAGCTAATGAACTGCTTAAAAATGGACATGCTTATAAATGTTATTGTTCAAGTGATGAAATAGAAGAGCAAAAAAAACGAGCGAGACAAAAAAAACTTCCTTATGTTTACAATAGAAAATGTAGAGATCTTCAAGAGACTAATGCACCTACAATTATCAAACCAGTAATTAGATTTAAAAGTAAAATTGAAGGAACTTCAGTACTAAAAGATTTGGTGCAAGGAGATGTTGAAATTGAGAATACTACAATAGAGGATTTTATAATATTAAGAAATGATGGAACGCCGACATACAACCTTTCAGCTACTGTAGATGATCATCAAATGAAAATGACACATATAATTAGAGGTGATGATCATAAAATTAATACATTTAAGCAAATGCAAATATATTTAGCAATGAGTTGGGATCTTCCTAATTTTGCACATATTCCATTAATCCATACTATTGAAGGAAAAAAACTATCAAAAAGAGATAATGCATCAACATTGGACGATTACTCTAAAATAGGAATAATGCCTGATGCTTTAAGAAATTACTTATTAAGATTAGGCTGGTCTTATCAGGATAAAGAAATATTTACACTAAAAGAAAGCATTGAACTCTTTAATTTAGAAGGAATTGGTAAGTCTCCATCAAAGCTAGATATGAGCAGAATATTATCAATGAATGAACATTATATAAAAACTATTAATGAAAATGAACTTTACGATCATCTTGTAAAATATTGTGAAATTTATAAGGAAAAAATTAAACCTGAAAAAGAAACAAAAATTAAACCTTCATTAATCTTTCTTAAGAATAAAGCAAAAACATTAGAAGATATATTTAATAATGCTAAATATATAATTTTTGATGATGTGAAATTTGAAGATAAAGATTTAGAATTAATTGATGATAAAGCAAAAAGTATCATAAAAGAGTTTAAGGAAAAACTAATTTCAATAAATACATTAAATAAAGAAACACTTGAACCCATAGTTAACGATTTAATAAAAAAATATGAAACTAATTTTAAAGGTGTAGGTCAGCCCCTAAGAATTGCTTTAACGGGATCAAAATTTGGTCCTGGCTTGTATGATATAATTATTTCTTTGGGGAAAGAAGAAGTGGAACGAAGATTAGGAAACAAGATAATTATTTAAGATTAAAGCTGCTTCACTTGATGAAGAAGATTTTGACTTAATTCCCTCTAAAGTTTTTTTACAATCAACTAATTGTTTTTCAATTAACTCTGGGTTTTTAAGAAAATATGTAACAGTTTTATATATCTCTTCAGCATTACATTCTTTTTGTAATAATTCAGGTATCACCTCCTTGTCATTAATAATATTAATGATGTTTGCAAATCTAACATTAACTAATAATTTAAATATCATAAAATTTATAAAACCTAATTTATAAATGATTATTGAAGGAATATTAGCACTAGAAATTTGAAGTGAAATTGTACCTGATTTAGAGACCGCAAAGATTGAATTAGATAAAACCTGATCTTTAATATCTTCATCTGAAATTATATCTATATTATCTAAATTAGTTTTTTTTACTTTATTGACTATAAATTCTTTATTTTCGTCTGTTGCATGAAAAACGAATAAATGATCAAGGTTTTGTTTGTTCATCAATTTAATAAAATTTAATAAAATTGGCAAAAGAACACTCGTTTCCGATTTTCTACTGCCTGGAAATAAAGATATAATTTTTTTATCTTTAGAAATTAAATTATTTAATGATGTAACTACATTATCTTTTTTTTCAATTAAGGGATGCCCAACAAAAGTATTTTTAATATTTTCTTCATCAAAATATTTTTTTTCAAAGTTAAATAATAAAAGTATATGATCAATAAACTTTTTAATTTTTTTAACTCTATTTTTTCTCCAAACCCATACCTGTGGAGCAACATAATGGATTGTCTTTATGTTGTTATTGATATTTTTTACTTTTTCAGCAACTCTTAATGTGAAATCAGGACTATCAACACTAAATAAGATATCAGGATTAAATTTTATAATCTCCTCAACAGTTTTGTTAATTTTTTTTCTAATTTTAAAGATATTAAACAGCACACTAGTAAAACCAAGATATGTAATCTCTTTCAGATCAAATATAGATTTAATTCCTAATTTTTTAATATGCGTTCCACCTACTGACAAATATTCAATATTTGAATTATTCATTTTGAGTTTAGAAATAACTGTTGAGGCTAGTTTATCACCAGAGGGTTCACCCGTTAAAATAAAAATTTTTTTCATATAATCTTAACAAAGATCTTATTTTTATTAGCAAATGCTATGCATTTAGCCTTATCTAAAAATATATTTTTTTTAGATTTTAACACTATTCCTTTTAGGCCATATTTTTTACAATCCTTTAGAGTTTGAAGGCCAATAGTTGGTAAATCCATTCTTAAATCCTGTTTTTTTTTAGGTAGCTTAATCAATATTCCTTCAGATTTTTTCTTTAATTTTGATAACATTTTCTTTGTTCCCTGCTGGTCTTCAATAGCTAGAATAGTATTATTTTTAACAATGATTGCTTGAACGTGGTCTAGACTTTTTAGTTTATTAAAGTAAGTAATTCCCATTTTAATAGAGTTGATGTCCTTCCTATTAGCTTTCAATTTAGTATAATTTCCTCTTTTAACCGTTAGTTCAGGATTAAAAAAGACAGAACTAATAACTTTTATTTTTTCATTATCTAAAATTTTTATTATAGCTTTAATAATTGCTGCATCACCTAACTTTGCTGCTTTTAAGATACTAGGCATATAATAAATACCTTTAAGGTCCAATCTTAATGTTGAAAATTTTGGTTTTGCAATTTTACCTGCAAATAAAACTTTTTTTGATTTTTTTTCTTTAATTAAATTTATTATTTTACCAAACTTACCAATACTTATTCGATTAGAGTTTATATCGTTTTTAAATTTATTATTTTTTGAAAAATCAATAATAAAATATCTTTTATTTAATTTTTTTATATTTTTAAGAACAGCTTCTGAAAAATCTGTATCTCCTAAAAATAGTCCAATCATTTTATTTTGAAAATGGTGTACAAATAGGTCTTTTTTTATCTTTCTCTAAAAAATTCACTACCTCTAATACAAGCTCGTTCTTTTTAAAATCTTGATCTAGTTTGATCAAATTTTGAGTTAAATTCTCATCCTTAAAAATTTCTTTATAGGCATCACTTAAATTTAAAATTTGTTTATTTGGAATATTCTTTCTTCTTAAACCTATTAAATTTAATCCTTGTAATACACTTCGATTACCATGAGCAATTCCGTAGGGTATGACGTCTCTTACAACTCCACACATTCCTCCTATCATTGCTGACCTTCCAACTCTAGTAAACTGCTGTACAGCTGAATTACCTCCTATTATGACATTACTTTCTATATGTGCATGTCCTCCTAAAGGAACGTTGTTAGCTAAAATAACGTTATCTTCGACTAAACAATCATGTGCTATATGTGAAGAAACCATAAATAAACAGTTATTTCCTATTTTAGTTAATCCACCACCTCCTGCAGTTCCGGGGTTAATGGTTACATATTCTCTAATTTTATTATTGTCACCAATTTCAAGCTTCGTTTCTTCACCTGCAAATTTTAAATCTTGAGGATCATTTCCAATTGATGCAAATGAATAGATCTTATTATTAATTCCAATTTTGGTATGTCCAACAATGCTTACATGTGATTGTATTATAGAATTTTCTCCTATTTCAACATTGGGACCTATTAAAGTGTAAGCTCCAATACTAACATTGGTACTAATTTTAGCTTTTGGATCAATAATTGCTGTTTTATGTATCATTTATTATCTTTTAAAAAATCTCTAATATTTTTTGCAGGATATCCCATTACTTTTGAATTATCTTTAATATCTTTTATCACTCCACTGCCACCTGCTATTTCAACATTATTGCCAATAGTTAAATGACCAGAAATCCCAGCTTGTCCACCAATTCGAACGTTATTGCCAATAATAGAGCTACCAGCAATTCCTACTTGACCTGCTATAATTGAATTGTCTCCAATTTTAACATTATGAGCAATGTGAATTTGATTATCTAAAAATGAATTTTTTCCAATAACAGTATTAGACATAGAGCCTCTATCAATAGTGCAACCACAACCGATTTCAGAATTTTCACCAATTATTACAATTCCAATATGTGGATATCTTAAATTTTTTTTACTAACAGGAAAAAAACCAAACCCATGCTTACCAATAACGCAATTATCTAAAACTGTAACGTTATTATCAATTAATGTATTTCTTATAATAACATTTGATCCTATTGAGCAATTATCACCAATTGAAACATTCTGTTCAATAATAGTATTATGACCAATTAAGCAATTAGATCCAAGGGTAACATTGTCACCAATTAAAACATTTTTTCCACATTTTACTTTATCTTTAAATTTTGTTTCAGCTATATCTCTTGCTGTATAATCAAAGTTATCATTAATTGAAGTGGGATAAAATTTAGATGTAACTTTAGAAGTTGAAACTAAAACATTCTCAACAATTAATGGTGTGCAGCTTTTTGGTAATTCATCTTTTAAAATCTCAGTTGTTAAACAAAAAGAGGCTTTGGTATTTTTTGCAATATTTTTATATTTTTTTGAATGAAAAAAAGTGATATCATT
>ENA-OREM01001580-OREM01001580.1-marine-metagenome-genome-assembly--contig:-NODE-1580-length-11018-cov-4.377845_pt1 | contig 11018 bp, 11 predicted proteins | sample MGYA00248623_ERZ508561 | MGnify/ENA primary metagenome ERZ508561 (study PRJEB26227, sample SAMN06264494) | marine metagenome | isolation source: Columbia River Estuary | place: USA:Columbia River...
ATTCTTGTAACGGCACTCAATAGAATAATTGGTTATAGCAAGGCAGCAGCTATTGCTAAAAAAGCTTATAAAGAAAGTAAATCAATAATTGACGTAGCTCATGAAGAAACAGGTATGAGCAAAGCTGAGTTAAAAAAATTATTAGATCCGGCAAAATTAACCAAAGGTGGCATTAGTGAATGATTTAGCTTCAAATGCTTGCGAGGCATGCAGAATTGATGCCCCCAAAGTTTCAGATGATGAAGTAAATATATATCTAAAAGAAATTGATAATTGGGATTTAATGAACGAAGGTATTAAAAAGTTAAAAAAAACTTTTAGCTTTTCAAGCTATAAAGATTCCTTAGATTTTACTAATAAAGTCGCTGATATGGCTGATAAAGAAGATCATCACCCAGAAATTACTCTCGAATGGGGTAAAGTGACTGTTGTTTGGTGGTCTCATAAAATTGAAGGCCTCCACAAAAATGACTTTATATGTGCGGCAAAAACAGACCAATTAAATAATTACTAACTAATATGGAACAAAACGAAAAACCTTATCAATCATTAGCATGGCTTGCCACTGGCATTCTTATTATTGCAGCTGCATTGGCCAGCTTTGTACCAGAGCTAGAATATCATCACTGGGCTTTTATATCCGCTAATACATTGTGGGTATATGTTGGGTGGTTGTGGAAAGAGCAATCATTGATAGTCCTTAATGCTGGATTAACATTGATTTATATTTTAGGACTAATATTCTAAGAATTATTTTTTTTTAAATTTAGTCTTGCTATAATCCGACATGGAAAAAGTAAAACAAAAAGCATTAACATTCGATGATGTCCTGCTTTTGCCAAGGTACAGTGACTTTATACCTAGCGAAGCATCAACTCAAACAAAACTCACAAAAAATATAACTATCAAGGTTCCCTTGGTATCTGCTGCTATGGATACCGTCACTGAATCAAGCATGGCAATAGCTCTAGCTGAAGTAGGTGGGATTGGTATTATTCATAAGAATAACTCTATTGAAGAACAAGTATCTCAAGTAAAAACTGTCAAAAAATATGAAAGCGGTGTTGTTAGAAACCCTATTACAATTGAATCAGACAAATCAATAGGCGAATTAATTCAACTAACTACCGAACTAAATATCTCTGGGATGCCTGTTGTTGATGATAATAAATTAAAAGGAATAGTAACAAGTAGAGATTTTAGATACGCAGATAATTTAGGTGCTTTAGTCTCTTCAATCATGACCCCATTTGAAGAGCTAATAACAGTAGTAGAGGGAACCCCACAAGACTCAGTAAAAAAACTAATGCATGAAAATCGAATTGAAAAAGTGTTAGTGATAGATAAATCAGGAATGCTTAGCGGACTAGTTACTATGAAAGATATTGAAAAGTCAGCAGAGCACCCAGATGCAACTAAAGATGATTCAGGCAGCTTAATGGTTGGTGCTGCACTTGGAACTGGATCGGATACTCTAGAACGAGCAATAGCATTAAGTGAGGCTGGAGTGGATGTATTTGTTATTGATAGCGCACACGGTCATTCAAAAAACGTTGTTGATACAATTAAAATGATTAAAAAAGAGTTACCAGGCATCGATGTAATTGGAGGCAATGTAGCGACACCTGAAGGAGCATTAGATCTAGTAAAAGCTGGAGTTGATGGGGTGAAGGTGGGAATGGGACCTGGTTCTATTTGTACAACACGTATTATTGCTGGGATTGGTGTACCGCAAATAACCGCAATACTTGATATTAAAGATGCTATCAAAAAATATGATGTGGGTATTATTGCTGATGGTGGGATAAGATTTTCAGGCGACATTGCAAAAGCTATAGCAGCAGGAGCTGACTCTGTAATGCTTGGAGGTTTATTTGCTGGAACAGAAGAAGCGCCAGGCAAAGTTGAACTATTTCAAGGGAGAAGTTTTAAAACTTATCGTGGCATGGGCTCGATTGGTGCTATGACTGAAAGGCATGATGCAAATAGATATATGCAAGAAGATTTAGATTCTGAAAAATTAGTACCTGAGGGTATTGAAGGAAGAGTTCCCTATAAAGGCCTTGTAGTTAATGTAATAAATCAATTAGTTGGTGGATTAAGGCAGTCGATGGGTTACATTGGTTGCAAAACCATTAAAGCAGTTCATGAAGATAGTGAATTCGTTGAAATTACAAACGCTGGTATGACCGAAAGCCATGTTCATGATGTCATGATTACAAAGGAAGCACCTAACTACCAAAGAAGTTAATCATTAAATATGGCTGCCAATTTATCAACTACATCTAAACAGATAGATACCATTCTAGTTCTAGATTTTGGATCTCAATATACACAGTTAATTGCAAGAAGGGTAAGAGAGAGTAACGTCTACTCAGAAATACTGCCTTGGGATATTAATGAAGAAAAAATTAAATCAATTAACCCTAAAGGTATTATTTTGTCTGGAGGCCCAGACTCAGTTACGAATAGCTATACACCAAGAGTTCCCCAAGTAATTTTTGATTTAAATATTCCCATTTTAGGTATTTGTTATGGAATGCAAACACTTGCAGAACAACTTGGAGGACAAGTTATTTCAGCTGAGCAAAAGGAATTTGGATATTCAGAACTTAACATTACTGCAGATTGCATATTATTTTCTGAATTGGGTAAAACGTTAAATGTATGGATGAGCCATGGAGATCAGGTGCAAGATCTGCCAGATAATTTTGATTTAGTAGCAGCAACATCTACCGCTCCAATTGCTGCAATGCAGCATACAAGCAAGCCTATCTATGCCTTGCAATTTCACCCTGAGGTAACTCATACAGAAGATGGTAAAACAGTCTTAGATAATTTTATTTTTAAAGTCTGTGATGCAAAGACAGACTGGAAAATGGACGATTTAATAGGACAAAGAATTCAAGAAATTAAAAATCAAGTTCAAGATAATAAAGTCCTGCTTGGTCTCTCGGGCGGAGTTGATTCTTCAGTCACTGCTGCACTTTTGCATCAAGCTATAGGCAAAAAGCTTGTATGCGTCTTTGTAGACAATGGCTTATTAAGAAAAGGCGAAGCTGAAGAAGTTATGAATACTTTTAAAGAGAATATGAATTTAAATGTCATTAAATCAGACAGTGAAGAGGTATTCTTAAGACATTTAAAAGATGTAAAAGATCCTGAACAAAAAAGAAAAATTATTGGGAGAACTTTTATTGATGTTTTTGATGCTGAGGCAACAAAATTAAAAGACGTTCATTTCTTAGCACAAGGAACCATTTACCCTGACGTAATTGAATCTTCTGGTTCAGAATCTAAAGAAGCAAGGGTTATAAAATCTCATCATAATGTTGGCGGATTACCAGAAGAAATGAAGATGGAACTAGTTGAACCATTAAGAGACTTATTTAAAGATGAAGTCAGAAGAATGGGTGTTGAACTAGGCCTGTCATCAGAAATGCTAAACAGGCATCCGTTTCCTGGTCCAGGTCTTGGGGTTAGAATTTTAGGAGATATTACCAAAGAGAAAACAAGAATTTTAAAAGAGGCTGATCATATTTTTATAGAAGAGCTTTTAAAAGCAGATCTATATAAAACAGTTAGCCAGGCTTTCGCAGTTTATTTACCAATAAAATCAGTTGGTGTTGTTGGTGACGAGAGGAGATATGCTGAAGTTATAGCTCTAAGAGCAGTAGAGACAGTAGATTTTATGACTGCAAGATGGGCGCATCTTCCTTATGAGTTTTTAGAGCATGTATCTAACCGAATAGTAAATGAGATAGAAGAAGTTAGCAGGGTGGTCTATGACATCTCAAGCAAACCTCCAGCTACTATTGAGTGGGAATAGTGACATAGGCTGAAACCCCCAATCTTACAGTCTTTCTGCTGTTGTAAACTTGTTGTAAACACCGGTTTTTCCATTAAATTTGTAAACGTTGTTGTAAAGTCTTGCTACAATTACATTTCATAAATCGCAGAACATAATTATCTTATAATAAGGTAACATCCACATTTTAAAATATACACAAAAGGTTGATGCTAAATTTAATGAAATCTAAAAAGCTTTATCTGATATTTTTTTGTCTGATAATTTTTTTATTCGCATCATTATTCTTAAGAGATGAAAGTAAAGATCATTATAATTTTGAAGAAGTTTCTAATGCTGCTTCTCATGTTGTAAAGTGCTGTTATGCAGAAATACTAAACTATAGATATCACAAGGATTTTAAGATAGTTAGACACATAAAAAATAAACCAAAACATAACACACAGGCTTTTAGTCTATATAATAAGTGATAAGGTGTTTGTTGATAGAATTTGGGTTCATATTATCAATGCCAAAGGTGACTCAAATTTAGGATGTTAAGAAAAATCGATAATTCACTTATAAAATCTAACATTAATGCAGAAATAGCAAAACTTCAGTTAAAGTTAACGAAAATTGAACAGGAAGAACGTCGTTCAACTCCTAGTATTCTTAGCGAAAGACAGATCGAAAATAAAAGGGAATATGAAAGAAGAGTTTCCGTTGGTGAAGATGTTGCACCATTGGTTGAACATATTGAGCTTGAGGATTTAGTAGGAACAGAAATATACGAAGCTGTCTTGAAAAATGAATCAAGTATAGAATCTCATAATTTCTTATTAAGAGGATGTAGCATCAATTTTTATACACCTAACTTAAGATCACTTTGGCAATCATCTGGACAAGAGTATATTGAACCTGAGCTTTTAGATTTCATTGATTCAGTTCCTGGTGATGGTATTTATTTTGATGTTGGTGCTAGCACTGGCGTATTTGCAGTCTATGCAGCAATGAAGGGAAAAAAAACTTATTGTTTTGAACCTGAAGTTGCTAATTTTAACATATTGAACCTTAATTCCTTCCTGAATCATGCAATAATCAAAGACAATTTCTTTGCTTTCAACTTGGCGTTATCTAATTAAAAAAACAATTAATAAGATGTTTATTAGAAAGTTTGGTGGTGCGGCACATGAGAAAATATTGGGTAAAGGTGAAGCGAGGGATGGCACTGAAAGTTTTATAGCAGAGTACACGCAAAATGTAATTACTCTTACTATGGATGAATTTTGTAGTTTTCTGCTATTGCACCCACAGATATTAAAATTGATGTTGATGGAGCTGAATTGCCTCTACTCGAAGGCATGACTAATATACTCAAGAATCCTGCTTTAAAAAGAATATTTATTGAAATTTCTGAAACTGAAGTGGATAGTATGCAAGCACTAGACAAACTTCTTTCTTGCGGTTTTAGGGTGAATAAAAAAATCCGAGTACAGAACTACTTTACAGAATATAATTACACTTTGCATAGAAGTTAAGCCATCTAATAAACCTATACTATCACAGCAGCCTTCGAAGCTAGCTTGTTAGAGATATTAGCTTTGAAGTGGGCGAAGACCTTTGTGTAAATATTATGTATCTATTAGGTAGACTTAGTTGCCTCACGCTGAAAAAACCCCGATTGATGATAGCCGACATACAAGCAAGCAATGCGTTACCCGAGTGTTGTGGAATGTGCTATCACAATATTGGGGGTAAATAGCTTTGGCAGCTAAGTCTAGAGGTTTTAGGCTTGAAATTTTGTTTGAACATTAATAAATAATCTTTGGATGATAGCTTCATACCTTCATTGATATTGTGAAGATTTACTGCTAACGTATTTAAAAATTGAAAGTTTTTATAAACTCAAAGTTAAAACTGTAACATAAAATATCTAGGAAAATTTGAGTACAAAACTACTTACTGAGTATAATCTCTATAATGAGATCAATATTAACCATAACTTACATAAATGAATAAAAAACTAGAACATTTTAAAGATAAAGGTTTTGTAGTTTTTAATAACTATCTCGACTTAAAATCATGTAATAATCTGTTGATAGATCTTGAAAATACTATCAATCAAATTGGCTCATCTGCAACTCCTCCCATGGGAGAGCAAAATATTATTCAAAACGACAAAATAGTTAATAATATTCATTATTTTTCTGAATCATTTCTTAACGCAGCAACAAAAGGGGAGCATATAGATTTTTTATGTATGATTTTAAATGATCCATTTTATGAGTTAATTCCTAATAATTTACCTAATTATTTACTAGCTCAATGCAATGTTAGAAAAAGTGACTCTGCATTACCATACCATTTTGATACTAGGTTAAAAATTCCCTCAAAACAAACTTGGTCTGTTCAAGGAATTATTGCCCTGGGTGACAGGGGTCATAAAAATGGTGGTCTAAAAGTAATACCTAAATCCCACCTATTTCCTTTTCAGCATCGTGATGAGTTAGATTTAAAAAATGAGATTAACATCGATATGGAAGCTGGAGATTTGGTTTTGTTTTCTAGCAGCCTTTATCATGCTACGCATGAACCAACAGGTGAAGTGGAAACTGCTTTTGGGATCACTCTTACTTATAGGTGTTGGTGGTGCAAGCCTCAGTTTAATTTTATTGATATGTTTGGATTAGAGCGTTTATCTAAACTTAATAAACAACAAAGAACATTATTAGGAGCTTATAGCCAACCTTCTTCAAATCCATTTGATAGCCCATCTTCTAGGTCTGGATATACTTTATAAGTGAGTTTACTAATGGTATATACATATCTCAGATAATATAAAAAAGCAGCTTCTAAAAAGCATTATAGTATGAAAACTTTAATTAAAACCTCAATCTCATTTAAACCTATTGAGCTATTTAAAATAATTCTTAATAGAGCTAACCACAAAATAGCTAGAAAAAATATTAAAATTAATCCTCAATTGGCAATTTTTTCATTCGACCATATTGGTTTAAGTATAAATTTAAATGGAAGATATGAGGATTCAATTTTATGTATTCTAGAACTTTTTTTTAACAAAAATTTGGCGCAGGTAAATAAAAATATTGCACTTGATGTTGGAGCAAATATTGGAAATCATTCAATTTTTTTGTCTAAGTTTTTTAAAGAAGTACATTCTTTTGAACCAAATCCATTTACATATGATATCTTAACGATAAATTCAAAATATGCTGCTCCAAACAACAATATTATTTCCTACAAAATAGGTATAAGTGATAAAGAATGCACTCTACCATTTTCAATAAATCGAACTAACTTTGGTAACTCAAAAATAGACTTTGAAAATAATAGTAATAAAGATCAAATATTAATCGAAGTTCAAAGCATTGATAAAATAGATTACTTTAAAGAAAAAAATATTTCTTTAATCAAAATTGATGTTGAAGGTCATGAAATTAATGTACTCCGTGGAGCAAAAAAAACTATTAAATCGCATAAGCCAATAATTCTTTTTGAGCAAGGAGCTGATGAAATACACAATGGAAGCTCTGAGGCAATAGATTATCTAACATCTCTCGATTATAGTTTCTATTCAATAAAAAGAAGATTTTGCCTAGGTGAAAATATTTTAGCCAAAATATTTAGCGTTGCTTTACGTTCAATCTTTGGCGACCAATTGAGTTTAGTTGAGACCAAAAAATTTCCAAAAAAATTTTACGATATAATCATAGCAGTTCATCAAGTATGATTGGTTTTATTAAAAGTTGAAAATCATGCTTTTAAACTTATTTCTAGGGTTTTATTTAAAGAGATTATTTACTATTGATTAACTCCTAAATAATATGAAGTTTAATGATAAAGTATAATTATTTAGTTTGTTATAAAGAACCACAGAATTAAGATGAAAATATTTATTACCTCCAATGAGAACCAGCTAATAGCAGCCAAAGTTGCAAAACACTCAATTATGCAACGTTCTAATTATCAAGATGATGATATAAAAATAGTTCTTGAATCAAATATTGCATTACAAAATCATTTTCATTCAAAATCCTATCTGAGAGGAGGCAGGATGATTAAATCTGATATAAATGATATGCAATCTTTCACATTACTAAGATTCTACATACCAGAATTAATGAAATACAAAGGAAAAGCGCTTGTAATAGATCCGGATGTTTTTTTAGTTCAAAAAGGCTTAGAGGATTTAGAAAAATTTGATTTTAAAACATATCCAATTTATGCCCGACAGGGGTTGCAAAAAGATTCTTGGGGATCAAGTGTAATGTTACTATCTTGTGAGGGTTTGAGGCATTGGTCATTAAAAACATTTATAGATAGATTGCATAAAGGAGACTTAGATTACAATGAGCTAATGAATTTAAGTTTTGAAAACTCAGTTGGTAGCTTGGATACAAAGTGGAACGAATTTGACATGTTAAAAAAAGATACTATATTAATTCATACTACTGAAAGATTAACTCAGCCATGGAGAGCTGGATTGAAATTAAATTCTTCTATAAAGCCATTTTTAAAATTTATACCAAAAGCGCCTATCTATAAATTTTTTGGAAGAGATCTAACTATTGGCAGAGAACATCCAGATACAAATGTCTCAAAATTTTTCTTTAATGAACTATCCTTATGCATTTCCAAAAATATTATTGGAGTTGAGGAAATAAACCTAGGCATAAAAAATAAATTTATTCGAAATGATATTCACGAAAAAATAAATTTTTTTAGTCGAGATTAAGTTTGTTTAATTCTCTTTAAGACATTTACATGAAACCAAAATTAGACGTAAATTCTAATAATATCGTTATTATTTCTCAAGCTTCACATCATCTTGAGAAAAGCATTCGTATCAAAGAAAAACTATTCAAAAATGCTTGCATTTTAAACTTTTATCAAGATAAAAAAAAACTTGCCACTCATAGAAGAAATTTTAATAAGGTGTATATAAAACACTATAGTAGGTTTGATGAGTTAGATTTAAAAGACCTTTTAAAAATCCAAATATTTGTTTTTCTTTCATTTTCGCCAACGCTACAGCTTATAGAGTTCATTAAAAAAATTAGATTAAATAAAAAACATATAGTTCTTATTCAAGACAATCATCAATTTTCTGTTCATCGAGGGTCAATAAACTCAATTATTTTACGACCAGACTTGATAATTGCTGCATCAGAATCTGAAAAAAAATATCTTGAAGATAATTTGCATTTTCATCAAGAAAGCATTATCTCTGAAGGATGGTTGTTTCAAAAACCTGCCAAAAAGTATATAGCTAAAACAAGAGATAATCTTGATAGAAGCATCTTAATTGCTTTTTCTGCCCCACCAGAGATTACACTTCTTTCAAATGAAACTTATAATTTAAGACTAAAAATACTCTTGTGGGCAGATAGAAAATTCCCCGACTCTAAAATTAGCATTAAATTACATCCTCATGAAAATTCAAATCATTTTAAAAAGTACATAGAAAAATTTAATATCGACCTAAAAATTTATCCGTCTCAAAGTTCAATTGAAACAGCTATTTCTAAAGCTAAAATTATTATCTGCTCAAATGAATCTCAAATTCCACTTGATGTAATCTCTACAGATATCAATAAGCATCTTATAATTTATCGCCTTAAGAAAGACAACTTTTTAAATGAAAAGTGCATACCCTTTAAGAATGACTTTAATTTTGGCTTAGGTACTTTGGAAATTAAAGAAAAAGAAAAAATTAGACATCAGCATTTAAGCGTAAAAAAAAATTTACTAGAAAGAGTAAATAATAAGATCAATGACTTATCCCTGGTCGATGAAAAACTTAATTCAAATATAGACATTTTTCTCTGGTTATATATTTATGGATATAAGCAGCACATAATAAATTTTTTAAATGATCAAAAGTCAAGAAAATACAAGAATCTCTTAAATTTAATTCTGAATAAAAGCTTTAATTTAAATGAATTAAGTAATGATTTTCCAAACTTAAGAATTAGAGATCCTTTGTGTATTATTGTGAACAGATACTACCTAATAAATTCTAAAGAAATTAATTATAAAAACCTTGAGATTATACTTAATGATTTTTTTAGTGAATATATTTTTCAATTCTTTTTCAGAGATTTTATTCGCCTGAATAATTTAATTTCATCAAAAAATATGCTGGGCGTTTATGACAAAAGGCATTTAAGCTTAGCAAATAAAATTGAGTTGCTTTATTTATCAAAGCTAAAAATATTTAAATTCTTTTTTAAATTTTTAACAAAGATATATTCTCTTAAAATACAAACTATTTCTCGTTGTGCTTATTCTATTTCTGATAGGATTTTAAGACTATAGTAAAAATTATTAGTCTTTTGCGGTGTCATAAAAAATACTATTTATAATTATTTAATATAAGATTATAAAAATGAAGAATTATAAAATTTTTGATATTTTAAAAAATTCTAATGAAAAGAATTCACATCTTTGGATAGCTGAAGCAGAATTTGGATATTCTCATGTTTGTGAAAAAATAAAATTATTAGATAGTGGTTCTAACATCTTAGAAGTTGGATGCGGAAGTGGAATATTGCTATCAATTTTTTCAGAAGAATTCTCTCAGCATAAATTTATAGGTTTAGAGCCATTTGGTGATGGCTTTAATCAATTGAAAGAAATAAATTCTGCTATTAAAAGTTCTAGTGTCTCAATAATAAATGAGCCCTATGAAGGCTATAAATCTAATACTAAATTCGATTTAATTTATTGTATAAATGTATTTGAGCATGTGCATGACTGGAGACATCTTTTAAATTGGGCTACTAAAAACTTAAAACCTAATGGGATATTTATAGTTTTATGCCCAAATTATAGCTTCCCCTATGAATCACATTTTAAAATACCAATCATTCTTAACAAAAGAATTACCCAAATACTATTTAATAATTATATTAAAAAGTTTGAAGAAGATAATGCCAGTCTCGGATTATGGAATTCACTTAATTTTGTAAAAAAAAAGGAAGTAAAATTTTTTATTGATGAACTTGGGCCATATAAAAAACTTATTATGTCAGATGATCTATCTATAATTGATTATATGGTGGATAGGATCTCTTATGATGATGAATTTAAAAAAAGACAATTTATGATTGGAACAATAGCTACACTCATTCAAAAGATTGGATTGCTTAATGTACTTAAATTGTTTCCTAGGTTCCTGCCTTATATGAAATTATATTTTATTAAAAAT
>ENA-OREM01001594-OREM01001594.1-marine-metagenome-genome-assembly--contig:-NODE-1594-length-10948-cov-2.915095_pt1 | contig 10948 bp, 21 predicted proteins | sample MGYA00248623_ERZ508561 | MGnify/ENA primary metagenome ERZ508561 (study PRJEB26227, sample SAMN06264494) | marine metagenome | isolation source: Columbia River Estuary | place: USA:Columbia River...
TTGATAATAGGGCAGCCTATTCCGCCTACTAATTAGTAATAAACGGAATAAACGTGTAGCTTTTTAAAATTACATGTGATTATATAATAAAATCTAATTTAATGAATCAAATAGTAAAAGAGTTTAGCTTCGGTAACGAGGGTAAAGATAAAGTATTTAAGGGTATTGAGAAATTGACCAGAGCCGTAGCCTCCACATTAGGAGCTGGTGGTGATTGCGTTATTTTTGAAGATGCTCAAGGAATACCAGTTATAACAAAAGATGGTGTAACCGTTGCGGAATTATCCGTGTTGTTAGATCCTGTAGAAAATATGGGTGCTTCGCTAGTTAAGCAAGCGGCAAGAAGAACGGTAGAAGAAGCAGGTGATGGAACTACGACAGCTACAGTATTAGCTCACGCAATACTAAAAGAATTTAATGACTCTGACTTAAAGTTTAATAACAGAGAAATTAGAGAAGCTATAAAAACTGTAACAGACAAAGCTTTAAACTACTTAGATAAATGCAGTAAGCCGGTTTCAGAAAACATGATTGATGAAGTAGCTACTATATCTACGAATAACGATCCTATACTAGGTAAGTTAATCGCAGATGCTTACAGAGCTGTGGATTTAACAGGAGTTGTTATGATGGAAACATCACAAGACGGAGAAACCAGTATAGATGTTGTAGAAGGGGTTCAATATGAAAAAGGTTTTACTAATAATCATTTTGTAACAAACGCAGCTGCTAATACAGCAGAGCTTGTTAATCCTAAGATATTACTTGTGGATTCAGCAGTTGATAGTATCAGACAGATACAAACAATACTTGAACACGTAATAAAAAATAACATACCGTTACTTATTGTAGGCGATGTTGACGCAAAAGTTGCAGCAGCATTAGCAATGAATAAAAACAAAGGTTCTATAAAAGTAAATATAGTTCCTGCGCCAACTCACGGGGTAAATAGAAAAGAAATATTTGACGACTTAGCTTTATTAACAGGAGCTACGGTTATAAGTGAGAATTTAGGTGACGATTTAGATTTAATTGATCTTTCTTGTTTAGGTACGTGCTTAAAAGCGGTATCAACTTTTAGAGACACGGTTTTTCAAATAGGTGAAGAACTATCGGTAGAAGTGCAAGATATAATAGAAAATATAAAAGGCGAATTGCTTTGTGAATCAAATAGTGGCAAAGTAATTAAGCTGGAAAAAAGATTAGCAATGCTGTCAGCTAAATTAGCTGTAGTAAAAGTAGGTGGTAATTCAGATGTAGAATTAAACGAAAAGAAAGATAGAGTTGAGGATGCAATATGTGCAACCAAAGCTGCTATTAAAGAAGGAGTTGTTGCGGGAGGTGGTTCAGCTTTAGTTTACACTGCTAAAAGAATCAAACCAGTTAATGAAGCGGAAGTATTAGTATTAAAAGCTTTATTATACCCTTGCAAGACCATAATGGCTAATGCGGGAATCGAATATCAAAACATCGATAAAAAAGATTTCGGTATAGACGTTAAAAATGGTAAAATAGTTAATATGTTCAAAGCAGGAATTATAGATCCTGTATTGGTTACAAAATCAGCTTTAAAGAATGCTGCATCAGTTGCTTCGACTATAATGTCAACTAACTGTGTTATGTCTAACGTAAGAGGATAATATGAAAGCAATAGGTAGAAACATAATAATAAACAAATTAAAAGAGGGTATCACTGAAACAAAAGGTGGTTTGCTTCTTTCGGAAGCACACAGAGAAGATATAAGATATGTAGAAGCTACGGTTGTATCAACAGGTTCTGAATGTGATGGAATAAATAAAGACGATGTAATCTATTACGATAGGCACGCAGGACATAAGATAGAGCTTGATAGAGAAACGTATCACGTTATCAAAGCGCAAGATGTAGTTTTTGTTTTATGAGAGAATTAACAGGGCAGGATTTAAGAGAGATTGGGTTGTTAAAGCATTACAGAATCATAAGAAGATGGGTTGCTAAAAAAACAGGTTTAAATCATGCTGATATTGAGTTGTTAATTTATTTTGATTGTTTAGGAGAGTTTAGGAAGCGCGATTTTGAAGATGGCACGTTAATATACTCTTGGGACAATAGGAGATGGAATAGACTGCTTAAAGACGGATGGATTGTAAAATACAGAGGTTTTACCGGTAGCCGTTCAGATAAGAGCTATAGTATATACAAAATTAGTTTACGAATGAAAAACATAATCCAACAGATGTACAGAATAATGTTGGGCAAAGAGGATATACCTACGTCAACGAGGCGTAACCCTGCAATGAAAAGAATATCTTATAGTGATAAAACTTTAGCTGCAGCAATAGGTAAAGTTAATAGTGATAAAACAAGATAGATATGATTCAGGATCCTACAAAAATACCACAAGCATTAGATATAATAGATCCAATGGAAAACGTTGTAGCTCAACCGGAAATACAACAACCTATAAATACAATCGCATCAGCTTCTCAAATGGCAGCTGAAAAAATGTATGGAACTAAGAAACAACGCCAAGACTCTATTAGAAGTATGGGTACAGAATTTTTAAACAATAAAATAGCATAATTATGAACAAAATTATACCAAACGCAACAGGTAAAGCACAAGGTCAAGTAGGTGAGAGCGCATTATGGGATGGGCCATTAAACCAACAAGGAAGACCTCACGGAAAAGGATCTTCTTCTGGAATAAACGGAATGCAAGTATTAAAATACCCAACCGCTTATGATGCTAAGCCAATCACTCAGTGTGCTAAAGGTCGTTATTAATGAAGCTTACCAATAACTTTAATAAATCAGAGTTTGAATGCAATTGTGGTTGCGAAATGCCTAACGAGGTATTTTTACAAATACAAAAGTTAGCAAGCCAATTACAGTATATTCGAGATTTTATAAGGTTACCAATAAATATTACTAACGCATATCGTTGCTCAAGTCACAATAAAAAAGTGGGTGGAGTTTCAAACAGCCAACATATACTAGGCAAAGCAGCAGATTTGCAAGTTAATGATTCTAATCCAGAAGCTATATACCAAGTTATAGATACGCTTGCTGAATACGGAAACGTACTACAAGGAGGATTGGGATTATATAATACATTCGTGCATTACGATATTCGTAAGACAAGAGTACGATGGGATAAAACCAAAGAATAATTATGGCAGTAAAGAAAAAAGCGGCTCCCAAAAAAAAAGGGAAAGCTCCATCTCGTAAGAAATCAGAAGGTAATTACGCAAAAGTAAAAAAAGGTGGAGGAACTGGTAAAAAAGCCGGTGGAGGAATGACAGCTAAAGGTGTTGCTAAATACCGTAAAGATAATCCAGGCAGTAAGTTAAAAACTGCCGTAACTACACCGCCTTCAAAACTTAAGAAGGGTAGTAAAGCTGCAAAAAGACGTAAAGCATTTTGCGCTAGATCTAAAAGCTGGACAAGCGAAAGAGGTAGAGCAGCACGAAGAAAATGGAACTGCTAATATGAAGAACAAAAAAAATTGCGGATGTCTTAGTAAGTATATGAAGCCGTCCATACAGGGAACTAAAGGTTCAAAAGGAAGAGGGGGCTGGGATGCAAAACCAGTTAGACGAATAACTAATCCAGGCAGAAGATGAAAAAGAAAACAAACAAAGACGCTTGCTATTATAAAATTAAAGGATCCTATAAAGTATTTCCTTCAGCTTACGCTAGTGGTGCTATAGCTAAATGTCGAAAGAATAAAGGCAAGAAATAATGGCAGTCCGTAAAACAGAAAAAGGTGCTTCGCTAAGAAGATGGTTCAAAGAAAAGTGGACCGACGAAAAAGGTAATGAATGCGGATCTACTGAAAATAAAAACACTAAAAAGTGTAGGCCTTCCAAAAGAATAAGCAAGAACACTCCTAAAATATGGAGCGAGATGTCCCCAGAACAAAAAAGAAAAGCTGTAGCTGAAAAGAAAAGAACTGGTATGGGCAAAAGAACTTCTAGAATTACATAAACATTAACATAAACATAAACAAAACCATGAACAAGTACGACAAAAAAATGATGCACGAGCGCGAGCTTATCTACGATGCAAAAAAACAAGCAAAACGCTACGGTGGCGAAACAGCTAAAAATGACAAAAAATTAATCTATGATGCAAAAGGAGCAATTCACAGAACAGACATGGAGAAAAAGAGTGGTCATCCGCTAAGTAAGCACTGGCATAATAATAGATAATTATGGGAAAAGATTTTACAACTAAAGGAATAGGCACAGGTAAAATGCCTCAAGGCGGAGAAAGCGTTAAGCAAGAACGCAAGGACTTAAAAAAAGATAATACTATTGATAGAAAAGCAAGTAGTAAATATTAACAGAATAGGACTGTATAAACCTAGTCAAACATAAACAATAACAATAACAAAAACAAAAACAAAATGGCAAAATTTATTAAATTTCCAATTAGAAATGCAGAAGCATTAACAGGAGGTAACGGATCAAGAGACATCTTAGTAAACGTGAACGATATCGAAAGCGTAGTAGACGGCGCTGGGGCGGATACCGTATTAGTTGTACTTAAAGCAGGCAGTGGAGCGGGAGCTCAAAGAACGTGGACTTTCACAACATCAACATCTGTAAGTACAGTTGCAGCAACAATTGCGGCAAATGCACCAACAGTACCCGCAGTTGCTTCAGACATGCCTTCTCAATCTATTAACAGAGCATTGACGGCTAATCCTGGAGGAGTTTCTTCTATGGTACAATTAGCACTTGATGGATCTGCTCCACAAGAAAGAATGTATTTTGCACAAGCTGCAATAGCATAGTATTAATTAAATGATCTTGCGGGGTTTAATTATTCCGCAAGATTTTTTTAAAAAAAACATTATGAACAAATTATTCGCATGGCTTACTGGTAGTGTAATCAAAGAAGTGGGTGATGTTATTGATAAGTTCACTACAACAAAAGAAGAAAAGCTTGAAGCTAACAGGCAAATACAAATAATTCTTGAAACCGCAGAAGCTAACGCTCAAAGAGAAGTAACTTCAAGATGGGAATCCGACATGAATTCGGATAGTTGGTTAGCAAAAAATATACGGCCTATGGTACTTGTGTACCTTACGTTTATATTTACGCTACTAGCTTTCACAGATGGGAACATTGGAGAATTTAAAATAGCAAAAGAATACATACCAATAATTCAAACATTATTAGTAACCGCTTATGGCGCTTATTTTGTAGGGAGATCTTGGGAGAAAGGTAAACAAATAATGAATAACAAAAATATATAAAAATGGGACAATTTCCAACATTAGATAGCTTTATGTCCAGAGGACAAACCTGGACTCCTACGAATAATATAGATGCAAGATCCGCTTGGCTTTTTGAAAATCAATCAGGAACGCTAGGAACTAACTTAACAGGATCATCAGTATATGTAGGTGTAACTGGAACGGTAAGAGTAATTATAGCTGGCACAGTAGGTGCTCAAAATACAGTGACTAATTTAACATTAGTATCTGGCGGAACTGGGTATACTACCGCAAATGGCGTGGCTACTACTGTAACTAGTATTGTACCAGCATCCAATGGAGCGGGGCTAACAGTAGATACAACAGCGGCTGGAGGTATTATAACCTCAGTGGTTATAAACGCAGCTGGAGCAAATTACGGATTAGGAGACATTATAACCGTAGCAGGCGGGGGAGTTAACGCAACATTTAGAGTAGATGGGGTTACAAGTTTAAATCCAACTGCTGCAGACGCTATAGAATTCGTAGGCGCTCAAGCAGGATCAATTCTACCTGTAGTAGTTGATTACGTTTTAGTACCAGGAGCAAATGCGGCAACAAACTTAATAGTAGGTAAATAACAAAAATTAATATTAACAATTAAATTAAATCAAAATGAGTAAAGTAAAAAAAATGAAATCACAAGTAGAAGACGCGGTTAAAGTAATTACTAAAGAAGAATTAGAAAATGTAAAACACTTGCAATCAGAATTACAGAAATATTGTAATAGTATTGGAGGCATGGAAGTACAAAAAGCTAAGGCTATCTATCAGGTTAACCTGTTGGAAAATGACATGGAGGAAGCTAAGAAAGCTATAGAAGAAAAGTACGGTCCTATTAATATCAATTTACTTGACGGAAGTTACGAAGAAGTTGTAGCAGAAGGCAAGAATTAGTATTATGCAAAATATTATAAGAAAAATCAGTATCGGGGCTGATTATAAAAACGAAGCTATGCACTATTCTGTTAAGCAAACAGTTTATGGCGGTCACGAAATTTCTCATATAATATTTGAAGAGTCTGATAATTCTTATAATATATTTATAAAAAAAGTAGACGAGGTAATGCCATGGAAGAAGTTTAATTCTAACATGGCAATCTCCGTTGAGTATGACTTGGAGTATTAATGAGGAGCATATACGATTTTATCATACGACCAGTAGGTAAAAGATATGATAATGAAGTTAAGGTTGGAGAGCAAACCCTTATAACAAACAGCTCTATAGAAAGTTTTAAACACGTTAACAATATAGCTGAAGTAGTGGAAACACCTGCAGCATTTGCAACACCCATAAAAAAGGGTGATTTAATAGTTGTGCATCATAACGTGTTTAGAGTATTCTATGACATGAAAGGAATTAAAAAGAACAGTAGGTCATTCTTAAAAGATGATCTTTTTATGTGCGCTATAGATCAAATATATTTGTATAAAAAAGATAAGTCTTGGAATTCATTTGGGGATAGGTGCTTTGTTGCGCCTGTTAAAAATAAAGACCTTTTAAGCAGTCAAAAAACTGCAGATCTTATTGGTATACTAAAAATAGGTAATAACTCCTTAAAGGAGTCTGGAATCAATCCAGGGGACATAGTTGGATTTACACCAAACAGCGAATGGGAATTTGTTGTGGATAATCAAATTATGTACTGTATGAAATCAAATGATATTGTTATAAAGTATGAGCTCGATAGAAACGAAGAAGAGTATAATAGCCGCTGGGCGGGAAGCAATTAAAGAATTAGTAAAGGTAGCAAAAGAAAAGATCGTTGACTCAGAAGAAGATATATCAGCTGACAGACTTAAAAATGCTGCCGCTACTAAAAAGCTTTGCATATTCGATGCTTTTGAAATTCTTAATAGAATTCAAGAAGAGGAGAGTATGATTAATGAAGCTAACGTTGATTCTAGCAAACCAGTGTTTAAAGGCTTTGCAGAGGGGAGATCTAAATAATGGCATACGAACAACAATTATACAAAGTAGTTAAAGATTATATAAAGCCTCACACGATTAAAAAAAAGAATCGTTATGCTAAATGGGTTTACGGCTACGACAAAGAATACGACCTTGTTGTAATAAGTAAGACCGGCAAGATAGGTGAAATATATCTTATAGGTGATTTGCATATTGCTTTACCAAAAGCTGAAGATCCAAAAGATCTCGGTGATAACAAATGGAAAGCAGCTGAATACCCAAAAGAATTAAGTAAAATTAAGAGTGAAGCTGATTGGGCAAAATACCCCAATGCTTTTCAAGAAAAATGGCACCCTTATATAGATGCTGAATTTGAAAGAAGAGAAAAAGGATACTGGTTTATTAACAAAGATAAACCTACTTATATTACTGGCACTCACTACATGTATTTGCAGTGGTCAAAAATTGACGTCGGATTACCTGACTTTCGTGAATCAAACAGATTGTTCTATTTGTTTTGGGAAGCTTGCAAAGCGGATAGTAGATCCTACGGAATTTGCTACCTTAAGAATAGACGTTCTGGATTTTCGTTCATGTCGTCGGGAGAAACAGTTAACGAAGCTACGATATCATCGGACGCGAGATTCGGTATATTATCTAAATCCGGAGCGGATGCGAAGAAAATGTTTACGGATAAGGTTGTTCCGATCTCGGTCAATTATCCGTTCTTTTTTAAACCAATACAAGACGGGATGGACCGTCCAAAAACAGAATTGGCATATAGAGTACCCGCTTCAAAATTTACGAGAAGAAAATTAGATGATAACAATGTAGCTGCCGATCTTGATGGGTTAGACACAACTATTGACTGGAAAAATACAGGAGATAACAGTTATGATGGAGAAAAATTAAAACTATTAGTTCACGATGAAAGCGGTAAATGGGAGAAGCCAACAAACATACTTAATAACTGGAGAGTTACAAAAACTTGTTTAAGATTAGGTAGTAGAATAGTAGGTAAGTGTATGATGGGTTCAACGTCAAACTCGTTAGACAAAGGAGGAGCAAATTTTAAAAAATTATACAATGGATCAGACGCATCGGCTAGAAACAAGAACGGTCAAACTAAAACGGGCTTATACAAACTTTTTATTCCTATGGAATGGAATTATGAGGGTTTTATTGATGAGTATGGTTTTCCTGTATTTGACACTCCCAAAAAGGAAACGATCGGTCCGCAAGGAGATATAATAGAAGAAGGAGTTATACAACACTGGGAAAACGAAGTTGAAGGGTTGAAAGACGATCCAGATGCTTTAAATGAATACTACCGGCAATTCCCAAGAACAGAACAACACGCTTTTAGAGATGAGGCAAAGCAGTCATTATTTAACTTAACAAAAATCTATCAACAGATAGATTATAATGACGAATTAAAAAACAATACGATGGTTACCAGAGGTAACTTTCAATGGGAGAACGGAATTAAAGACACAAGAGTAATGTTTTATCCTAACAAAGACGGTAGGTTTTATATAACCTGGGTTCCGGATCAAAGCATACAAAACAATATAATAATAAAGAATGGAAACAAATATCCTGGAAATGAACACATGGGAGCATTTGGTTGTGACAGCTACGATATTAGCGGTGTTGTTGGTGGTGGGGGTTCTAATGGCGCGCTACACGGATTAACAAAGTTTTCAATGGAGGATGTACCTCCTAACCATTTCTTTTTGGAATATATAGCTAGACCATCAACAGCTGAAATGTTTTTTGAAGATGTATTAATGGCTTGTGTGTTTTACGGTATGCCAATACTTTGTGAGAACAACAAACCTAGATTGCTTTACTACCTAAAGCGAAGAGGATACAGAGGATTTAGTATTAATAGACCGGATAAAACTTATAACAAATTATCCTTATCAGAACGGGAAGTTGGTGGAATACCAAATTCAAGTGAGGATATAAAGCAAGCGCATGCTTCTGCTATTGAAACCTACATAGAGGATTTTGTAGGCATAACTAAAGAAGGATATGGAGACGTTTATTTACAAAGAACGTTAGAAGACTGGGCTAAGTTTGATATAAATAATAGAACAAAGCATGATGCTTCCATAAGCTCAGGACTAGCTTTAATGGCTTGCAACAAACATAGATATAGCCCAAAGGGATCTATAGCGGTTAAGAAAATTAACTTAGGCTTTAAAAAATACAATAACGAGGGAACTACTTCAAAAATAATGTAATAAATGAATGTAAGTACAAATACTAATAGTCCATTTCCAGATCAAGTAGTAAGCGATGCTGAAAAAGCTACGCTAGAATACGGGCTTCAAGTCAGTAGAGCTATTGAGCAAGAATGGTTTAATTACGGCGGTAGTGGTTCTAATAGATATGCTTCTAATTGGAATAACTTTCATAACTTAAGATTATATGCCAGGGGAGAGCAAAGTGTGCAAAAGTACAAAGATGAATTAGCTATTAATGGCGATTTATCTTATCTTAATTTAGATTGGAAACCTGTACCAATACTTTCAAAGTTTTCAAATATAGTTGCAAACGGGATTACTCAAAAGCAATATGATATTACATCGTATGCACAAGATCCTGAATCGTTAAAAAGAAGAACGGAATACGCATCAAACATTTTGTTTGATATGAATACTCAGAAAGAGCAAGCAATAGCGTCAGAATTAATAGGTGTCTCTTTTAAAAAATCAGCAGTTCCTAATAAAGATTTACCTGAAACTTTAGAGGAAAGAGATCTCCACATGCAACTAAGTTACAAGCAAGCTATAGAAATAGCGGAGGAGGAAGCAATTAACACTGTATTATCTACTAACGAATTTGATTTAACTAAAGCAAGAGTTAATCAGGATTTGGTTAATATAGGAATAGGTATAACTAAAACATCTTTTAATCCAGCGGAAGGCATAGTTGTTAAGTATGTTGATCCAGCATATTGCGTTTGGTCTTACACGGAAGACCCTAACTTTGATGATATATATTATGTAGGCGAGGTTAAATCAATAACTATACCTGAACTTAAGAAAGAGTTTCCTCACATTTCCGATGAGGAATTAGAAAGAATTCAAAAATCCCCAGGTAACCGTAGACTTATACGAGGCTTTGAAAACTACGATTACAATACTGTTCAAGTAATGTATTTTGAATACAAGACTTATACAGACCAAGTATTTAAAATAAAGAAAACCGATAATGGATTAGAAAAAGCTATTGAAAAAAGTAGGGATGAATTTGAGGCGGCCATCTTTCAAAATGAAGTTGAGCTATTGGAAAACATAGTGGCTAATATCAAAAGTAAAAATTAAAAGAAAAGAGTATGATAATTTGAAAAATTTTAATCCTACAAAATTACTATTATCACAAAGTCAAAAAGCTTACTTTTATCATGTTTTGAAGATTTTTACGAAGTTTTTTTATAAACTTGAAAAATGGCTAGCGCCTGCGTTGACCTGAAAACTCCATGGCCTCACCTTTACCAAAACCATAACCAACACCAAAGGTTACAAAGCGACCGGGTTGTCTGCTATTAAACAAATAAAAGTCGTGGGTCGTGGTGGTTTGGTCTATTCTTGACGCAAAAACATCGCGAATGCTTAAATTTAAAATCACTTTTCCTTTTTACTTGATTTTGCCAAAGGATTAAAAGTTAAACATAAATTTAATTAATATAAAGAGAAATAAATAAATATATTATAAATCATGAGTACTGAAACAAATAGTGAAAATAGTGAAAATAGTGAAAATAGTGGTGAATATTGTG
>ENA-OREM01001595-OREM01001595.1-marine-metagenome-genome-assembly--contig:-NODE-1595-length-10942-cov-3.476116_pt1 | contig 10942 bp, 11 predicted proteins | sample MGYA00248623_ERZ508561 | MGnify/ENA primary metagenome ERZ508561 (study PRJEB26227, sample SAMN06264494) | marine metagenome | isolation source: Columbia River Estuary | place: USA:Columbia River...
TCTAATTATTTGGACTTAAGCGAGGTGTAGAAAAAGTATCGAAAATCGTTTCTTTGAGTACCAGTTGAGTACCAGTCCAATATTTAGATTTAAGTGAAATCGCTGAAAGCCTTATGGGATATGGTGGTTATGGGTGGACTTGAACCACCGACCCCAGCATTATGAATGCTGTGCTCTAACCAGCTGAGCTACATAACCAAAAAGAGCGCCTATTATCGAAATTTTTACCTCAAAAGTCAAGCTAAATAACGTATTTGAGGAATAATATTATCATTCCAATAGTCTCAACTTCATTTAGCTATAAAATTTAAGTTTTAATAATAGTATTTCTTAACTATATGGCCGGTAAAGTTCTTAAAGTAGCGCTGACTGGAGGCATTGCCTCAGGAAAGAGCTTGGTGAGCGACTTGCTTGCAATACATGGATGTCATATTATTGATCTAGATGTAATATCTCGTGAAGTTGTATTACCAGGAACTGAGGGGCTTAATGAGCTAGTAGAATCCTTTGGCGATTCGATCCTTTTAAGTGACGGATCACTTGATCGAAAAAATCTTCGGGATGTTCTTTATAAAAAGGGACGAAATAGGGCTAAGATTGAGCAAATATTACACCCCAAGATACTTCTAAAAATGAAATCTTCGATGGAGAGTTTTAAAGAAGGTGTTATGGTTGTAGTCATCCCTCTCTTGGTTGAAAAAGAATTATGGGGCCCATTTGACAGAGCTGTTGTTGTTGATTGTGATGTTGATACACAGATTAAGCGTTTAACTGCTAGGGAGAATATTGATAATGCAAAAGCACAGACCATGCTATTAGCCCAGGCTAGTAGGGAGCAGCGAGTTCAACTAGGTGACCATCTGCCTACTGACATTATTGATAATAACTCAAAGATCAGTGATCTTAAAGATAGTATAGAAAGTCTTAGTCAAAAACTGTTTGCTCTAGTTTGATTCTCTACTAAAAAGAATTACTCGTTTCGAATGAGCGGATAAACCTTGGGGTTAAATATACTTCGATTAGCCAGAAGGATTAGTATAAATGATGTCAATGCAGTTGATAATAATATCCAAAGGGTCAGCCCAAAATCAAATTGCCAAGTCAGCTGCAAAGCATTCTCTACAACTAAGTAAGAACTTATAACTGCAACAGAGGTAGCAAAAAATATTAAAGTGCCATAGATGACAGCAAACTCCATTGTCATTGCCTTAAGGATTGTTGGAAAGTCTACCCCCAATATTTTGTAGATCAAATTGTTATAGCGCCTGAATGTTGTTTGCACCAAAACTGCACTCACAATAACAATTAACCCAATAACAATAACTATGAGTGATATTGCAGTCACTGCTATGAATATTTTATTTAACACATCACTAACTTGGGATAGGATTCTATCAATCTTTATAGCAGATACATTTGGAAATTTTTCAACAACCATTGCCAAAACATCACCAGATGGCAACTCGGTCTTTAATGTTCCAACAAACTCATGAGGAAGTTTGTTTGCAAAAGCTTTATTGATGATGATGGCAAAATTAATGGATATGTCCCGATAATCAACCTCTCTAAAGTTCTTTATAGTGCCAGTCACATCTCGACCTAGGATATTGAGCACTATCTTGTCATTAATATTCATCCCAAGGTCATATGCAGCCCGACTGTCCATTGATATAAACATCTCACTCTCATTCCCCGGCTCCCACCACTCTCCCTCAACAATAGGATTGTCTGGCTTTGGCTTTTCAGACCAAGAAATTCGCCTATCACCTCTTACAACCCAAGCGGACCTGTTACTCCTAGAAACAATCTCCTCAATAGGTATATCATTTAATGAGATAAATGATGCGCTCGCCATCGGACTAAATTCAAGCTCTGCATTTGGGTCAACTCCTTCAATAAATGACTGGAGATCTCCTTGAATTTCTTTATCAATACTCACAAAAAATAAGTCTGGAGCCATAGATGGAATGCTATCTGAAATTTCTTTTTTTAAGTTGTTAGCAACAAAACTTAAGGTTAATAATAGAGTTAACCCTATTCCTAAAGAGATTGTCATAATTGGTGCTAGTGATTTTTTAGCAACAATATTTCTATAGGCTATCCTATAGCTGTTATTTGAAAATTTATGAAAGCGCTTAATAAATATCATTAATAATTTTGATACGCCATAAAAAATCAGCATGGTTGTAAAAAAAGCTACGAAGTAAAAAACTGTATAAAGCTTCTGGTCAGTTTGATTAACAAAGTAGGTAGTTAAAATAACTACCAAAAATCCTAACAGGAGAATATTTTTAACCGAGAAATTTAAGCTTACAGGATTAAAAGAATTACGAAATAAAGAGGCCGCTTTAATTTCACTAATGGAATACAGCGAGGGGATAGAGAAAATTAATACAACCAAGAGTCCAATGAATAGGATGTTGAGATATCCAACCAGGCTAAAGGTTGGCTGCAGATCAATACCAAGAGACTTGGGCAAAAGCTCGTTCGCCAACAATGGACTAAAGACTCCCAGTAAGTAGGCAACAATCGAGGTCGATAACAGAATCAATATGATTTCATAAAAATACATTGTTTGAATAAAACTTGACGGAAATCCAATCGATTTTTTGACCGCTATGCTAGTATTATTTTGATTTACGAATGATAAGAGTGTATTACTAATTCCAATACCTGCAATCACCATTGCGCTTACAGAGACCAAGTTTAAAAAGTTTGAAAAGTTGTCTATCACACTGCTAAGTCGACGCCCACTCTGCCCAGGAAGTCGAGTTTTGATTGTATCATCGTAGGCAATAATGGAGTTAACTATGGTTTCTGGTTCTTGGGTCTGACTTGAATTATTAAATTTAATTCTATACTTATGGTCAAGAAAACTGCCTCCTGAGCTAAGCCCAAATTGCTCATAACTATCCATACTGATAATCGCGAATTCTCCAAAAACAGCACTTTCTGCTAGGTCTGGTACTGACGAGACAAGTCCAGCAACTTCAAATTTTTGACCCATTATTGTTACGTCGTCACCTGGGCCGACATTTAGAAGGTTTTGGATGCTTTCATTGATTAGAACATGTGGCTTTAGTGAAGAAGAGAAAATGATATTGGCCATCTCCTCAGGAATTGTTTCAATCTCGCCATAAAGTGGGTAGTTATTGTCAACTGCCCTTAGCTCAGTAAATACTGGAGACTCGCCTTCCTTTGAAAGCATCGTTGCAAACTCAATAGCGGCACTTACTTTTCCAAGAGCATTAAACTGATCAATAACCTTAGGAGGCAACGGTTCAATATCACTGTCAATCTGTATATCACCCCCCAAAAGCTCCTTAGCGTTGCTTGCTATTTCAGTATTTAAAGCCTCCTTAACTGAAAAAGTTAATGAGAGCAGCAACAAACTAACAAAAAGAGTTGAGGTAATAACCCATAATTTTTTATAGCTTCTTGAGAAGTCTCTGAGAGCGTACTTATTAATTAATTTGAATTGCTGAATATCAAACAATCTGACCATCCTTTATTTCAATGATGCGGTCACATCGATTCGCTATTGAGTTGTCATGTGTGACCATGACTAATGAGGTTTGGCTTTTTTTTGTATAGTCAAAGAGTAAATCCATCATGCTATCTGAGTTCACTGTATCTAAATTCCCAGTTGGCTCATCTGCTAGAATAATTTTTGGTTTATTAATTAAAGCTCTGGCAATCGCGACTCTTTGTTGTTCGCCACCAGAGAGCTCACTAGGCAGATGATGAAGTCTATGGGATAGTCCAAATTCTCCAAGCAGTGTCTCTGCATTTTTTTCAAGATTATATTGTTGATTAGCTTCAAGAGATAATAGGACATTCTCAACGGCAGTAAGATTTGGAATTAAATAGAAGGACTGAAATACGATGCCAATATTTTTTCTTCGAACCTCTGATAATTCACTTTCCTTCAGTCCAACAATTTCCTGATTATTAATTTTAATTGACCCCTTGGAGGCAGTCTCTAGACCTGAGGCAAGCATAATAATTGAAGTCTTTCCAGAGCCGCTTGGCCCCACTATAGAAATAACCTCCTCACTATCTACTGAGAAATCAATCCCTTTTAAAACTTCTACAGCATCATCTTTTACGCCGTAACTTAATGAAACATTATTGAACTGTATCGCTGCACTCATTATTCAATCTAATATAAAATTCAGCGCATGATTATCTCAAAAAAAAATAGCCTTAGATCAGTATTTATTGGATTACTGTTAATATTTTTTATATCAAATGTATATGCAGAAAATTCATTAAAAGTGATGCTCTATGGTGACAGTCTAATGGCTGGATATGGATTACCTCAAAATGAGAATTTAACGTCCGAACTGACAAGAAATTTTAAAGAAAGTAATCCTTCGTTAACATTCATAAATGCCAGTATTTCTGGAAATACCTCTAAGAATGGCCTAGCGAGAGTGGACTGGTCCCTTGGGGATAAGCCAAATATAGTGATTTTATGTTTAGGCGCTAACGATATGCTGAGAGGCCTTGATCCAGCTCTCACTGATAATAACCTTGATGTAATAATTACTAAATTCAAAAAAAATAATGCCATTGTAATATTAGCTGGAATGCTTTCTCCTGAGAGCATGGGCCCAGATTATCAATCTGCATTTGATAGCATTTATCCAGAACTATCAAAAAAGCATAGCCTAATTTTTATGCCTTTCTTGTTGGAAGGGGTTGCCCTAGAAAAAGGTTTATTACTAGCTGATTATAAGCACCCAAATGCCAAGGGAATCGAGGTTATGGCCACTAACTTAAATCCTTACATTGTTGAAGCAATATCAAGACTGAAATAACAATATTACTTAATCAGTAAACGGTCAACTATATTACCGCCTTCAAGATGGGACTCAAGAATCTCGTCAATATCCTCTTCGTCAATATACTGATACCAAACATTATCCGGATATACAACTACCACAGGACCATTTTCACAGCGTCCAAGACAGCGTGACTCACTAACCCCAAGACGTCCTTCACCTAGTGATGCATTAGCACGGCACTTATCCTTGGCATAACGATACATTTCTTTCGCCCCACTCTGAGAGCAGCACTGCTTAGCATCGGTACGAATATTGTTGCAGAAAAAAATGTGTCGCTTGTAAAAATTACTCATAATGCTGAAGCTCTTTTATAACAATGTTTTTTATCAATACCAGTAATCTTGGCTGCTAACTTAGCAGCCTTTGAGGCCCCCATTTCAGAACACAGGATAGGCAATATTTTATCGAGCTGACGCTCAGACTCAATTAAATCTATTTTATCAGCAGGAGAAACTAAAATCACAAATTCACCCTTTTGATGGCCAATATCTGCATCAAGATACTCAATTAAACTTGGTAATCTGTCTGTCAGAATTGTTTCAAAAGATTTTGTCAACTCCTTTGCAAGACACACCTCACGACTCTCCCCAAAAACCACAAGCATATCCTCTAATGTGGATAAGATTCGCTTTGGTGACTCATAGAATATGATGGTTTCATCTAGGTTTATTTTTGTTTGAAGGAACTTTAATCTAGCTACTGGCTTTGATGGAAGAAAGCCAAAAAATGTAAAGCTATTACTGGCTAGTCCTGAAGAGGATAAAGCTGTTATGAGAGCACTTGGACCTGGAATTGGAACTACCTCGATGTTAACTTTTTTTGCCTTTGTGACTAGATAATAACCAGGGTCACTGATAAGCGGCGTTCCTGCATCACTAATCATTGCTATCGATTTACCCGCATTAATCTCATTAATGATTGCCTCTGTCTTATCTTTTTCATTATGCTCGTGGAAGGCTCTTAAAGAGGTTCCAATCTCATAATGTGCAAAAAGTTTTTTACTGTGACGAGTATCCTCAGCCAAAACGAGGTCTACACTTTTAAGGATATCAACTGCTCTAATGGTAATATCCCCCAAGTTTCCAATTGGGGTAGCGACAATATAAAGCTTTCCAGACATATGATGTTTTTTAAATAATTATTCTTTGTAGTATTATGCTTTATTAGTGATAACTAGGATTTAAATTTATCTCTCTCTTTGAGTGATAACGTCATGAATCTACTTTAAAATACATATCAAGAAATCTATTTCACTTTATCAAGCTGAGAATAAGGAGCAACAATGAAAAGAGTTATTATCTTATGCGCAATAATGATCACTTCTTCAATCTTAAGTTCGTGTACTCCTATAGTTCAGGGCGCTGCAGCTGTTACCACTGTCGCAACTATGTCCAATGATCGAAGAACGATGGGTGAGATATTAGATGACAAAACCCTTTATATTGACTTGGGAAATCTGGTTGCAAAAGATCCAATGTTAGAAGGTGCTCATATTAACTTTAACGTTTACAATCAGGCGGTATTAATAACTGGAGAAGCGCCTAATGAGAATACTTTAGATTATCTTGAGAGTATTGTTAAAAGCAAATCCTCTAAAATAAATCAGCTAATCAATGAGGTTGATGTGATGCCCAATAGCTCTTATCTAGATAGGGCTAAAGATGGAGTCATTACCGTACAAATTGAAACGCTTTTTCTAGACCAAGAAGTCTTTCATCCTAGCCATGTTTCTGTTCTAACGGAGAGAAAAGTGGTTTACTTGATGGGCTCTGTTACGAAAAGGGAAGCTGAACACGCTACCAATGTTGCTAGTAAAGCTAAGAATGTTAAGAAGGTCGTTAAGCTGTTCAATTATCTTATGGTAAGGCCTGCTAAAGAAATTGAAAAAGACAACAAGAGAAAAGAAGCAGCTGTTAAAAGAGCTGAGCTAGAGGCCAAAAAAGCTGAGCTAGAGGCCAAGCAAAATGAGCTAAACCAGCAGCTTTACGAACTAGGCTCTGACTAACCTTTTTATTGGTGCAAACGTAAATCGGTGCTGTCCGCCTATAGGGCCATGTTTCACTAAGGCTTCAAGATGCTCTTTAGTTCCATAACCCTTATGCCTCAAAAATCCATATTCAGGATAAATTTTATCGAGCTCCTTCATTTGCCTATCTCTTGTCACCTTGGCAATGATTGAGGCCGCTGATATCACTGGCTCAATTAAATCACCCTTAATAATCGCTTCACAATTTTCAACATCTGGACATCTGTTTCCGTCAACAAGGACTTTGAAGTCTTGCACTTGGGTTTGGCTCATGAGTTGATGCTGTAATAGGTTGACTGCTCTTTTCATAGCAATCATGGTAGCCTGCAATATATTGATCTCATCTATCTCGATGCTGTTTGATTCAGCTGAAGCCCAGTAACACTTTTTTGTAATTTGAGCATATAGATCTTCACGTTTTTTTTCAGACAGTTTCTTTGAATCAGTAAGGCCATCGATTTGAAAATTAGCAGGAAATGCAACAGCAGCGGCCACAACACTTCCAACCAGTGGGCCTCTTCCAGCCTCATCAACACCAATGATTATCATAATGAAATCACTTATAGACCTTTAAATCCAATATCTGTCCGGTAATAACTGCCATCCCAGTTAATCATATTAACCAGGATGTATGCTTTTTCTTGAGCCTCTTCTAGGTTCAACCCTAGAGATGTTGCACATAAAACGCGCCCGCCATTACTTAGAATATTGCCACCCTCTAGCTTTGTACCTGCATGGAAAACTTTGGATTCAGATGAAGCGCCAGGTATGGTGATGGTCTCACCCTTCTGATAAGAATTTGGATAACCATTAGCCGCCATCACAACTCCCAAAGCAGTTTTATCATCCCAGTCAGCTGACTCTAGATCTAAATTACCTTTAGTTGCAGCCATACATAATTTCGCAAGATTAGTTTTCAGACGCATCATGATTGGTTGAGTTTCTGGATCTCCAAACCGGCAGTTGTACTCAAGTACTTTGACTTTTTCATGATTATCAATCATAAGCCCTGCATATAAAAAACCAGTGTAGGGCATACCCTCTTTCTTCATTGCGCTAACTGTTGGCTTGATAACATTTTCCATAGCATCTTTAAATACCAACTCACTTACAACTGGTGCAGGAGAGTAGGCGCCCATACCTCCAGTATTAGGGCCTTTATCTCCATTATCGCGAGCCTTATGGTCTTGAGATGTTGCCATCGGCAGTATATTATTACCATCCACCATAACAATAAAACTTGCCTCCTCACCTCTTAAAAACTCCTCAATAACAACCCTTGACCCAGCCTCTCCAAAACGGTTGCCATCAAGCATGTCATTAATTGCATGAGTCGCTTCACTAAGCGTATTTGCAATAATGACGCCCTTACCAGCAGCCAATCCATCCGCCTTAATGACAATTGGCAAGCCTTTTTCTTTTACATACTCAATGGCTGGTAAAGTTTCAGTAAAAACCTCATAGTATGCAGTGGGTATATTATTTCTAGCTAAAAAATCCTTACAAAATACTTTAGAGCCTTCTAGCTGAGAGGCGAGCTTAGACGGACCAAATATTGGAAGGCCTTTATCTTGAAACTCATCAACAATCCCAATTACGAGAGGAGCCTCTGGCCCAACAATCGTAATATCGATCGACTCACTCTGTACAAATTCAATGAGTCCTGGAATGTCCTCAGAATCGATCTGTATATTGGATATCTTATTTTCTAAAGCTGAGCCTGCATTACCTGGAGCTACAAATACTTGCACCACCTCATCAAATTGAGCGCACTGCCAAGCTAATGCATGCTCTCTTCCACCAGAGCCAATAATTAAAACTTTCATCTTGTTCCTATTTTAATTCTAACTAATTTATAAAAAGCCTTTTTGGTAAAACCTCGGATAAGTTGTTGCTTTGGCCAATTCCAATAAATTCTTTTTTCTCATCATAAAGCTTAACTTTTTGATCACTGTCTAAGCCAGGAAAAGTTATTTTTCTTCCAAACTTAATGTCAATTGACTGCTCCAAATTTAAATAAACACTATTTAAAGCTGGGAGCATTTTATCTGCTCCAATCAGAACAGGATCTAAATTAGATAAGCTATCTGCTTTGAGTGTCTCCAGCTCTTCAAACGTTTTTCCCTGGGCAATATCAAAGTGAGCAAACCCGATCCTCCTAAGCTCAATCACATAGCCGCCACAGCCTAATAATTTACCAATATCCTCGATTAGTGTTCTAATATAGGTGCCCTTTGAACATGACACTTCAAGAGTTAATATATCTGCATCAAAATCCTTAAAAAGGATTTCATGAATACTGACTTCTCTTGCTTCTCTTTCAACTTCAATACCCTTTCTAGCAAGTTTATATAGAGGTGTCCCTTCTCTCTTAAGTGCAGAGTACATTGGTGGTATTTGCTTAATGTTACCAATAAGATTGAGCAGTGTGCTTTTGATAGTGGCATCGTCAACATCTTTAGTTGAACCATAATCAGACAGTTCTCCCTCAGAGTCGCCGGTGTTACTGACTTGACCTAATTTACCCCTAACAAAATAGCGCTTATCTCCATCGAGTAAAAACTGTGCAATCTTTGTTGCCTGGCCAAAACAAATCGGAAGAAGCCCGCTCGCCAAGGGATCAAGGCTACCAGTGTGGCCTGCTTTATTGGCATTAAATAGGTATTTCACATCTTGCAAGGCTGAATTAGAGCTACAACCACTCGCTTTATCTAAAAGCAAAACTCCGTTAATGTCTCTACCTTTTTTATTGCGTCTAGACACGATTCAATGATTTAAAGCTTATTTAGAAGGTCATCCATTCTAGCGCCCGTATTTGGAGCAGTATCGTAAATAAAATTCAGCGATGGCGTATGCCTAAGGTCAAGTGCTTTGGATAGAGAGGACCTAAAAAAACCACTGGCCTTGTTAAGTAGATGACTGACATCATTATGAGATTCATCATCAACAGAGAAAAAAACTTTAGCGCTTGTCAAGTCACGACTTACGATGACATCTGTAATAATCACATCTTTTAGTCTTGGATCTTTAGTCCCAGTTGACAGCAATAGAACGAGCTCACGCTTAATTAGCTCATTAACCCTTTCCGCTCTAAAGCTAGCTTGCTGCGGCATTTATACTATACCTCTTAGAGTGAACGTGCTCGTTCAATTCGTTCGAAGACCTCTATCTGGTCGCCAGGCTGGACATCGGTATAGTTAAGGACACCAATACCGCACTCAGTTCCAGATTTCACCTCTTTTACATCATCTTTGAAGCGCCTTAGTGACTCTAGTTCGCCTTCATAAATCACGACACTCTCTCGTAAAACACGAATTGGACTATCTTTCCTTACAACACCCTCTTCAACCATACAGCCAGCAATATCACCAAACTTAGGTGATCTAAATACATCTTTCACGCCTGCTATTCCGATAATATTTTCGCTCAACTCTGGACTTAGCATTCCACCCATGATTGCCTTAATGTCATCAATTAGGTTATAAATAATGCTGTAATATTCGACCCTAACGCCCTCAGCATCTGCTGTTTTTCTGGCGACTGCGTCCGCTCTGACGTTAAACCCAAGCACAATGGCTTCGGAGGCACTTGCTAATGAAATATCAGTATTATTGATTGCGCCAACACCTGAAGAGACAACCTTAACTTTGACCTCATCAGTTGAAAGCTCTTCTAAAGCTTCAACTAGAGCCTGCGCTGAGCCTCTTACGTCTGATTTAATTAATACGTTAACTGTAGAGACCTCTCCTTCTTCCATTTTTGAGAAGAAGTTATCCATTTTTTCAGCTTGCTGCTTCTGGAGTTTAGTTTCACGATCCTTTGTTTTTCTGAACTCTGCGACCTCTCTAGCTTTTCTCTCACTTTCGACGACTAGAACCTCTGCACCAGAGTCTGGAACTCCAGAGAGGCCTAAAATCTCAACGGGTGAAGATGGTCCCGCCTTATTAATCGGCTTCCCATTATCATCAATAATTTGTTTGACCTTTCCGAACTCAAGGCCTGCAATAACGATATCACCTTTTTTAAGGGTGCCCGATTGAATCAGAACAGTCGTTACTTTGCCTCG
>ENA-OREM01001599-OREM01001599.1-marine-metagenome-genome-assembly--contig:-NODE-1599-length-10917-cov-2.183948_pt1 | contig 10917 bp, 8 predicted proteins | sample MGYA00248623_ERZ508561 | MGnify/ENA primary metagenome ERZ508561 (study PRJEB26227, sample SAMN06264494) | marine metagenome | isolation source: Columbia River Estuary | place: USA:Columbia River Estuary...
CCATGGTTTCGCCCACCAGCAAGCCGCCCTATGAGCAACGTACCTTCTGATTGGGAAGTCGTCATCGGCCTCGAGGTCCACGTGCAGCTGCACACCCGCGCCAAGGTCTTCGCGTCTTCCCCTTGGGGCTTCGGCAAGGACCCCAACGAGCAGGTCGACCCCGTCGTCCTCGGTCTCCCCGGCACGCTGCCGGTGGTGAACCGCGAGGCGGTCGAGAAGGCCATCCTCTTCGGCCTCGTCGTGGGCGCGGAGATCCCGGAGCGCTGCGCCTGGGACCGTAAGAACTATTTCTACCCGGATAATCCGAAGAACTATCAGCTCACCCAGAAGGATTTCCCGGTCGTCGTCGGCGGCCAGGTCGAGATCGAGCTCCCGGGCGCCTCGCGCAACGTGATGGGCGAGCATAAGTTCATCCGCATCCACCACGCGCACCTCGAAGAGGACGTGGGTAAGCTCAGCCACGCGGGCAGCGGCTCGCTGGTCGACTACAACCGCGCCGGCGTGCCGCTCCTCGAGATCGTCACCGAGCCGGACCTCCGTTCCTCCGCCGAAGCCGAGGCTTTCCTCCGCTCCCTCGTCGCGATGCTCACCCAGGCCGGCGTCGCCGACTGCGACATGGAGAAGGGCCAGCTGCGCTGCGACTGCAACGTGTCCGTCCGCCGCCGGGGCGCCGAGAAGCTCGGCACCCGCACCGAGACCAAGAACCTCAACTCGATCTCGAGCGTCCGCGACACGGTCATCTACGAGACCGCCCGCCAGATCCGCGAACTCGAAGCCGGCCGCTCGATCACGCAGGAGACCCGCGGTTGGAACGCCGAGCTCGCCCGTGGTTACGTCCTCCGCGACAAGGAAGACGCCCACGACTACCGTTACTTCCCGGATCCGGATATCCCGACCCTCAAGATCTCCCGCGAGACCGTCACGCGCCTCGCGAAGCAGGTCCCCGAGAACCTTTACGACCGCCAGCGTCGCTACGTCGAGAAGCTCGGCCTGCCTTACACCGCCGCCTCGGTCCTCGTGAACGACCGCGCCCTCGCCGAATGGTTCGAGGCCGCCGTGGCCGCCCATCCGGCTAATCCGTCGGGCATCGCCAATCTCGTCGCCAACGACCTCCTCCGCGACCTCGCCGCTTCGGCGGGCGCCGCCGGAGCCTTCGACGAAGCCGCTTCGGCTCCCGTCTCGCTCGCGTCCTGCCCCATCAAGCCCGCGCAGCTCGCCGGCTTGGTGAAGCTGACCGACGACGGCGTGATCTCCAAGCAGCAGGCCAAGGAAGTCTTCACCGAGATGTTCAAGACCGGCCAGGACGCCGCCGTCATCGTCGATGCCAAGGGCCTCCGCCAGAACAGCGACACCGGCGAGCTCGAGAAGATCGTCCAGGAAGTCATCGCCGATCCGGCCGTGGCGAAATCCATCGCCGAATACCGCGCCGGCAACGAGAAGGCCATCAACGCGCTCAAGGGTCCGATCATGAAGCGCACGCAGGGCAAGGCCAACCCGGTCCTCATCGACCAGCTGCTCCGCAAGTTCCTCGCATGAGCGAACCTTCCGCTTCCCCGCTGACCGCCGGCATCAAGGCGTTGCGGGACATCGCCCTGCCGTTGGCGATCATCATGCTGGGCGCGGCCGGCCTGGTCGTGGCGTATTACAACGTCCCGGAGGTCGCCGTCGCGCTCAATCGCATCGGGGCCGTGAATGCCGCCAGCCCGATGGCCTTCGCGGCGATCTGCACCGCCATCACCTCCGGGCTGATCCCCTGGTGTTTCCGCATGGTCTTCCGCGGGCTCCGTCCGGCGCATCCCTTCCGCGACCTCCTGCACAGCATGGTCTGGTGGGCCCTGATGGGGATGCTGGTCAGTTACTTCTACACCCTGCAGGCCGCCTGGTTCGGCAGCGAAGCCAACCTGCCCACCGTCCTGCTGAAGGTGTTGGCCGACATGGCCGGCTTCACGATCTTCATCGGCGCGCCGTTCAACGCCATTTCGCACCTCTGGAAGGATACCGGTTGGGATACCGCCCGTCTGCGCGCGGCGATGGGCCCGGGCTGGTATCGCCGCCTGGTCCTCCCGAACCTGCTGACGAACTATTTCGTCTGGTTCCCCGGTACGCTGATCTTCTACAGCATGCCCACCGACCTCCAACTGGTCGTCGCCAACTGCATCGGTTGTTTCTGGGCCCTCATGTGCGCCCGGATCGCGGCCCATTCGGGCGTGCCGACCACGGATATCCACGCCTGAGGCTAATTCAGGTCCGGTCGGTAACCCTCGCTTGAATCCCTGCCTCGCTTCGGCGAGCCTCCCCCTGTGCCCGATCTCTTCGGAGAAATCGAACCCGGCGTCGCCGAGGTGGTCCCGTTTGACGGCGGGGCCCGGGCCTACTCGTACTCCGTGCCGGCGGCCCTGAAGGAAGTCCTGAAGGTCGGCCAGCTGGTCCGCGTGCCGCTCGGCGGACGCACGAGCATCGGTGTCGTGTGGAAATATCCGGCCGAGCCGCCGCCTTCCGCCCGTCTGCGTAGCATCATGACGCTTGAGCATGAGCAGCCCGTGATGACGCCTGACTGCTGCAAGTTGGCCGAGTGGATGGCGAGCTACTACGGCTGCGGCCTGAACTCCGTGCTGGAGACCGTCCTACCCGCCGCGGTGCGCAAGGGCGTCCGTCCGGTGCTGCGTCGCCTGCTCACGCTCATCGCCCCGCCCGAAGCCGAAGCCCTCGCGAAGCTCCGCAAGAAGGCCCCGCGTCAGGCGCAGGTCATCGATTTCCTGACCGCCCAGACGGAGCCGGCCGACCGTGCGAAGATGGTCGAAGGCCTTGGCGTCTCCCAGCAGGCGGTCGACGCGCTGATCAAAGCCGGTACGGTCAAGGAAGACGCCAGCGTGCTCTGGCGTGTGGCTTACAATGACCCTTACGCCGAAGGGGAAACCATCGCCTCAGCCGGGCACACGTTGAATCCCGAACAGGTCGCCGCGGTGGACTCGGTCACGAAGACGCTCGATTCGAAAGCCTTCCGGGCGCACCTCCTGCACGGCGTCACGGGCTCCGGCAAGACGGAGGTCTATGTGGCCCTCATCCGCAAGGTGGTGGCCGAAGGCGGTTCGGCGATCTTCCTCGTCCCGGAAGTCGCGCTGACGCCGCAGACGGTCGGACGGCTCCGCTCCCGTCTCGCCGACCTTGGCGCCAAGGTGGTCGTCTGGCACAGCCATCTTTCCGCCGGGGAGCGTTTCGACGCTTGGATGGCGATGTCGCTCGGGCAGGCGAGGGTGGTGGTCGGCGCGCGTTCGGCCGTCTTCGCTCCGCTCCCGAACCTGCGCCTCATCGTGGTCGACGAGGAGCACGAGCCTTCCTTCAAGCAGGGTGAGACGCCAATGTACCATGGCCGTGACGTCGCGGTGATGCGGGCGTCGGTCCTCGGCGTGGCCTGCGTGCTGGGCTCCGCCACGCCTTCGCTCGAGACGTGGAAGAACGCTTCGGCCGGCCGCTACGCCCTGGATGTGATGGCCAAGCGCGTCGATGACCGCCCGATGCCGGCCTTCCGTATCGTGGACATGCGCCGCGAGGTGCTCCACTCGAAGGGCCAGCATATCCTTTCCCGTGAGCTGACCGACGGCATCCGTGCCCGCCTCGAACGCCGCGAGCAGACGATTCTCTTCCTTAACCGCCGCGGGCATTCACGCTCCTTGGTCTGCCCGGACTGCGGCGAGGCCGTCCAGTGCAAGCGCTGCAGCGTCTCGCTGACGTTGCATCGGACCGACGACACCGCCCGCTGCCACCTGTGCAACCATCAGGAGCGCGCCCCGGTGCTTTGCCCGAGCTGCCGTTCCCCGAAGGTCCGCTGGAAGGGCTACGGCACCCAGAAGGTCGAGGAGACCATCGCCCAGCTCTTCCCGCGTGCCCGCGTGGCCCGCATCGACGCCGATACCATGGGCAAGAAGGACCTCTTCCGGAAGGTGCTCTCGGATTTCCGCGCCGGCAAATACGACATGCTCCTCGGCACGCAGATGATCGCCAAGGGCCTCGACTTCCCGCGCGTGACGCTGGTGGGCATCATCGACGCCGACCTCTCGTTGCAGCTACCGGACTTCCGCGCCGCCGAGCGTACCTTCCAGCTGCTCACCCAGGTCGCCGGCCGCGCGGGCCGTGGTGACCTCGAGGGCGTGGTCGTCGTGCAGAGCTTCCAGCCCGCCTCCGATCCCATCCAGTTCGCCAAGCGTCTCGACTTCCACGGCTTCGCGGCCGCCGAGCTCGAGAAGCGCGCCGAGTTCGGCTACCCGCCGGACCGTCACCTCATCCGTCACGTCTTCCGCGGCCGTAACGCCGAGAAGGTCAACTTCGTGGCCGACGCCTGGGTCAAAGAACTCGAGCGCCTGCATCCCGGGCTCTGCGAGATCCGCGGTCCGGCCCCGTGTCCGTTCGAGAAGGTCCAGGATCAGCACCGCGTGCACATCTGGTATCTCGTCACCGGCGTGAAGTCGCTCCTCGCCGCCTTGCTGCCTTTGCGCGCCAAGATCCTCGGCGACGAGGACGTCATCGACGTCATCGACGTCGACGCGCAGGATTGCGCGTGAAGAGAGATGACTGAATAGAGGACTGAATAGAGGACAGCGTGGAGGTCTGAGTGGAGGACTGAATTGATAATGCAGCCCACAGTCTGTCTCTTCATCTATTCAGCCCTCCATGCAGTCCTCAACTCAGCGATCCATTCAGTCCTCTACTCTGCGGCGCTCCGCGCCGTCCCTCAGAACCACCGCTTCCGCTTCATCCAGAGGATGATGCCGGTCGCGAGGGCGCCCATGGAGCCGAGCGCCAGGAAGTAGCCGTACTTCTCGCCCCATTCCGTGTGGATCTCCGGCATGAAGTGGAAGTTCATGCCCCAGAGCCCTACCAAGAAGGTCAGCGGGATGAAGACCGAGCTCATCACCGTCAGCACGCGGATGACTTCGTTGGTCTTCCGTTCCTGCTGGGTGTGGTGGTATTCCTGCAGGTCCTGGAGGATCATGCGGGCGTGCTCGATGCGGTCGGCCGCGCGGATGGCGTGGTCGTAGAGGTCGCGCAGGAACATGTCCAGGGACGTCGGCAGGAGAGGATGTTCGTAGTGCTCGAGGACGCTCACCATGTCCTTGAGCGGCTGGGCGAGGCGGCTGAGGCGCACCACGATACGCTTGAGGCGGTAGACCTCGTTGAGGTCCCAGTCATCGGTGCCCTTGAGGATGGAGTCCTCGAGTTCGGTGGTGGCGTCCTCGATTTCTTCGGTCTGGTAGAGCAACCGGTCGACCAGCGTGTCCAGGAGCGAGTAGATGAGGTAACCGGCGTGCCACTTGCGGATGTTGCCCTTGTTATCGGCGATGCGCTTCTCGACGGCCTCGAAGACCTTCTCGTCGTTCTCGTGGAAGGAGATGACCCAGTTCTGGGCGGCGACGATGGAGATCTGCTGGCCGCGCGGGGTGTCTTCCTCGACGCCGATGCGGACCGCGCGGGCGATGGCCAGGAGCTTGTCGCCGTGTTCTTCGAACTTCGGGCGGGAGGTGGCCGTCAGGATGTCTTCCTGGGCCAGCATCGGGATGTCGAAGAACGCCCCGACGATGTGGACGATCTGCGGGTCGGTGATGCCGAGGACCTGGATCCAGACCATACCTTGCTTACCGGCGTAGCTGCCGACGGAATCGAGGTCGGCGAACTCCTCCACCTTGCAGCTGGATTCGTCGTAGGAGATGACCCGGAACTTGGTCGGGACGGTCGATTCGAAGGGCGAGGCGGCCGGGAGCTGGCCCGGGGCGCGGCCGATCTCGGTGTCCTCGTAGGCGGCTTCCCCGGGCAGGGGGGCGGCGTCCGGCTTCAGGCCGAGGCGGGAGCGGAGGTCGTTCATGCGCCGTTCCAGGAAGGAACGCGCCCGAGCGACCTCTTGTTGGCGCCTTTGCTGATGCCGGCTCATCCCGCCATCATCCGCAGGCCCGGAGGCTTGTCAACGGGTTCGGCGGGGGTTCCGCGGCCGGGGTCAGCCCTTGCGCTGGCCCTTGGCGTTGCGGCGACCGTTCTTGCCGATGCCGAGGGTGACCAACTTCCCTTGGTTCACCTTCTGGAACAGGTTATTCGAGTTGGTCACTCCGAGGCAGTAGAGGACCGCGGCGACGTCGTTGGCCTTGTCCTTCTGTACCAGGCCGGCGTTGGCGAGCCAGGTCGCGAGGGCGTGGTGGAAGTTCGGCGGGCTGATGTCCATCTGCTCCCCGCCGTAGCGCAGCCAGAGTTCGGCGCGATCCTTCATGGTGCAGTTGCCGCGCTTCTCTTGCCGCTCATGCAGGAAGGTCAGCAGCTCGGCGAGCTGCGCGGGAAGTTTGGACGATGAAGGCTCGGACATCGGAAGGTGCGATCAGGTGAGGGTGCGAAAGGCGCGGAGGAGGAGCGAGGCCGGGTGGGCGATACTCGTCATCTGAGGGGTATGGAATAATTAGGCGACAGTTCGCTGGGAACACCTAATTACAATCCGACCTGTAATATTATAAAGTAATAGAAGGCCTCTCGGCCGCATCATCGACGAGCGGGGCCATCAAGAAATTCCCGGGTGGTGGTCGCGACAGGACTTGAACCTGTGACTTCAGCAATGTGAATGCTGCGCTCTAACCAACTGAGCTACGCGACCGTGACCCGGACCAGCATCATAACCCGCCGGGGAGGGCGGCGGGCAAGCCTGTTTTGAGGGCTGGCCGGCGCCAGTTCGGTGAAAGGGGCTGGTGGCTTGTCTTTCACGGGGGTCGGCCTCATGTTGGGCGCAGATGGATACTTCCGCACCAGCCGCCGGTCCGCGCGTCGCCGACGAGCGCCTGATCCGACTGTCGGCTCCGGCCGGGGTGAAGGTGCGTTCCCTGGCCGCCCGCGAAGCCCAAGGCGGTTTCCTGCGCGTGGCGATCTCCGGCGGCGGTTGCAACGGCCTGTCCTACAAGATGCGTTTTGTCGGCGAGGCCAAGCCGGCCGATATCCTGGTCCGCTCCGCCGGCGTCGAGGTCCTGGTCGACCCGAAGTCGGCCCTCTATCTTCGCGGGACCCACTTGGATTATTCCGACAAGATGATCGGCGGCGGTTTCAAGTTCTCGAATCCCAACGCCAAGGCCAGCTGCTCCTGCGGCGAGAGTTTCTCGCTTTAGCGCGAAGGCGCAGCCTCCGCGAGGGGGCACGTTGACACGCTGGCAAGTGGGCAAGGGTGTGTGTTTGCCTCGTGGTAGCGGCAGCACCGCGTGCTGCCCTAGTATGTCGCCTTGGGTAGGGTCGGGACCGCGTCACGACATAGCTGATCTTCAGGTAGGGCTGACCACCCTTGGTCAGCCGCGGTTGAGCGGGGCGCTCAACCCTACCTCAATGCAGGTAAGCCAAACTCAAGGGGGAACCGGAGACCGGATGATTGGCTGGGGCAGAGACAATTTCGGGTCTCAGGTCTCGGCTGTCAGGTATCAGGTTCGGCTATTCGGGTACAGGTGCAGGTCCGGGGAATCTGTCATCCGTCATCGATGCAGTCATCGAATCAGCACTCCATTCAGCCCTCCACGCCGTCCTCTATTCAGTCCTCAATTCTTCCAAACCAGCCTCCCCCACGCGCGGGCGTAATCGCCGGCGGCTTTGCCGAGGCGGATGCGGCCGGCGTCGTCGTCAGTCCATTTGACGGAGATCTCGACAAGCTTGGCGCCGGCGCGGGCGAGACGGACGAGGGCTTCGGCGCCGAAAGAAAAACCGCGCGCATCGGCGGGCATGTTCAGTTTGGCGAAGGTCGAGCGACGCACCAGCTTGAGCCCGCAACCGGGATCAGTCATCCGGGCGCCGGGCAACATCCGCCAGAAGAAGGAGAGCGTCGCGGAGATGAGCGACCGCTTCCAGGAACGACCGGTGACCTGCGAGTCGTGATGCCAGCGGGAGCCGGCGACGAGGTCGGCCTTCCCTTCCGCGATGAGACGGTAGCCGCGCACGAGCGCTTCGGGATCCGTGGCCATGTCGGCGTCGCAATACGCGAGGACGTCATAGCCTTCCGGCGCCGATTCCCAGGCGGAGAAGATCGCGACGCCTTTGTCGCCGTGGTCGCACGCCCGATGGTAGACGACGCGATAAGGGATCTTCGCGGATGCTTCGATGGCGACCGACCGGGTCCAGTCCGTCGAGCCGTTGTCCGAGACCACGATCAGGGCGTCCGCGCAGCCGTTAGCCTGCAGGCTTTCGGCCAGACGGGCCAAGCCCGGCCCCAGACGGCGCTCCTCATTGCGGACCGGAATGACGATTAGGAGGGGCATCGGGGAGGAGTAAAATCCTCTGGTTTCCTAAATAACTCAACCATTACATCACGCCGATGCGATTGAGATGAGATTGAGACTCAGTTTCATATTTGACTGTTGAGACTGAATCTCAATTTTTGGCGACCAGCCCATTTCGTCATGCGCCCGCACCTCCTCTTCCTGCTCGCCGCCAGCCAGGTGACCTTGGCCCAGACCGCGCCTGCGACCGTCAAGCCCAGCGAGCTCGCCCCCCTGACCGTGACGGGCATCGCGCCGGACGCCTTCATCCTCCCGGGCTCGGCGGCTATCATCGAAGGCGAAGAGTTTCGCGCCAAGGGCTACACGAACATCAAGCAGATCGCCGCCAACACCCCGGGCGTGTTCGTGCGCGACGAAGACGGCTTCGGCAACTTCCCGAACATCTCGATCCGCGGCGTCGACGGCACGCGTAGCGCCAAGGTCACGCTGATGGAAGACGGCATCCTGACCGCGCCCTCGCCCTACTCTTCCCCCAACGCCTACTACGCGCCGAAATCGGGACGTATGTCGGGCATCGAATTCCTCAAGGGCTCGAGCCAGGTGATGTATGGTCCGCACACCACGGGCGGCGTCATCAACTTCCTCTCCACCCCGATCCCGACCGGCGGGCAGCAATTCTTCTCGCGTCTGACGGTGGGTAATTACGGCAACTTCTTCAACCAGACCTGGCTTGGTGGCACGACGATGACCGAAGCCGGCAAGGTCGGCGCGGTCGTCGAACTGCATTCGCAGCTCAGCGACGGCTATCGCTCGATCGATGGCGTCGGTCGCCGCAGCGGCTTCACGCTCACCGAACCGATGGTCAAGCTGGCCTGGGAGCCGAAGGGCGCGCTCCGCCAGCGCCTCGAACTCAAGATCGGGCAGACTGATTTCGAAGCCGACGAGTCCTACGCCGGCCTGACCGAGGCGGACATGCGCGCGAACCCCGATCGCCGCTACGGCTCGAGCCGCTTCGACCACCACGTGGCCGAACACTGGCGCACCTACCTCAAGTGGATCGCCGAACCGGACAAGTCCCTCCGCCTCGAAAGCGCGCTGTATTTCAACAAGTTCGACCGCAACTGGGACAAGCTCGACGGCCTGACCGGCGCCGGCCTCCGCACCAACGTCGCCGAAGCCCTCGCGCACGCCCCTTCCCTGGCGATCCTGCGCGGCGACCTCATCGCCGGCAACGACGGCGAGTTCTTCACCAACGACGCCACGCGCAACCACGAAGCCTACGGCTGGCAGGGCTCGGTACGGAAGCAGTTCGAGACCGGCGAAGCGCGCCATGAGCTCGTCACCGGACTCCGCGTGCACCGCGACACCGCCGGCGGCTCGAACCAGCGTACGACCTACGTGGTCGACGACGGCGTGATCGGCGCGGGCACCAAGGCCGCGGTGACTTCGGCCGGCTTCCAGGAGACCCTCGCGACGGCGTTCTTCGTCGAAGACGCGATCAAGTTCGGCGCGCTGACCCTGCGTCCGGGCGTGCGTTACGAATTCCTCGACATGGCCAACACCACGTCCGGCGGCGCCTACACGCCCGTCGACAGCGAGATGGCCATGGGGGGCCTTGGCTTCACGTACGAACTCAACGCGCAGAGCACCGTCTTCGGCGGCGTCTACCGCGGCGGCTCGGCGGCTAATCCTTCCGGCTACGCCGCCGGCACGCGCTCCGAAGAAAGCCTCGGCAAGGAACTCGGCCTGCGTCACCGCGACCGCGCGACCAGCTGGGAACTCACCGCGTTCCACACCGATTTCCGCAACCTCATCGCGCCCGTGGTCGGCGTCGCCGGCGGCGGCCTGATGCCCGTCTCCAACGGCGGTGGCGCGACCTCTTACGGACTCGAGGCCCTCGTGCGCCACGACCTCGCCGGCGCCCAAGGCCGCGGCTTCGCGCTCCCGGCCTACGCGGGCCTGACTTGGACGCACGCGCGCTTCAGCGACATCGAAGGCAGCCGCCTCGGCAATTCGGCCGGCCTCTTCGCCGGCGCGAGCAACGGCAACGAGATCCCGTATATCCCGGAATGGAAGCTCTCGGCCGGCCTCGGCTTCGAGACGGGACCTTGGGGCGGCTCGCTCGACCTCAGCTACTACTCCGCGACCTGGGGCACGGGATACAACGCCGGCCCGCGGCTCGTCGACGGCTCCGGCGCGCTGGCCAATCCGTCCACGCTCGACGGCAAGGTCGACGGCCTGCTCACCGTGGACCTCAACCTCCGCTATCAGCTGACGCCTTCCTTCAAACTCGTCGGCGGCGTCCAGAACCTGCTCGATAAGCGGGCCATCATCAGCCGTGCGCCGCTTGGCGCGCGCGCCAACGCCCCGCGCACCTTCTTCTGCGGGGGCGAACTGGCCTTCTGAACCCCGGACGCGACTTGCCACCGTCGGGCCGCGCTCGCATCGTCACCTTCCCCCGCGCATGCGCCCCGCGCCCGTCCAGCCTGACTCCGACCGCCTCCTCGACTTCGTCGTCGTGGCGCTCGCCGTCGTGGCGCTGGGCGTGTCGATCAGCGGCCTGACCCGGACGCCCCCGCGACTGGAACCGGCGACGCTTCCGCCCGCGAAGGCCAAGCCGGCGCTGGTGAAGCTCGACCCGACCAAACTCCGAACCGCACCGACTGCGAACGCGGACAGCGCCGCGGTCGCCCCG
>ENA-OREM01001601-OREM01001601.1-marine-metagenome-genome-assembly--contig:-NODE-1601-length-10914-cov-2.200609_pt1 | contig 10914 bp, 13 predicted proteins | sample MGYA00248623_ERZ508561 | MGnify/ENA primary metagenome ERZ508561 (study PRJEB26227, sample SAMN06264494) | marine metagenome | isolation source: Columbia River Estuary | place: USA:Columbia River...
ATACTGCCTCTAGGATGTTCGTCTTGCCCGCACCATTTGACCCATGAAGCGCAATGAACTGCGCATTGGGACGGATCTCAAGCGCGGCATGGTTGCGAAAATCATTCAAGGAGAGGCGGGACAAGACCATATAAACTGCCTGCTATAGTGGCATGTTCCGGTCAAGCCGCTTGTCGGAAAATAGATAAACCAAATATTGGTATTTTTTCCCAACATATGAAATTGTTTCACGCCCCTCCGTTAACAAGAACAGACCTAACTATATGATTTTATGAAATACATCCAATTTGGCATGGCCTGTGCAAAGTATCCTGCATGGCCGGAATAGTCCGGTAAATTTTACACGAACGTCACATGACACAATATGCACGCACCCAAATCGTTTCAGCTTTTGCCGCTGTACTTTGCGCCGTCATCACCATCGGTATCAGCATTGCACCAGCCGTAGCGCCTGCTGCAGCTATCGTTGCCTAAACATATTAACGCAGTTCAAAAAAAGGGAGTGAAGAAATGGCACGTTTAACATTGGACAAAACCAACAAGAAAATTCTCGGTGTCTGTGTCGGATTGGCCAACTGGTCCGGCATCGACGCGATGATCATTCGTCTGATTTTCGCGGTCGCGACCGTGGTTGGCTTTGGCTCACCTGTCCTGATCTACATCCTGCTGGCGATGATACTCGACTAAATTTGATTATTTCACTACCGTCTATCGGAGGATCAAGGGATCAGGAGCCACCGATGGCCGGGGACGTTTTTGACAGTGGAGGTCACAACGATCGCGCATTTACGCGTAACGGGGTCGCCATCACGGCAAGCGTTCGCGAACAAGGCGGAGGTCGGCAACAGGTTGAAGTTGTCGACCTATCCCAAGCGGGGTTTCGCATGCGGACGGCATCTTTCATTGCCCCTGACCGGATAATATTCCTGACATTGCCAGGATATAACCCGCTCGAAGCCCGCATCGCATGGCATGAAAAGGAATATTATGGCTGTGAATTTGTCCAAAGACTGCACGCGGCCGTGTACGACGACATCGTCCGCAGATATCCGTTGTTCAACGTCTGCAATTAAGCGTTAATTGCCCTCGCCAATTGCGCGCGTTATCGGACTTAGCCAACCTTGCGCACAAAAACCGACCCCGCGGAATAACCCGCGCCAAAGGAGCAGATGAGACCAAGGTCGCCTGCTTTCAGGTCCTGATTATGCTTATGGAACGCGATTATCGAACCCGCGCTTGAGGTGTTGGCATAAGTATCCAGGACAGTTGGGCTCTCGTCCTCAACAGCTTCATGCCCGAGTACCTTTTGCGCGATAAGGCGGTTCATTCCCGTATTGGCCTGATGCAGCCACAAGCGACGCAAATCTGAGCCCGACAGGCCAAGGCTTTCTGCGTGCTCAAGGATCATCTGCCCAACCATTGGCACGACTTCCTTGAAAACCTTCCGGCCTTCCTGAACGAACAATTTGTCGTTGCGCGGTCCGCTCTGATCGACAGGGCCATTGCCATCCGCGCGGTTCAAAAATCCGAAGTTATTGCGGATATTGTTCGAAAACTGGGTTTTCAAACGCGTGCCCAAAATTTCCCAATGCTGCGCTGGCGCCAAGTCTTTCGCTTCGACCAAAATGGCGGTTGCCACGTCACCAAAGATAAAGTGGCTGTCACGATCGCGCCAGTTGAGATGGCCGGACGTGATTTCGGGATTTACGACCAATACAGAACGTGCGTTGCCGCTGCGGATATAGTCGGCTGCCGTCTGGATACCAAAGGTAGCCGACGAGCAAGCGACATTCATATCGAAACCGAAACCGCGCTGCATACCCAATTCATGCTGAATCTCGACCGCCATAGCAGGATAGGCACGCTGCATATTGGACGCGGCGCACAAAACAGCATCGACGTCGGCAATGTCGCGGCCAGCCTTGGCCAATGCGTCCCGGCACGCCGCGACACCGATTTCCGCCATAAGCGAGATTTGGTCATTCGGACGCTCTGCGTACCGTGGCTCCATAATGTCCGGATCTAATATGGCGGTTTTGTCCATAACATGGCGCGACTTTATGCCGCTGGCCTTTTCCACAAACTCAACCGAGCTATGCGTCAGCGGCTCTGCATCCGGATGCGCTGCGTTATACCGATCGGCATAAGCGTTAAAGCTGGCAACAAGCTCCGCATTGCTGATGGTATCGGTTGGCGTGAATAAGCCAGTAGCTGAAATGACCGGTATGGCGCCGTGCGCTGAATGCGACATGTTTGTTCCCGCTTGTTTTTGTAATTGCGTCCGCGTGCCTAGCGCTTGCGTATTTATGAAACAAGACGTTTGAAAAGGTTTGTAACGCAGTTATGGAAGCAACGGGGGAGGAAGACAAAATATGTCTTTGAAGGAACGTCAGCCTAGCTGGTTGTCCCGGCTGGTCAGGCGGGTATTGGTCGGAATATACAAACGCGGCGGATGGCATGCCCATGGCGTCGTGCCCGAATCGCGTAAATTCGTGCTTATTGCGGCACCACACACCAGCAACTGGGATTTTGTGTATTTTCTGGGGTTAACAGATGACCTTGGAATTATGCCACATTTCATGGGGAAATCTTCTCTCTTCCGTTGGCCATTTACGAACTTCATGCTCGACATGGGCGGCGTCCCGGTGGACCGCTCGTCGAACAAAAATTATGTTCAGCAGATGATTGATGAATTCGGCCGTAGAAAAGAATTCATGCTCACCATTGCCCCTGAAGGTACAAGGGGCAACGTCAAAGCATGGAAAACCGGTTTTTACCATATCGCCATGGGTGCCGGCGTGCCGATGGTCGTTGGCATGATGGATTATCAGTCAAAGTCCGGCGGCTTAGGGCCAGAAATTTGGCCCACGGGTGATTATAAGGCGGACATGAAAAAGGTCGCCGAAATCTATTCTACTGTCGTGCCGAAGCACCCTGCGAAAGGGATGACCGGCATTTTTGCAAAGGATGAAACATGACAGCTATCGGTCAAACACTTGCAATCAACGCGACTGCCCTGCTTGCAGTCATACTCCTGCTCTGGGCTTATTCGGTCAAGATCCGCGATGTTTCGTTCATTGATGCATTTTGGGCGTTCGGAATGGTGCTGCTTGCGTGGGCAAGCTGGACGCAATCCGATGCACCGGGCGCGCTTTCGCATGTGCTGCTTGGCTTGACCACATTGTGGGGGCTTCGGCTTTCGCTGCATTTGTGGACACGCTGGCGCGCGCATGGCGAAGATCCGCGTTATGAAAAAATCATGCGCAGCGTGATGGAGAAAAAGGGCTGGAGCTGGAGCAAAACCTCGCTGCAGTCGGTTTTTCTGACCCAAGCCCCGTTGTTGTTCATCACCTGCCTGCCCGCACAGCTCGGCATTGCGTACAGCGATGGCGCGAACACAGCTTTAGGTCCGCTCGCATTTGCCGGCGCGATTATTGCGATCATCGGCATATTGTTTGAAACCATCGGTGATGCGCAGCTAAACGCCTTCCGGGCCAACCCTGCAAACAAAGGCAAGGTGCTCGACACTGGCTTATGGCGCTATACAAGACATCCCAATTACTTCGGTGATGCCTGCACATGGTGGGGCATCTGGCTCATCGCATGTGAGACTGGCCTGCCAGGTTGGATCAGCATCATTGGCCCGCTCTTCCTGACCTTCACACTCACGCGCTGGTCGGGCAAGCCGATGCTAGAATATGGCATGAAGAAAACGCGGCCCGGATATGCGGAATATGTCGCGCGCACCTCTGGCTTCTTCCCGCTGCCGCCAAAGTCGCGCTAAGCCGTTAAAGGCGGGTGCCCGTTACGCCCATTTAGGTACCTGTATCAGGCGACAACGCCAAACAGGTCGTGCTCGTCCGCGTCTTCGATGTCGACCTGCACAATGTCGCCCGCCTTTAAGGTCAGTGCAACGTCACGCAGATAGACATGGCCATCGATCTCCGGCGCATCGGCTTGCGACCGTCCGGTGGCGCCAACGCTGCCATCTTCATCGGCATCGCCAATCTCGTCGATAATGACAGGGATATTGCGTCCAACCTTTGCGGCAAGCTTGGCAGCGCTAATCGCCGCTGTCTTTTCCATAATACGCTGGAACCGCTCTTCCTTCACCTCTTCAGGAACAGGGTTTGGCAAATCATTCGCTTGCGCGCCTTCCACCGGTTCGAAACGGAAAGCCCCGACCCGGTCCAGCTGCGCTTCGTCCAACCAGTCGAGCAGATATTGGAAATCCGCATCGGTTTCGCCCGGAAATCCGACCACAAAGCTTGACCGGATAGCGATATCGGGCGCGATGTTGCGCCAATTGCGGATGCGCTCCAGCACCTTCGCTTCATTGGCGGGGCGCTTCATGGCTTTCAGAACATTCGGCGCGGCATGTTGAAACGGGATATCCAGATATGGCGTCAGATAGCCTTCGGCCATCAACGGAATAACGTCGTCAACATGGGGGTAAGGATAGACATAATGCAGCCGCACCCAAGGCGCGATGCCCTCGCTCGTCCGCAAGCTGCCCAATTCGCGGGCGAGGTCCGTCATATGCGCACGCACCTGAAGCCCCTTCCAATCGCGAGGTTCGTGCCGCGTATCAACGCCATAAGCAGAGGTATCTTGCGAAATAACCAAAAGCTCTTTGGTGCCAGCAGCGACCAGTTTCTCCGCCTCACGCAACACTGCATCGATCCGGCGACTTGCAAGCTTTCCGCGCAAAGACGGAATGATGCAGAAGGCGCAGCTGTGGTTGCAACCTTCGGAAATCTTTAGATAGCTGTAATGCCGCGGCGTCAGCTTCAAGCCGCCTTCGGGCACCAGATCCACAAACGCACCGCGTGTAGGAGGCGCCGCTTCATGAACCGCCGAAACAACTGCTTCATATTGATGCGCGCCCGTGATCGCGAGCACATCAGGAAAGCGCGCACGGATGACGTCGGCTTCATTGCCCATGCAGCCTGTGACAATCACGCGGCCGTTTTCTGCGATCGCCTCTCCAATGGCCTCAAGGCTCTCTTCCTTTGCGGAGTCCAGAAAGCCACAGGTATTGACCAGCACAACGTCAGCGCCCGCATAATCGGGCGACAAGCCATAGCCATCGGCGCGCAGCTTTGTGAGGATCCGTTCGCTATCGACCAGCGCCTTGGGACAGCCAAGTGATACCATGCCGACCTTCGGCGCTGCTTTGATTTGAGTTGCCATGATGGCGGGCCGCATAGCGGGTTTCGGCAGGCTTGTCACGGGCAGTATAGATTTGCGCTGCGCGTCAGGATAACAATCCAACAATGATCATAAAAATTACCAAAGGCACGGATCGCGATTTTCTCGACATTGTTCGGGATGACGGTTCCACGGAGACCGCAACCTTTCCGAAAAAAGGCGTGACGCCGCATGATGCGATCCATTATTTCGTCGAAACCGAATTGAATCTGCGGACGGCATTTTGGGGACTGGTGGCAAAAGGACATAGTCCCGCAGATATTCAGGAAATTGCAAAACAGGCGGGTCACGCCAGCGCGTCACGGGCGCAGACGCCCGGCGAACATATTGTGCAGCTGCTTCAGGCGGAACGCTTGGTGGAATGTTTCGAATCCGACGCATGGGGCGCCCCGGCAGATGCCGAAACCTTTATCTCGATTGCCAAAACCGCTTGCGAGGCTTCGTTTATTCCGATGCCAGCACTGACGCCCCAATCGATTGAGGCCGTCCGCACACGGATTGCGGCGTTTCAGTCCATCTGGTTGGTTGCGATGGTTGGCCATGTGGCTCATTTTCAGTGGGATGAACATTGATCGCGAACGCAAATTAACTGGCGATAATCGTCGCGGCGGCGAATGGCTCTCCCTATCCGCTGTAAGCGCTCCGAAGATTGGCGAGGGACTCGTTATGGGTTAAGTCAAGCTGCAGCGGGGTCACTGCGATATAGCCATCCTCGATCACTTCAAGGTCCGTATCATGGCCGGGCGTGTGCACCATTCCATGAAGCCCAAACCAATAATAGTCGTAGCCGCGCGGATCCGTGCCCTTGACGATCGAACCGCGGCTATAGTCATGAAAGCCCTGCCGGGCGACTTTGATGCCTTTGACATCCTGCGGCAACAACGGCGGAAAGTTGATGTTGGTTAGCGTGCGCGGCGTATGCGGCGTGTCCAATAACGGACGCAGCACGCGCTCGCCCCACGCTTCGGCAGCTGAAAAGGGTACCGCATCCGCCATGCCTTCTTTGCTATACACTTGGCTGAGCGCAATGGAACGGATACCCGCCAACGCCCCTTCCATCGCCGCAGCGACCGTGCCCGAATAAGTGATATCATCACCAAGATTGGCACCACGGTTGACGCCGGACAAAATCAGGTCAGGCTTTGCATCTTTCATGATGACACCAATGCCCAGCATGACAGAATCGGTTGGCGTTCCCGCAACCGAATAATGTTTTTCGCCATGTTGACGAATGCGAACAGGCTTGGTCAGCGTAAGCGAATGACCTGCCCCTGAATTTTCCTCGGCCGGTGCGACAATCCAGATGTCATCGCTCAGGGTGCGGGCAATCGCCTCCAACACCTTAAGACCCGGCGCATTCACACCATCATCATTGGTCAATAAAATGCGCATCAGGCCGCAATCTCCAGCTTCGTCAGGCCGCCCATATATGGCAGCAGCGCGGCTGGAACGGTCACGCTGCCGTCGGCTTGCTGATGATTTTCGAGGACGGCAACCAGCGTACGGCCAACGGCCAAGCCAGAACCGTTCAACGTGTGCACGAACACATTGCCTTTGTTTTCCGCAGCGCGGTAGCGCGTGTTCATACGGCGCGCCTGCCAGTCACCGCAGTTCGAACAGCTCGAAATTTCACGGTACAGCCCCTGCCCCGGCAACCAGACCTCAAGATCATAGGTCTTGCGCGCGCTGGCACCCATGTCACCTGTGCACAAAAGCATCTTGCGATACGGCAACTCAAGCGCTTGCAAGATACCCTCGGCACTTTCGACCATACGTTCATGTTCGGCGGCACTGTCTTCGGGGCGAACGATGGAGACCAGTTCTACCTTTTCAAACTGGTGTTGGCGGATCAGGCCTTTCGTATCGCGTCCCGCCGCGCCCGCTTCGGAACGGAAACAGGGCGTCAACGCGGTCATACGGATCGGTAACGCGCTCTCGTCCAAAATCTGTTCGCGCACGCTGTTGGTCAGCGACACTTCTGCCGTTGGGATAAGCCAGCGGCCATCGGTCGTCTGAAAATTGTCTTCGGCAAATTTTGGAAGCTGTCCGGTACCAAACAGCGATTCCTGACGCACCAGATAGGGCGTGGCGCATTCTGTATAACCGCGCTGTCCGGTCTGGTAGTCCAGCATGAACTGACCAAGCGCACGATTAAGCCGCGCCATTTGTCCGCGCATGAAGGTGAAGCGCGCGCCCGAAATTGCAACGCCGGTTTCGAAGTCGAGGCCAAGCACTGGTCCCAAATCGGCATGATCGCGTGGTTCAAATTCAAAACTGCGCGGGGTTCCCCACCGCGCTATTTCAACATTTTCTGTTTCATCGGCACCATCTGGCGTGTCGTCAGCGGGCAGATTGGGCAGCCCGGCGAGCAGCGTATCCAATTCTTCGCCGGCCGCGCGTTCCTGCTCTTCCAACGCCGGCAAGGTGTCCTTCAACGCGGCAACTTCGGCTTTCAGCGCCTCTGCCGTCGCTATATCGCCCTTGCCCATGGCAGCGCCGATTGCTTTGGACGCTTCATTGCGGCGCGCTTGCGCATTTTGCATTTCAGTCAACACAGCGCGGCGATTTTCATCCAGCGCCAGAACCGATGCAGCAACCGGCGCAGCGCCCCTGCGGATAAGGGCGGCGTCAAAGTCTTGCGGATTTTCCCGGATATATTTTAAGTCATGCATGGCGGCTGGCTATGCCGTTCGCGCATCGGTTTCGCAACGAAAAAGGGCAGCGCGCCGTTTCCACAACTTTTATGCCCTCCACGACATTGTGTGACATTTGCTGCTTGTGCCGGTTTTAGCGTGAGTCTATAGCGCCGGCGAGAGTGGATTTGGACGCGGCAACCTTGGTTTTGCGGGGCCCGCCAGAGGTGGAGAATCTAACATGGGCGCAAGCGCCGAGCCTCAAACGAATACCGGAGAATTGAACAATTCCGGTTACGATATTGACCCGTCATATATCCCCAGCGACGACGAGCCGTTCATGAACGATCGCCAGCTGAAATATTTTGAAAAACAGTTGGTTGACTGGAAAAACAGTATCTTGGCGGAATCGCAGGGGACGCTGAATCAGCTTCAGGATGGCCCTATGCGCGAACCTGATCTGAACGATCGCGCATCCAGCGAAACGGACTGGGGAATCGAATTGCGAACCCGCGACCGTCAGCGCAAACTGATCTCCAAAATCGAATCCGCACTTCGCCGCATCACCGAAGGCGAATATGGTTATTGTCAGGTAACGGGCGAGCCCATTTCACTTGCCCGACTGCGCGCCCGCCCCATCGCGACAATGACGCTTGAGGCGCAGGAACGACACGAACGGCAGGAACGCGTTTCACGCGACGACTAACACCGCGACGTTCGATGATCATGGTTGATGTAACCATGTGAAGTCCACCGGGTTGATCCGCGAATTAACCATTTGGTTACCATTAAGTGGCAGTGTCCAAGTCTGAATTATTCCCAATTCTGTGCTTGGTGCTGCATTATGAATGACTCATTCGGCGGAATTAACATGTCGGCTGCAAAGCGGAGCATGGATCGCGACAGCCTTTTTCTGAAGGCAGTTCTGCGCTTTCCCAATACAAAAGATGAGCATGAAGTACGCATTCGCAACGTATCAGCCGGCGGGCTGATGGCTGAAATCCCAACAGATGCACTGCGCGGTGAACCGGTGGAGATAAAGCTGCGCAGCATCGGTTGGGTCAGCGGTCACATTGCATGGGTAACCGACCGCCGTGTGGGCATTGCGTTTGATCACCCCATCAATCCGAAAGACGCGCGCAAGCCAGTTAACGCGGGTGTGATGGACCTGCCCCCGTATCTTCAAAGGCTAAACACGACGCCGCCGCCACCTGGCAAGCTACGCCGCGTTTAAATCAATCATCCAAGCAATAGATGTCGACAGGGACGGCAATCTTGTCGAGCACGCGGCCAACGGGGTAAGCTGACTTACTTCCCTGCTCAATCGCCGCCTCAAGTATCTCACGCTTCTCGGCACCATTGATCACCAATATCGCCGTTCGCGCGGTACCGATTGCAGATGCTGTCAAGGTGACGCGGTTGACCGGGGCTTCGGGCGGCATCGGGTCTGGCGCAACGCCAACGGCGCGCACATCTTTGCCACCTTCGAGTGCGGTTTCGAGATCCGGTCCCGGGAATATCGACGCGGTATGCCCATCCGTGCCCATACCCAGCCAGACAAGATCGGGTGGCCAATGCAGGTCGGCAAGCCGTGCGTTTGCTGCCCCTCCGGCCAGTTTATAGTCCGCAGCATCGCTGGTGATCGGCAGCACACGCGCGCCTTTCGGAATGAATATCTTTGCAATCATCGCAACATTCGACAGCGCATTGTCGACGGGAACCAACCGGTCGTCGGTCGGAATGATTGTTACACTTTTCCAGCGGATATTGGCTTGCGCCAGCTTTTCCAAAATAGGCTTTGGTGTCGAACCGCCCGGAAACGCAACCAACGCTTGGCCACGGGCATCAAGTGCACTTTCGATGATGAAGCTGACGTCGCCGACAACAGCGTCGATCAAATCTTCTGCTGCGTCAAAGTCCCACCATTCAATTTCTTCGGCCATGTGCCTTGCGTCTCCGTTAGTTGCGTAATGCCGATGCTGCCCGCGCTGCAGATTCTATCGCGGCAACATCAGGAACGCCTTTACCAACAAGCCAGCTTCCACCAACACATAAAATTTCGGGAACCGCGAGCCAATCTGCGGCGGTTTCCTGTTTGATGCCGCCGGTCGGGCAGAATTTGCACTGACCGAACGGGCCAATCAGCGATTTCAGCGCAGGTAGACCGCCATTTGCTTCCGCCGGGAAAAATTTGAAATGTGTCAGGCCCAGATCAAGTCCGCGCATGATATCGCCCGCGCTTGCGACGCCGGGCAGGAACGGAATATTCTTGGCCACGGCGGCTTTGCCTAAATTGTCGGTCAGGCCAGGCGAAACGATAAACTCCGCCCCAGCGGCGATTGCGCTGTCGAGGCCTGCCACATCAACGACTGTGCCTGCCCCCACAATTGCGCCCGGCACTTTCTTCATTTCGGCAATGGCGTCCAATGCCGCGGCGGTGCGCAACGTGACCTCTAGCACCGGCAAACCGCCTGCCACCAATGCCTCGGCTATCGCGCGCGCATGCGCCGCATCTTCAATCACCAGAACGGGGATAACCGGCGCGGTGCGCATGATTTTTTCAACGGACGTCATGGGCTATTCTTTCTCGATATATTGCTGGGCATAGGCCGCGGCGGCCCCGAAAAGGCCGGGCTGCGGATGGGTGATGAGTTTAACGGGGATGGAGGCCATCAATCCTTCAAAGCGGCCTTTGGCGCGGAAACGTTCGGCAAAGCCTGAACGGACAAGACTGTCCTTGATACGCAGCCCTAGGCCGCCTGCGATAACGACCCCTGCAAAACCGCCCTGAGCGAGCGTGATGTCACCGGCAACATCCAATGTTAAGTTACCAGACGGAACATCGATCTCTTTATTAGTACCGCCAATAAATGAGAACTGGTTTGTGCCAGCGTCTGCTAGGTTAACTGTACCGCCATCAGCATCAAGTGTGATGTTAGATGCAACATCCAACAAGAAGTTGCCAGTTGTACCGGTAGCAAGGGTTTTGTCTGTCGTTCCAGAAAACACCCAACGGTTAACTGTAGCGTCTTTGAGTGTCCATGTAGAACCATCGGCGTTTAGTTCGATG
>ENA-OREM01001605-OREM01001605.1-marine-metagenome-genome-assembly--contig:-NODE-1605-length-10895-cov-2.383435_pt1 | contig 10895 bp, 10 predicted proteins | sample MGYA00248623_ERZ508561 | MGnify/ENA primary metagenome ERZ508561 (study PRJEB26227, sample SAMN06264494) | marine metagenome | isolation source: Columbia River Estuary | place: USA:Columbia River...
CTCGCATTCGCTCGAAGAGGTCACGATTCACTTCGATAGAGCGGGATCTATGAGGGCTGTTACGGCCAGCCTCAGTCAAACTACCGCGGTACTCTCGGGCTTCATCAGCGGACAAATCACAAACATATGCATCGCCCTGGTCGATAAGATGCAGCGCCCAGTCATAGAGTTGCTGAAAATAACTCGAGGCATAGCGCACATCTCCGTGCCACTGATACCCCAACCAGCGCACATCCTCTTGGATTGCGTCGATAAAAATCTGACTTTCCTTTTCGGGGTTGGTGTCATCAAAACGCAGGTTGCAGCGCCCGCCGTTGGCCTGGGCCAGACCGAAATTGACGCTGATTGATTTGGCGTGACCTATATGCAGGTAGCCATTGGGCTCCGGTGGAAAGCGGAAGCACAATTTCTCCTTTGGAAAACCATTGGCCAGGTCTTCTTCGATGATGTGTTCTATGAAATTGAGGGATTCAGTAGCGTCTTTCATAAGCGTCAATTCAATGTCAAAAATACGTCAAATGCTAGGAATTCCAACCGCAAAGCAAAAGACTAGGCCAGGCTTAAATTTCATCTGGCTCCCGACTTGGCCAATAGGCTCCAATAAGGTTCAGGATCTTTTTGTCAGGATCGAATTGAAAGCTCAGCTTCATTTCTTCCGATTGAGTTTCATGCAAATCTTGACAGGCATTGAAATAAACCAACTCAAATCTTAGGCTGAGGGTACCAGTATCTTGGGAATCCAATTGGGGAAAAGTCATCAATTGCACCTTTTCAACTACTGCTCCTTGTCTTTTGTAGTAATAGGACAGAAAGATACCCAAGTCTCGCTGTTGCGTTTGGATGAGCCAGGACCAAGCCTCGGATGTAGGCCTGTCAAAGGGAAAATCAAATGTCCAAGATTCTTGCATGACAACTCAAAGGTAGGGAAATCGAGTGTTGAACGCTTCAAAAAACAAGAAAAGCAGTAGTTTAGGGACATGAATTACCCGATTTATCTGGATCACAATGCCACCACCCCTTGCGCAGAAGAGGTGATTGCTGCCATGCTTCCCTATTTTGGTACCCATTTTGGGAATGCAGCAAGCAAAAATCATCCTTACGGTTGGGAGGCGGAACAGGCAGTGGAGGAGGCCAGAGAATCAATCGCTCAATTGATTGGCGCAAAATCAAAAGAACTAATTTTTACCTCAGGTGCCACCGAATCAATCAATCTAGCCATAAAAGGGGTATTTGACTTGTTCCCAGGCCAAAGGCAACATTACATCACCTGCCAAACCGAGCACAAAGCAGTTTTAGATACTTTTGCTCAACTTGAACAAGCAGGAGCAGAAGTGACGTACCTACCTGTAAATTCGGCTGGAGAGATTGACTTGAATGAATTGGAGGCTCAGGTGCGTGACCATACCAAAATGATCTGCTTGATGTGGGCCAATAATGAAACCGGTGTTATTCAACCGATGGCCGAGATCGCCGATATTGTGCGGGCCAATGGCGGAATATTGTTCGCTGATTGCTCGCAAAGCGCCGGAAAACTGCCATTGCCCGATGCTGATGTGATGTGCGTATCCGCGCATAAGCTGGGCGGCCCGCCGGGAATGGGCGCGTTACTCGTCCGCAACCTGGGGCTGCTGACGCCAACAGGTGGGCAGGAACAAGGGTACCGGCGCGGCACCGAAAACCTGCCCGCAGCGATCGGATTTGCGACTGCCCTTGATGCTGGTTTTGCGTGGGTGGAAAAAGCCGTTCGGCTTCGCGAGTTGTTAGATGCGGAGGTGACTGCCAGCGGCGGCGTAGTGGTTGCAGAAGCAAGCAACCGGCTTGCGACCATCGGCAGCTACCGCATGCCCGGCGTTGCGGCCTCAAGTCAGCTGATCAACTTTGATATGGCGGGCATCGCGGTCTCTGCCGGAAGCGCGTGCTCATCAGGCACGCTGAAAACCAGCCATGTGCTTGGCGCAATGGGTTGGGACGAACGATCCGCTTCTGAAGTCGTCCGCGTCAGTTTTGGCGCGGATACGAGCGAAAGCGATATCGCACGGTTTTTAGACGTCTGGCGCAATATCGTCATCCGCGCCAAAGCCGCATGATCTACCTCGATTATCAAGCCACAACGCCGCTGGCCCCAGAGGCATTTGCCGCGATGGAGCCTTGGCTGAAGGATGGATTTGCCAACCCGCATAGCGCACATGCAGCGGGCAGGGCGGCAGCTGCTGCGGTTGAGTTTGCCCGCGATCAAATTGCGGCGCTGCTGCCGAAGGGCGGGCGCGTGATCTTTACCTCTGGCGCGACCGAGGCGATCAATCTGGCCATCATGGGGTGCGGGTTGCCTGTCGCCGCTGCCGCGACCGAGCATGCTGCGGTTTTAGACATTGTGGAATATCTAGATGGGCGGACTTTCCCCGTCGATATTGCGGGCTTAATTTGCCCCGAAACGCAATCGTCTGGCTCTTTGGATGGGCACGGATTGATTGCCATCATGCTGGTCAATAACGAGATTGGCACCATCCAGCCAATCGCCGAGCTGGCGGGAGCCGCTCACGCCAAAGGCAATCTGTTTCTATGCGACGCCGTTCAGGCATTTGGACGCATGCCGATCCCCGATGGGCCCGACATGATTGCCATATCCGCGCATAAAATCCACGGTCCAAAAGGTATTGGCGCCTTGTGGGTGCGTGACGGCGTTGCGCTCACGCCGCAAATGCTGGGTGGTGGGCAGGAACAAGGCATGCGCTCGGGCACATTGTCGCCCGCATTGTGCGCTGGATTTGGCGCAGCAGCCAAGTTGGCGGCAGAGCGCATGGACGCCGATGCCATGCATGTTTCTGCCTTATGGGACCGCGCCGCCAGCGCATTTGCGGACTGGACCATCAACGGTTCGATGGCCCATCGCTACAAAGGCAATCTCAATATCCGCCGCGACGGCGTCGACGCCGCGCGGTTGATATCGGAGTGCCGGAACATCGCCTTTTCCGCTGGATCTGCCTGCGCGAGTGGTTCTGGCCGCCCTAGCCATGTGTTGCGCGCGCTTGGCCTGACCGACGCACAGGCGAAATCATCCATACGTTTGGGTTTTGGCCGCTATACGACGGCGGAAGAGATTGATATGGCCGCAGATGCAATCAACCGGTCAGCAGAGGCAATGCTATGATCAAAGTCACGTTCATCACTGCCGATGGCACTGTCCAGGACGTGGAAGCGGTCGAGGGCCAACGCCTGCTGGAAATTGCCCAAGCCGCAGGCCAGCCGTTGGAAGGCACGTGCGAGGGGCAAATGGCCTGTTCAACCTGCCATGTGATCATTGACAAGCTTTGGTTCGATAAACTTCCGCAGTCTGTTGAGGACGAGGAAGACATGCTCGACCTTGCTACCGGTGCGCGGCGCACCAGTCGTCTGTCTTGCCAGATCGTGCTGACACCCGATCTCGACGGACTGGTGGTCCATATTCCGGCGGAGAGCCGAAATATGCAGGGTCTTTAACCGCCTTCACTTCCCATTCACGAAAAAGCGCCTATATAGGTCGGTGCCGGGTTCGCCCGGCTATGGTGATAAATTGCGGTGTGCAATAGATGCAGCGGACCCGGGGGCGGTACCCGGCAGCTCCACCAAAATCTCTGTTTTTCAGAGGTATTGGAGGGGCTGAACTAGGATCGACGTGCGTTGAAAAGCATTGTTTTTGCCCGGCATGAATAAGCCGTGAAATGGTTCATAACCAATAGGTGCAAACGATAACGAAGCACTTGCTCTCGCAGCATAATTTTGGGCCTCACGGTCTGAACTTATACTAAAAGAACGCGGCCGGACCGGCCGGGCAACAGAAAGGTTACGGCGGCCCGGGGGGTGCCGAGCAACAGAAACCCCCCACCTAATCCAGCATTTTCAGGAAAAGTGGGAACCGGTTTTCCGGTTAAAAAATGCGCGAGCTATTGAATCGCCGAGCAACAGAATCGCGGGACTTTTCCTTATTTACTGTGATGCTGAGCGTTAATCCTCGCCGAAGGCTGTATCAAATTCGACCGCCTGAAGCATTTTGGCGGCAGCGATAAAAACGGCGCCTGTGCACAGCAGAAAGAACAGTTTCCCGATGTTGCCGGGATATTGGATCATGTATTCCTGCCCACGCTTCACGGCACCCAGACCAAGGGCATAGGTGATCATAAAGACCTCCAGTTTCGTTTTGATGGTGAACAGGCGTAGGATGCGTTTCATAGTTAACTGAATATAAAGCAATGCCCGTGCCAAATCAGCATTTGCAGCGGTGACGATAGTTAACGGACGCGCCGATTGTAAGAAAAACCGACGCTTATGCGAGCGCGGTTAGATCGCATATGGTTAACAGTGCCATGCGTGCCGTGCGTACCTGATCAATCAGTGACGCATCACCCAATTGGTCCGGCACAATCGACTCCGGCCAATATGCAGCAACCACGCTGGCAATCTGGTCGAGCTTAGCCTCATTGGCGATGAAGCGCGGGTCGACTGTGGCGGGATCCGCAACCACGCGGAGGCGCAAACAGGCCGGGCCGCCGCCATTGGCCATCGATTGGCGCACATCGACGGGGACGAGTTGGCGAATGGGGCCATTGCCCGCGACCATCTCGCTCAGCCAGCCCCAAACGCGTGCATTGTCCTGAGCTTCGCTTGGCAAGATAAGCGCCATGCCGCCGTCGGGGAGGGTCACCAACTGGGCGTTGAACAAATAGCTTTGGATCGCATCGGCAAGGCTGACACGCTCGGCTGGTACAATGATGATCTCTGCCTCGGGCAACAGCCGCTTGATATCGGCGTAGGTTTGCTCGGGATGTTCAAACGCCTGCTCATGCGTGAAAAGCACATGTTCATTGGCCACGGCAACGACGTCATTGTGGAACGCGCCTGCGGCAATCGCGATCTCGGATTGTTGAACGAACAATGTTTTGTCTGCATCTAGCCGGTGCGCCCGCGCAATGGCTTTCGATGCCTCAATATGCTGACGGGCAGGGAAGGGACCGCCCGTTTTACCGTATACAAATATCTCAATGCCCGCTTCCCCATGCGTCCGGCACAGACGCATGAAATTTGCCGCACCTTCATCGCCAAACGGCGCTGACACGGGGCCGTGCACTGCAAAATGTTCTTCATCGGCAAATGCCAGTTTTAACTGCGCAAGCGTGCCGGTCCATTCATGGCTGCGGTGCGCCATCGTCAGAAGGTTCGCCGCAGACAGATGGCATTTGCCATCCGTTGTATCCGGCGCGGGCGAGACGGTCGCTGCATTGGCGGCCCACATGGCCGACGCCGAAAAAGCTGCGGCGCGGATATGGGGTTCCGCCGATTGCATGTCGGTCGACAGTCCGGAAAGCCAATTTTGGTTCGGCCGGTCGAGCGGCATGAAGAAACCCTGCGCCAATCCAAGGCGCAGGTTCGCGCGCATCTTTTCGATGCCTTGCAGCGCAGCAGCCCTTGGATAAGACGGCGCGCCGGCATTGTTCGCCGATGCCAGGTTGCCAACGCTTAATCCTGCGTAATTATGGCTTGGACCAATAATCCCATCAAAGTTTATTTCAACCAAAGCCATGATCAGGCCCGCTCGACATAGGTTACCGCATCACCTGCTGAAATGCCCAAGGCGCGTGCACAATTGCTGTCGATAATGACATTATCGCCTTGATCATCGATCCAGCCATAGGCGGCTTTGAACGTATGCAGGCGGCCCAGCGTTATCAGCTTTTTATCACCTGATTTATGTTCGCCAACGTCATCGCTGACGGCAGTTATTATGACGTCTTTCGCGTCACGGATGCTGCGGATTTGATCGGTGCGCGCGGTCATCGTCGGGCCACCATCAAAGATATCGATGTAATTTTCCCACGCAAATCCCTCGTTCTCAAGCATACGCATTGCCGCGCGGCCTGAAGGATGCGGTACGCCGATGACGGTCTTTGCACTGTCGGGAAGCATGGCAATGTAGACAGGGTGCTTCGGCATGAGGTCAGCGATAAACTGGTTGCCGAATTTCGCGTTGAATTCATCTGCTTCCTGAAAGCTCATGCCGAAAAAGCGGCCGGCGACACCGTCCCAAAACGGCGATCCGCCAGCTTCGTCGATGACGCCACGCAATTCTGCGATTGTTCGGTCGGCAAATCTGGCACGGTGGTTGCGAACGAACAAATATCGGCTGCGCGCGATCAACATACCAAGCCCGCCAGCACGTTCGCCGGGATGCAGGAATAATCCGCCAACTTCCGTCGCGCCCTCGAGGTCCGTTGACAGATTAAGGATGTCCGCACGAAATGTCCGTTCCAGTTCAACGCTATGCTGCGTCAGCGCACCGATGCGATAGCTGTAGAACGGCCATCTTTGGCCAACTTTGCCAAATATCTGGCATGTGCCGCGCACTTCGCCAGTCAGGGTATTTTGCAGAACGAAAACATATAGATCGTCGGCGACTTCCTCGCCCACGCGATCGAAACCAGCGGCCGACCGCTCCAGCTTTTGCATCAAAGCCTTCCGGTCGGGTGGCAGGTTGGTGAACCCGCCGCCTGTCCTTTTGGCCATTTCATAAATCGGCTGAAGATCGTCCATATTGGCTGGACGGATGATGAAGGTCATAAAGTCCCTTTTTCTGATAAACGCATAATCGTCAGCGCCGATAATTGTGCGCGTTCGACCAAACTTTCGACGATGAGGAATTCATCCGAACTGTGAATGCTGCCTCCACGTACGCCCATCGTATCCACAACGGGCACACCGCAGGCGGCTATATTGTTTCCATCACATACGCCGCCGCTGGAACGCCATGCGACTGGGATGCCCAGATCAGCCCCGCATTGCTTGACCAAGCCAAACAGCTTCGCTGCCTCGTCATCAATGGGCTTTGGCGGGCGACCGAAACTGCCGTGCAGATGCGCACGCACATCATGTTCGCGTTCAACGTCGGCAATAATCCTGCGCAAGTCGACGTCAGTCTGCTGCACGATCTCTGGCGTGCGCGGCCGAAAGTTTACCCGCAATATCGCATGATCGGGCACAACATTATTGGGACCGCCGCCGTCAATTTTGGCCGGGTTTACCGACAGGCCCTCGCGTGAAAGTTGCTTGAGCCGCAGCGCAAGGTCCGCCGCCGCCAAAAGCGCGTTGCGTCCATCGTCGGGGTTCCGGCCGGCATGCGCCGATTTGCCGGAAATGATGATGGAGAAATTGCCGCTCCCGCCACGTTCACCCGCCAGCGTACCGTCGGGCAGCGCGGGTTCATAGGTGAGCGCAGCAAGCTTGTTCTGCGCAAGCTGTGCGATCAATTGTGCGGATGATGGCGAACCAACCTCTTCATCGCTGTTGATGAGTATCTGGTATCCCGTTTGTGCGAGTTTTCCAGACGATTCCGCAGCCTTCAAAGCGGCGAGCATCACAGCAATGCCGCCCTTCATATCGGCCACACCGGGGCCATTTAGCGTGCCATCGTCAAGCCAGCGCAATGTCTGAAAATAATGGTCTACCGGAAACACGGTGTCCATATGTCCGGTAAACAGCAATTGTGCCCGACATTCAGGGCGAACGGTCATCAGCAAATGCCGCCCATGCGTCACTGTGGTCACCGTTCCGTCGGATAGCACGCGATCCACAGGTTCGGGCTCAACGAGTGTTACTTCGCCAGGCAGGGCCGAGAATGCGTCCGCGAGCAAAGCGGCAGTGGTGGCAAGGCCGTCAAGATTGCCCGAGCCGCTGTTGATCGCGGCCCAGTTCTGGACTTGGCCAAGCATAGGTGGCTGCTCTATGGTTTCGAGCGCCTGTCGTTCGCTGGCAGATAGCGTGTGCATATCGCATTCTTAGCCTTGGATATTCCAAAGAGCCACCCCTGCTAGATGCGTTAACCCACTTCCTTTGCCAGAGCGCACCATTCCGAAATAGTTACGGTTTCGGGGCGGCGATCTTCGGCTATTCCAGCAGCGCTCAACGCTTCTAACGCGCCGGCAACGCCCTTCAGGCTCTGGCGTAACATTTTACGGCGCTGACCAAAGGCGGCGCCGGTCAGATTTTCGAGCACAGACATCTTAACATCTGCGGGCGCATCCTTGGGTGTGATGTGGACTACCGCCGACATCACCTTTGGCGGGGGCGTAAATGCGGAACGGTGAACAGGCATCGCAATTGCGGCATTTGACCGCCATTGCGCCAATATCGCGAGCCGGCCAAATGCACCCGTGCCCGGCGCTGCGATAATACGGTCTGCCACTTCACGTTGGAACATCAACGTCAGGCTTTTCCACTGTGGCGGCCATGCGTTGCCGCCCAACCAGCCGACCGCAAGCGCAGTCCCGACATTGTAAGGCAGGTTTGAAACAACGTGAAACGGTGCACCAATTTCCGCGAAGGGATCGATTTTTAACGCATCGCTTTCAATCACGCGCAGCTGCCCGGGAAATGCCTCTGACAGTTCCGCCAGGGCAGGAAGGCAACGATGGTCGCGTTCAACGGCCAGCACCTGCGCGCCTGCGCGCAGGAGCGCTCTGGTGAGGCCGCCGGGGCCGGGACCAACTTCATATACGTGCTCGCCAGCCAAGCTGCCGGGAATTGCGGCAATGCGATCAAGCAGCTTTTCATCGAACAGAAAATTTTGGCCAAGCGCCTTGCTTGCGGACAAACCATGCCGCGCAATGACGTCTCTAAGGGGAGGGAGCGACACCGTCATCCGCCAAGATCGGCAGCAGCTAGGCGATGCAACGCCGCAGATTCAGCCATCTTAATGGCAGCAATCATCGAAAGCGGAAGCGCCATGTTCTTGCCAGCAATCCCGAACGCAGTGCCATGGTCGGGCGAGGTGCGAACCACCGGCAGCCCCAGCGTAATGTTTACCGCATCATGAAAATACAGCGTTTTCAAAGGAATGAGGGCCTGATCATGATATGCGCACAAGGCTGCGTCATAATGCGACCGCGCTTCGGCATGAAACATCGTGTCGGCAGGCAAGGGGCCAATAACGTCGAACCCTTCACCGCGAATCTGTTCAATCGCGGGTTCAAATATGTCCAGTTCTTCGCGGCCCATATTGCCCGATTCGCCAGCATGCGGGTTAAACCCAGCAACGGCCAGCCGCGGATTTGCTATGCCAAAATTACGTTGCAGGCCCTTGGCTGTCGCACGCAGGCGTTGGCGGATAAGCCGACCGTCAAGCTGTTCTGCGACGGACGCAAGCGGGATATGTGTCGTCATTGGAACAACGCGCAGGTCAGGGCCGGCAAGCATCATCACGGCGTTGTTTTTGGAAACGCCGCAACGCTCTGCAATAAACTCTGTTTGCCCTGGATGCGTGAAGCCTACCGCGTATAATTGCGCCTTGGATACAGGGCCTGTGACCAACGCGGCGGCACTGCCAGCACGGGCAAAGCCAATCGCCATTTCAAGCGCTTGATATGCGCAATGCGCGCCATCAAGATCCGGAATACCCGGAACAATCGATATGCAGTTATGCACTTGGATAACCGGAAGAGCGGTATCAAAATGCGCAAAGGTTTCGGAAGGATCTTCAATGCGGACGACCGGACCATTCCAATGCGGCGCGAAGCTGGCGATATCACCAATTGCGAAGAAAGGCGCCAATCCAGCCGCGTGGCGAGCCTCCCACGCTTTGCCGATTATCTCCGGCCCTATGCCCGCCGGGTCACCGACCGAAACGGCCAATGGCAGTTCCAGTCGGCCAACCGACATCAGTTATATTCGATAACAGCGTCGCGGCGCAAATCGCGTAGGTAAATCCGGGCGCGTTTGTTGACGCGCTCTTCTTCCAGCCGTGACATGATTTCGTCGAAGCTTTCAGATGACGTTTCCTGCGGGGCATCACGACCACATAAGACGAAAACGCGAACGCCGTCTTGCAGCGAGCCATAAGGCGGTGTCGATTGTCCAATCTGCAGATCAAGCATGACCTGCTGCAACGGGGCAGGAAGTTCGCGGATTTTAATGCCGTCGCGGTTGACCACATCGGCGCCCAGTTTGCGCGCCATTTCGTCAGCGGCGCCACAGCCTGAGATTTGCTGTGTTTCTTCGCTAAATTGCTTTACCAGTGGCGCAACTTCGGCTTCCGCCGTGCCTTTTGGAAAGGTGATTGCGATCTGTTTCAAGCTGAGCACGGAATCGCGTGGATCGGATGTTGCGACCTGACGCTGGTCGATCAACAGCAATATCGAAATCCCGCCTGGCGAGGCAACTGCCTGAATCTCGTTAGCGTTCATGTTGGCGGCCGCATTGGCGAGTGATTGCGGAAGCTGCGCCAAGGACAGCCATCCAAGGTCACCGCCGACCGACGCGGTTGAGGCTTCAGAAAACTGACGCGCATATGCGACAAAGTTACCGCCCTGACGCAGCTGATCGATGATTTTCTTCGCGTTCTCGGTGACCGCGGGCATCGTTTCCGGCGTTGCGGACAGATATATCTCGCCCAAACGATATTCCGTGGTTCCCTTGGTTGCCTTGATACGCTCGATAATGGCATTCACTTCATCGTCGCTGACATTGGCTGATGGTCGCACATTGCGCGACAACAGGCGGCTCCAGGAAAGTTCGCCCTTAATCTGGCGCTTCAACGTCGCTACGGATGAACCGATAGAGATCAGATATTTTTCAACCTCATTCGCGGGCCGATTGAAATTCTGCTGCGCGACGCGATTGAAATACTGATTCACTTCAGCGTCGGTGACTTCAATCTCATTGGCGGCTGCTTCTTGGATTTGAAGTGTCTCATCAATAAGGTTCGTCAAAATCTGTGCGCGAAAACGCGCCAATTCTTCAGGTGGCAGCTTGTTGTCATTCGCAGCAACGATCAGCGCGAGGCGGTGGTCAATGTCGGTACCCGTAATAATCTCGCCATTCACCTGCGCCGTCGCACGGCGCACATTCGGGTCGTTTTTGCCAAATAGTTGCTG
>ENA-OREM01001606-OREM01001606.1-marine-metagenome-genome-assembly--contig:-NODE-1606-length-10891-cov-2.813298_pt1 | contig 10891 bp, 10 predicted proteins | sample MGYA00248623_ERZ508561 | MGnify/ENA primary metagenome ERZ508561 (study PRJEB26227, sample SAMN06264494) | marine metagenome | isolation source: Columbia River Estuary | place: USA:Columbia River...
TAACAAATTTAATTGTAAAATAATTGTAGATCCTAAAGAACATTCTGCCCATTATATCGGTGCTTGGCTAGTAAAGCCCAACTATAAAGAGTTTGACGAGTTTGGATTTACATATTGGCAAAGTAATATTATTACAACTAATGCAGGCAATAATGTAGTTGCTACAATAGCACAACTACTATTTACCTCTGTCCCTCTACATAATTCGTCAGATAAAACTAATGTATTTGGATCACTGCACGTTAAAATTCTTTTTAATCCACACATTTCACTTGTAAAACTACTTTTATTTGCAAATAAATTATCTGATAAATCAACTTGAGAAATTATGGTATGAAACGGTGTGAAACTAAAACTCTTGCAAGGTACATATAATCCACATTGTGCTAAAACAACACATACACCAACAGATCTTAATAAACTTGACTTACCAGAACTATTTAATCCATAAACTAACATACCAAGACTATCTTTATTTAACACAACATCGTTGGGTACATATTCAGTATCATTGTTAATTAATTCTATAATTGGATGTCTCATCTGTTCGGATTGTAAACAAGAATCACTCTCATTTATAATATTTGGTTCGCAATAATTATATTTATTAGAACATTTTACATTACTGAAAGCAACATCTAAAGTTTCTATAAATCGAGAGAGACTTGTAAAGACAACATTGTATTCTTGATAATATTCTTGTAATTTTGAAATGTAATGTAATTTAACCTTTTTCAAAAGTAATTCTCTTGTATTAATTAACGAGTTTGATAATTTTGTTAAATCATCATTAGAGAATTTGCACATATTACTAGTTTGTTTTGCATTAAAAGTCGTATCCTTACACTCTTTTACTAATTTTTGATATCTGATTTTTGTACAACTAAAATAGTATCCTTCATTTTCAGTAAAACCTAATTTTACCATTTGTGCTTGTGCATTATTACCATTTCGTTTTTCATTTATAACATCATCTAAACTTTTTCTCAACTTTTCAATATCAGTTTCTATAATACGAATATCGGATTGGATTTTATCTAGATCAGAAAAGATGCCTATATTAAAAAAACTAACAAAATCTTCTCTTGTTGTATTTAACCCAATACGTTTCATATCCTGTAAATTAAATGTCTTTTTATAGTCTGTTATATATTCTACAAACGATTTTAATACAACGTTATCTGGAATCAATTTACTTAATGTATCATCAACTTTTATAAAATCAAATAGATTCATAATTTTAGTATAACTCAAGTCAAGTTTTTCAAATTCATAAGGATGCAATGCCTCTAAACCCATTTTTCTATGTAACCTATCAAAATCTATACACGTAGATAAAAGTTTTTCAAGATGTTTAAGTTTATTTTCATCAAAACATCGTATTCGATTGCTTAAATCATATCTAAATTGTATAATATCTTTATTTCTAAATGGTTTAGTTAATAGATTTTTAAGATGACGTCTACCAATAGCTGTACAAGTATGATTTATTACATCAAAAACACTAGTAATCTTATTGTTTGTAACTAATCTATTTGGTAATAGATTTAATTGTTGTAATGTATTTAATTCAAGTACTAAATTTGATGTTTCATTTATAATAACGGGCAATTGTAAGTTATTAACATATTTTAAATCGTGTTTTGCTATAAAATCTAAAACAAACATAAAATTTAAACTGGAAATGTCTTTATCGTGTAAATTCAAATATTCTAATGGATCTACCAAGCCAAAATCTATATGTTTATAAATACGTTTGAAATATTCATTCTTGTATTGACGTTTACAATAATCTATATATATTTTTGAATCTTTTTGTATATAATCAATTTTATAAATGTAATTGTTAATAGATGATTGTTCGTCTAAATATTTTGTCAATGTTCGTGAATAAATGTCAGATTCAGTAAAATCAGTCGAGTCCGATAAATAGAATAGTCTTAATGATTTAGTGTTATATCGCGATAACACTTTTCCCAAATCTTCTAAAGCATTTCTAAATTCATTTTCCTTAAGTTGTATTATGTTTTCTGTAATTTCAATCGTGTTTGTTGTATTGTTTACAGAACATACGGAATAAATAACAACATTGTCAAAATTTTTTGATTTTGGTAAAACAATTTCCAAAGATACTCCCAATAAATATGAATCAGTATCATTAAAAGTTTCTAAATCACAACCTTTTAAACAAGGTGAATGAACTGCAACAATACCTCTCTTAACTAATTTACCTCGTCTTTCATTGGCTTGTTCTAATTGATCTACTATAACAACAGTGTAATCGTTTTCTAAAAGAGGTGGTAAATATTTTGGCAAATATGCTGTTCCAAACCCGCAGAAATCAGGAAATGCCCTAGAACTTCCTTCTTCAGATCTCTTGGATTTATTTTTGTTTGAAAAATCACAACGAATAATTTCAGATACAATATCCGCATTACCAATAGTCTCCGTATTGTTTTCTATTTTATATACTTCGTAAAAACTTCCACAAGCATATAATACACAAGTTTTCTCACCATATTGTTTTATACTTTGATTGTAGATATCAAAATATTCATCAATCATATCGTGTGGCATTATTCACAATTTACATTTAATTTATATTGTTTTTAAATTAAATGTTACGAAATATTACTAGGAGAATGTATTGCCACAATTTCCTTTTTATTTACGTCTTTTTTATTTACGTCTTTTTTATTTACGTATTTAATATTTTCAACAACAACTACTGTATACGAAGATTCTACTAATGTTGGTATTTGTATATAAAAATCATTTTTGTTAATGTTTTTTGCAGTATTCTTATTTAAATATCTTAACTGATATAAATTGTTTTCTAATTCAAATAGAATACAAGTCTTTTCTCCATACAATTCTAAGCAATGTTTATCAAATATACTATTTGGATCTACTATAATTTCTTTTTTTTTACGACTACATTCTAAAGCGAATCTTATATCTATTGATATATTGTCTTTTAAACTATATTGTATAGTTTCCATAATAAATAAAAAGTAAAATTATATAATATATTAAACATATACTATTATTTTTAAATTGCAATTATTAACAAAATATAAAATAATCTTATTTTTTTTTTATTTATCTATAATATAAATATGGAATACGTTAAACAAGCCGGTGATTTTATCGAAAAACAAATTCAATATCCAATGTCGAATCCTTATATTATGGCGTTTGTAAAAGTTACATTGGCACTTTATGCTGCTCAAATTGCACCTAGGCCTCCTCAATATTTGAGTAATTTTTTCCAAAATACATTTGTTAAAATAGCATTAATTACTATAATTGTATATTTGAGTAATAAGGATCTTCAATTGGCTCTATTATTATCTATTATTTACGTATATGGTATGAATCTTTTGGCTGGTAGAGGTATGTTTGAATCCTTTGCTGATTATTCATCCGAATACAAAGGATCTGATGCACAATTTTTAGAACCTAAAACAATGCTTTATCCTGGATGTAGTGAAGTTACAATGGATCACTTGTATAAAGTTTTCGAAGGTGATAAGAAAAAATTCGAAACTACAGTACAATATGCATTTCAAGATTTAATGTCTAGATCAAAGACAAAAGATACAAAAGAATTAGTTGAAAAATTAGCTTATGCTGCTGGTTTACCATATAACTTATCCTTTGATAAACCCGAAACAGCTCCATATATTGCTACATTGTTAGTTAATTATGGATTCACAATTGATGAATTATGTCAACCACCACATTAATTCTACGTTAATGCCACATTAATTCTACGTTAATGCCACATTAATTCTACGTTAATGCCACATTAATTCTACGTTAATGCCACATTAAAAGTGTTTTGAATTTAAAAAAAAATGAAAATGTATAACTATATTTTCATTTTTAATATGTATTTAGGGTATTGGTGCTTGAATAGTGAATATAAGAGAGAAGATATTGTATATATTAAAGAATCAGTAGATTATTACATTTGTATTAAAGATCATACTTCTGATAATTTAACTCATCCGTGTAAAGAAGATATTTATTGGATAATGATATCTTCTGTTTTCTTAAATGACTTGATTCTTGTTAGTTCTATTCAAAATAATACTAGTCATAAAAATGATCAGAAAAATGATCAGAAAAATGATCAGAAAAATGACAAAAACGAAGATGAATCGCGAACTAAAAAACGATTAACTACACTTAAAGAATCAAAATCAGAATCAAGTAATCCTGTTCAGATCATTAAAATAAAAAAGAAGTGTAAACGGTCACTTTCTGATGAAGAAGATTATACAGAATCTGAATCTAATAGTTTAAAAAGAAAGTTACGATGTATAGAACAAGACTTGGAAAATCATAAAAGAAAAAAATGTCAAGGTTCAGGAGTAGAATCACTTCGTGATAAATTATTATTGATGAATATTGATTTAGATACAAAATCTTATATTGTTGATAAATATGATTCTACTCAGAAATTAACAGGAAGTGATTATTCTAAATCCATGAATTGGTTAAGAACAGTTAGTAAAATTCCATATGGAAAATATAAAACGTTAGCAGTGAGTAAAACGGATACACAAGAAACTATTAAAAACTTTTTTAATAACGTTAAACAAAAATTGGATAAAAATATTTATGGTTTAGAAGATGTAAAACAAGAAATTTTAGAATTTGTAGCAAAAAAAATAACAAATCCAAATAGTAGAGGGCACGTGTTAGCACTTTATGGTAATCCCGGTGTTGGGAAAAGTAAGATTATAAGATCTCTTGCTGATGCCTTAGAACTTCCGTTTAATCAAATTAACTTTGGTGGTTTAAATGACGTATCCGTTTTAACAGGTCATAGTGAAACTTATGTTGGATCTAAACCTGGTAAGATTGTTGAAATTTTTACAAATTCACAATATATGAATCCTATTATTTACTTGGATGAAATTGATAAAATAAGTGAAAGTAAATCAGCTGAAATATTTGGAATTCTTACACATTTATTAGATGAAGAACAAAATGCAGCTTTTCAAGATAATTACCTAAGTAATCTTAATATTGACTTATCAAAAGTATTTTTTGTTTTGGCATTTAATGATATTACAAAAGTTGACGAAATTGTATCTGATAGAATGAAAATTATATATATCAATCCACCTACCTTGAATGAAAAACTAATTATTTGCCAAGATAAATTAATCCCTGAAATTTTGTCAAATGTCACATTACAAAACAACATTGACATCATTATCGATAAAGAAGTTATTGAATACATTATCGTAAATAAAACACAAAAAGAAAGCGGAGTTAGACAACTTCGTAAAAATATAGAAAAAATTATAAATAGACTAAACTACGATACATTAATTGGCAACTTTGAAAATTTAATGACAGAAACACTCGATGATAAACAGGTAATTATTGTAACAAGAACTTATGTTGATCACGTTTTGAAATCACAAGATGACAACACAAGTTATTTAAATATGTATTTGTAAAAAATTTGGAAATTAATTTTTATTTATTTTAAAAACAAAATTTGATCGAGGGGTTTCGTAAGAATTATCACCGATTTTAATAATCATCATATAAAATGCAATCATTAATAAAACTACACCTATATATGCATATCTTTGATCTTTTTGAAAAATTAAAAAAATATAATCAACCCATTTTACATCTTCTGGTTTATTAAAAAGATCTTCTGAAATTCCTATAAAACTAGATGATATATTTTTAGAAACGTCTCGTAAATTTAAATTAGCTATACTATTTGTTTTATTTTTGTTATATGATTCTTCTATAATTTTATTGGCACTTTTATCTAATTGTTCTAGTTCTAATATTCGTTGTTCATTTGGTATAAAAGGATTCGTTGTAATTCGACTACGTTCTTGTTTCAAAATAGGAGTTGGATTTGTTATATTAACAATTTTGTTTACAGACATATTATTATATATTAATAATAAAATTTTATTAATATAAAAATTATTCATCTACATTATCATCAGTTTCGTTATCACTCTGAACACTTTCATCTTTACTTTCATCTTTATTCTGGTCGACGTTGTATTTACTCTGGTCCACGTGGTATTTATTTTGGTCCTTCCATTGGTCCACGTGGTCTTTATTCTGATCGGTATGGTATTGATAAGATAATGATTCTGTATTCGATAAATTATCATTTCTTATAAATTTTGGTTGTGTAGATGTAGGTGTTTGTAAAAAACTTTCAAAGTAATAAAGTTTATTATACATATCTTTTAATGCGGTATTCGTTTTTAAAATAATAATATCAATTTGTGATACTATATTTGGATCATTTTGATATGTGAATTTTAAATTTTCTATTCCACAACGAGCAGCTTCCATTTCTGATAATAAAAGATTAATATTTTCACAATTTTTTATATATTCATCGCTTTGATTAAAATTCTTATTCATATATTTTGAATTCAATATATATTGTAATATATCAATACATTCATTTATCACACTGTTTATTTCAAAAATCGCTTGTTTTCTTGAATCGTTTGTTACAAAACGTTTTATAAATTGGTAAAACACATCATTTTCCAAAGAAATAATACCATCACAACTTCTAGCAATTCTTCCATTTTTTTGTATTTTACTAATAATTTTAAGATTAATCAAGAGTTTATCAGGAATCATCTTTATTAATATTATATAAAGAAATTACTTTTTAAAAAATAACTAAACATAAAAAAATAGAAATGTCTTGTATTTTGTTTAAACTAAAAACAAAATAAATTTTTTTCATCCTTCAATATATATATAAAATACGGTATCAATTTAACATTAACATTTAGTAGCACGTCTCCAAGCAGAATAACATTTGTCTATTGAACACTTTGGTGACCGCCGAATAACACGAGAACGTCTTTTACGTTTAATACATTCTTTAACCTTTGATTGATCTTTAGATGCAGACTTGCGTTTTACAGACTTGCGTTTTACAGACTTACGTTTTACAGACTTACGTTTTACAGACTTACGTTTTACAGACTTACGTTTTACAGACTTACGTTTTATATTTTTCTTAGTGCTTGTGCGAAGCTTTTTTATTAAAGGCATTTTAATTTAACGCAATAATTTTAATTTTTATAATTATTGTGAATTGTGGATTATTAATGTATTAGTTTGTTAATGTATTAATGTGTCTTCTACAAAGTTATCTAAACATTTTTTTAAATCATTTATAGTAATTGGTTTAGGTATATAATAATCAAACCCCATGTTTAAATATTTCTGTTTATCTTCTCTTAAACAATATGCTGTAACTGCTACTATATATGGTTTTGGTTGGTTTATTTTATTATAATGTTTATGTAATTCTTGTAAAACAACATCTCCATTCATAAGAGGCATTCTTATATCTAATAAGATAACGTCAAAATTATTATTTTTAGCAACATCTAAACATTGTTGACCATTATCTACAACTTGTACATTATCATAACCTAATTTATTTAAGAAACTTATTACTACTTTTTGATTGATGTATACATCTTCAGCTAACATAATACGCACGTTTGATTTTAATTCAAGGAAATTGTTTTGATCTATATATTTATCAATTGGTACAATTTTTTGATATTGGTCTTGATCTTTTTCGATATGTTTTATTTGTCGTTTTTGCAATAAATCAATACATATTTTTTTTAATTTTGATTCTTTAATCGGTTTTATAATATGAGTTTTAAAATGTTTAGATTTTGAATTTAGTTTATCTCCTAAACTACTTACTGCTATTAAGGGTAAATCTTTATTGGTGAAATCTATTTGTTCTCTTAATTTATTTGCAAACGACTGTCCATCCATTTTAGGCATACATACATCAATTAAACCAATATCGAATTTCATAAGTTTTGTAAAATAAAGTGCTTCTTCGCCATTGCTAAACACATATGGTTTCATACCCCATTTTGTAACCATCGCACTCAAACTAATTCTATTATGAATATTATCGTCTACTATTAGAACATTCGCATTATGTAATACAATGTCTGATATATTTTCAGTTTCAATATTTTTACATTCCAATGTTGGTATTATAAAAGAAAATTTAGATCCAATATATATTTCACTTGAATCTAACCATATAAACCCACCCATTAATTCGACTAATTCTTTGCTTATTGCAAGACCTAAACCAGTACCTTGGTATATTTTTGAAGTGACTTGGTTATCAATTTGGCTAAATGATTTAAACAATTTATCATTATCAGTTTTATCTATACCACATCCTGTATCGATTATATCAAAGCGTAAATATATATTGTCTGAACATATATCTTCATAATCTGATATGTTTTCAAATGGGTATTTTGGATTACTCGATTGTGAATATGTTTGTTTTAGATATTCGTATTCAACGTTTTCAATCTTTTTTATATGTAAGATTATATTACCTCGGTCTGTGAATTTTATCGAATTATTTAATAGATTCAATAAAACTTGTTTTAAACGATTTTGATCACCGTATATTTTTTCTGGTAATTGATTATCTATATCATATGTATATTCTAATGATTTTTCATATAATTTTGATACGATAATATCATTTGTTGATTCCAAACATTCTCTTAAATTCATTGAACGCATATCTAATGAAATTTTTCCTACTTCTAATTTTGAATAATCTAAAATATCATTTATAATTGTCATTAGATTATACGAGCATTCTTTTATCATTGAAATATAATCTTCTTGATCATTTGATAATTTTGTGTCTTCTAATAAAGTTAACATTCCTATAACGCCATTTAATGGTGTCCTTATTTCGTGACTCATATTAGCTAAAAATATAGATTTATGATTATATGCTTCTTCAGCTCGCAGTGTTTGATTTCTTAATTGTATTTCTAAAAGTTTATTTTCATTTACATCCTGTAATGTAAATACATAAGAAATAGTATTATCATGTAAATAGATTACGTTTCTTTTATTTAACATCCATCTATATTCATTTGTTTTTTTGTTGAGTATTCTAAATGTAGAATTACATTCTTTGCGAGTATTCCTAAATTGTAAACAAATGTCATTCTCTAATTTTTTATCATCTTTATGAATTGCATTTAAATATATTTCAGATATATTTTCATCTTGTCTTGATATATCTAAACCCAGCAAATTTATAACAAAACGATTTGCGTAAATACAACGATGTTTATCGTTAAACCTTATAATTCCAACTGGTAAATTATCTAATAACAATGTAATATCTTTGTCAATTGTATTTATAAAATTCATATCCAACACGTTTTATCACTTATATAATGTATATAAAATAAACGCAGGTAATATGTGTAATTTATGGTTTAATTTTTTATACATATATTGTACAAATTATCTTTTTTATACTTTGTTTTATAAACTGCACTTACACTACACTACTTACACTTGGATTACACTTAAATTACACTTAAATTACACTTATTTTTATAAAATTTATTATATTTTGTTATATTATAAAAATGTCCAATTTTGATTACAGTCACGAATTAGTTTTCAATACAGTATTTGATTCTAATGTTATAACCAATTCCGAAATACAAGATAAAAGCAGCGATTTTATAAGCAAAGTACACGATGAATTTGAAAAAATAATGACAGTTTTAAATCTTCACAATGGTATAAAAACGCTGTCGTGTTTTGTCGAATGGGAAACCAAACGTTACAAGGTTACTGTCAATAAATAATTACAAGATTTCTTACATAATCCTTATACAAATTCTTATACAAAAATCTAATAATATATATTCAAGTTATATATTATTATCCTGTTTCATTAACTATATATTATTATCCTGTTTCATTAACTATATATTATTATCTGTGTCATTAACTATATATCTACTTATATCTTTATAATTTACAAAAATATAAACAATAAATATAGTTATAATTACATCTGATGTAAAATTCTCTCTTGTGCTTATAACAAGTAAACCATATACTACAATTATTAACCAAGTTAAAAATTCATTAGGTAATTTGTTGTATTTATTAGATAACAATACAATCAATGTTAATAATATAACGTGTGCGTTTAAATCAAAATATTTTTTATTAGATATTTCTTTGTATTTATATGTCAACGTAGATAATACATATCTTATAATAAAAAGAATAAATGCATATTTTATGAAAAATGTAAAAGTTTCAAAAGATGAATTGTGATAAAATAAATACACACATAAAATCAAAATTAATTCTTTTACAAATGGTATTTGTGTAGTATCTAAATAATTATGTAAAAGGTCTTTTACCATAAAAGCTTGGTCTTTTACCACGTCTTTAATCTGGTCACTTGTATTCATCGTTATATATTTATTTTTGAAAATTTATTTTCTATATTATATATTATTATATAATATAAAAATGTATATTTTATTCCTTTCTCGCATTTTACTTATAATAACTGCTTTGAATTATGTATTGATGAAACTATTAAATATAAATCTTTTCGGATTCATTAAGAATTCTAATATACTCGCGTTTTTGCATTTAATAATGGCAATAGTTGTTATATATTATCTATTTAATAGAGATTTTTATTTACCATTTTTAGGAGAAACCGTTATACCTATAAAAAACATAAATAATATCGAGGAAAATTTATTAAAATTTAAAATACAGAATTTACCACCCAATAAGAGATTAATATATTGGGCTTCAAGATCATCTGATCAAGTAATTAGAAACCCTATTGATGCATACAAAGGTTACACCAACAGTGGAATTACTACAACGGATTCAAATGGTAATGTATCATTGGAAATTTCTTGTCCATCTGATTATTATGTAAAAAGTTTTGGTATGGATAAAAAAATTAGACAACACATTCATTATCGTATTGAATCAGATAAATTCCCTGGGTTATTTT